>Ga0172382_10006041_pt1 | contig 17784 bp, 14 predicted proteins | sample Leawel138RmetaG_FD_122245 | JGI IMG/M metagenome (GOLD analysis project Ga0172382, IMG submission 122245) | Leachate microbial communities from a municipal landfill in Southern Ontario, Canada - Leachate well 138R metaG | ecosystem: Engineered > Solid waste > Landfill > Unclassified | place...
AGATAGTTGGGCATCGAAGCGACAAGGGCAATAGGGGAAAAATCCTTCTTGGAATCGTAAGGCAACGCCTTGTGAAGACTCGGATTTACAGCATGGGTACTGATGATCCACCCAAAGGTGTAACCATCGGGAGCGGCCTGCGCAATGGCACCGGATCCGACGATACCGCCTGCGCCTGGTCTGTTTTCAACAACCACGGGTACTTTCCACTGCTCATTGAGCTTTTTTGCCATCATGCGCGCAATCAGATCGGTGGAACCTCCCGGCGGCCATGGCACGACCATGCGAACCGCCTTATCCGGATAGGAGCTCGCCGTGTCTGCATTGGCCAACGGCAAAAAGGAGGTGGTGAGCAATGACATCGCGACGACGATACGAATGAGTTTCATGAAGTCTCCTTGACTGAGGTTATTTAATTTGCAATATCGTGCAGTTCAACTACGGCGTATTCGAGCAGGCCGTGAAAACAGCCTGGTCGCGCGCCGGCGCCCTCCGCGAGGGCCAGCGCAAGCACAAGGCCTTTACTTCGTTCAGCAGGTAGCGGACTTGGTATGGATCTTCCCCATGCCGTCTCCAGCCTTGCTCCAGATTCTGTTCTTGGCTCGGAAGGGATTGTAGAAATCTGCTATATATACTGTCAAATAACTAAACCCTTGGAATTAATAGGGTTGAGCGATATAAAAGAGTTTTCATCTTGTGACGTTCCTGCTGGAACGCCATCCCCTTTTCTCTTTTCCAGGCCTGCACTTCATGAACGTCACCTTGCGCCAACTCGAGATACTCATTGCGGTGGGGGAAACGCTCAGCTTCAGCAAAGCAGCGGATGCGCTGGGGGTGACCCAGCCTTCGGTGAGCGAATCGATCCGCCGTCTGGAGAATGAACTGGGAGTGGTGCTTTTCGAGCGCACGACCCGCACTCTGGCCCTGACGGAGGAAGGGCAGAAAACCATAGAGGTCGCTCGCGAAATGCTGGTCAATTTCCGCAGCGGGATCAAGGCGATCAAACTGCGCACGGCCCAGTACCAGCGCAGGCTCGTCATTGCGACCTTGCCATCGATAACCGTTTCGTTGTTGCCGCAGGCCTTGAAGGTGCTGGGAGAGCAGTTCCCCCATGTGCAGATCGGCCTGCATGATGTGGGGCACCATGATGCGGTCCGTCTATTGGTCGACGGTATCGTGCATGTGGCCTTGACCGCCAACCTCACAAGAGACGACCGGCTGGACTTCAGACGTTTTGGGGATGATCCGGTGATGCTCGTCTGTCGTCCCGATCACGAACTGTGTCGCCAGTCTTCAACGCCGACCTGGGAGCAAGTGGCGAAGTACCCTTTTATCGGTTTGATGAAGAGCTCGTCCGTCCGCCAGTTGACGGATTTGGCGTTCCTGCAGGCGGATCTCGTATGCACGCCCACTTATGAGGTGGAGCAGATTCCTTCCGCCATCGCCTTGGTCGGGGCGGGGCTCGGAATCACCGCATTGCCCGCTTTGGCACTGGCCATGATGCCCGGCAACAACATAGCCGTGCGCCCGATTTCTCCGCTTCTTCGGCGTCAGCCCGGGGTCGTGCTGGTACGCCACCGCAAAGTGGACCCTGTCTTGCAGACGTTGATCGACCAGTTGCAGAGCGCGTTCGAGATGCACATGAAATCATTCGACGGTTGATTCGCTCGAAGGCGTTGTGGCCTGCGGCAGCTCGTCATCCCCATTGCGTCAGGGTTATCCCTGGAATTCAGTCAAACTCAATTGTATTATATTCCGTACAAATAGACATTGAGTATGAAGGCGAGCAAAAGGAGCCCGAGATGGACACAACGGAAGTCAGGCGCATTATTGATCAATGGATGGTCCCCACCGCAGGGGGGGCTTACATGGCAGGCATTGAAAACCGGCCCGTCATTGCGCGGGCCAGCGGGATCACGGTCTACGACACGACAGGCAAAGGCTATCTGGATTTCGGCTCTGGCCAGATGGCTGCTGCGCTTGGCCACAACCACCCGATCTACGTCGAGGCAGTCAAGCGCAGTCTGGAAAAAATCAGCCATTCAACCAAAACTTTCTTGAATGTGGACAGGCTGGAACTGCACCGCAGGCTGGGAGAGATCCTTACGCCGCCTTTGCAGAAATCCCTGTTCCTGGTGAGCGGCAGCGACGCTGTCGAAGCTGCGGTCGATATGGCCAGGAAGGTGACTGGCGGCACCGACATCCTCGCCATGCATATGGGCTTGCATGGTTCCACCTCGTTCGTCACCCGTTCCTTGTCATTCGGCTGGAACCGCAGCAAGCATGGCCTTGCGGCGCAGGCGACGTCCGCCATGCTGGCGCCGTACACCTACCGCTGCCCGGTGGGGTCCAGAGAGCATTGCTCGTGCGCCGCCAACGCCGGCCATTACCAATGCCTGCAAACCAGTTTCGAGCTGGCCGTCAGCAACTTCACTGGCAAGCCCGCCGCCGTCGTGATGGAGCCGATACTGAGCGCGGGCGGCATCATCGTGCCTCCTCCCGGCTACATCAAGGCGCTGCGCGCGCTTTGCGATCGCTTCGGCATGCTGTTGATCATGGACGAATCGCAGACGGGTCTGGCCAAGACTGGCCGCATGTGGGGCCACCAGCATGAAGACGTGGTGCCGGACATCATCACGGTATCCAAGCACTTTGGCGCGGGGCTTCCCGTGAGCGCGGTCTGTACCTCCGCCAAGATTGCGGATCAGGCGGCCGCAAACGGCTACTTCGCGACCCGGTCCCATGCCTGTGATCCCATTACCTGTGCGGCGGGCGTCGCCAGCATCGACATCATCGAGAAAGAGAATCTGGTGGAGCGAGCCGCGGACATCGACCGGATACTGCAGGAACGCCTGAGCGCCATGGCCCGCACTATTCCCCTGATCGGCGATATCCGGGGCAGGGGGGTGCTGTATGGGGTAGAGCTGATTCAGGATCAGAAAACACTGGAACCCGCCAACACCGCGGCCAAGGCCGTCGTACAAGGTTGCCAGGATCGTGGCCTGCTTGTGCAAGCCCGCGGCAGCCACGGGCGCATGAACGTCATCCGGCTGGTTCCTCCCCTGACGTCCACTGATGCAGAGATCCACAAGGGCCTGGATATTCTGGAGGAAACACTCAAAGACGCAGCCCAACATGCCATGCCCAAAGGCGAAACGCTGGAGGCGTGAAGCGGCAACACCATTCCCACTATAAAAGAGTAAAAGAGGAGACAGACATGCGCATATCCACAGCACTCTCACGCGCGGCGCGGTATCTGCTTTATATGTCCTGTGCGTTCGCCACGGCAGTCTGCGCCCAGACTTATCCCGCCAAACCCATTACATTGGTCGTTCCCTTTCCGCCTGGGGGAGGCTCCGACATGATGGGGCGGCTGATCGCTGAAGGCCTTACCTCCCGCCTCGATCGGCAGGTCGTCGTCGAGAACCGTGGTGGTGCGGGAGGCTCGATCGGTACGGGTGTGGTGGCGGGCGCCGCCCCTGATGGCTATACCCTGGTTCTGGCATCCGTTTCGGAAATTGCCATCAACCCCAGCCTGTATCCGACTCTGAAATACGATACGTTGAAAGATCTGGACCCTGTCGCTATGGTCGGCACGACTCCCATGGTCGTTGCCGTTAACCCTGCCTTGCAGGTGAATGACCTGCAGCAGCTTGTGGAGCTGGTCCGATCCCAGCCCGGAAAGGTCAATGTCGCATCTGCCGGAACCGGCACGATCACCCATCTGTCCGGCGATCTGTTCAGGTCGCTGAACAATCTTGAATGGGTCCATGTTCCCTATAAAGGCACAGGCCCCGCGCTGGCAGACTTGACGGGGGATCAGGTCTCCGTCATGTTCGTGCCGCCGCCCGCGACTTTGGGATTGGCCGCATCGGGACGCATAAAACTCATTGCGGTATCCGGGGAAGCGCGTATTCCAGCCTTGCCGGACGTGCCCACTGTCACCGAAAGTGGCATATCGAACTACACAGTCAACAATTGGTACGGCATTTTCGCGCCGGCCGGCACGCCGGAAAGCATCCTGGACACCTTGTCTGCGGCTGTGGCTGATGCCTTGAAAGACAAGAAGGTGGTGGAGACCATGGAAAAACAGGGAGGCCAGGCCGGAACGCTCGATCGGCAGCAGTTTTCCGCTTATGTTGCCGATGAGGTGGCGAAGTGGGGGAAGATTGCCCAGCAGGCGGGCATCAAGCTGCAGTAAGAAGCCGAGCTGTCGCTACGTCCGACCGCCCCGGTCCACGGCCGGGGCCTTTCTGTTTGATGCGCCTCTGGCTTTCGGTGCGCTGCTTTCCCGCTGCTGCTCCGAGGCCAGGTTGAGTGTGTAATAGTATCGATCGGCCCGGAAGTATGACTTGAAGAGCACGAAAGAGGCGCCATTGTCCAGCCGGCACAGCCGGCTGACGAGCAACACGGGCGCCCCGACCGGGATCTCAAGCAATTGCGCCATATCGGTATCAGCAATGATGGCGTCGATGAGCTGACGTTCATCGACACATTTCAATCCGAGCCGGGTTTCAAGAATCTTGCTGATCGGTGCATTTTCAAGATTCTCCTGGGCGACCCGGCTTCCGATTTCCACGGACAGGAAGGCGTGGTGAACCACCAGTGGCTGGCCTTCAAAGTACCGCAGCCTGGCAATCTTGTAGACCTCGGCAGAATCAATGTGGGCGAGTCCCGGCTCTTGGTCCGGGGGGACCCGCAGGGATTCGAGAACACGCGCATGGGTATCCAGATGCAGGGTGGAAAAGTCTTCGACCAGGCCTGTCAGACGCTTGCTGGCCGGGGCATCGGGCCGCCGTTTCAGGAACGTGCCCTTGGCGCGATGGCGCTCGATGATCCCTTCATGTTCCAGCCCCCGCAGCGCTTCGCGAACCGTTTCGCGGGACACGCCGAACTCTTCGCAAAGCGCTTGCTCGGTAGGCAGGCGATCCCCCGGTTGATATTCTGAACTCAGGCGACGCTCGAAAATATGCCGTACCTGCAAGTATTTGGGAAATGGGTTGAAGAACGGCGCTCCGCTGGTTCGGTGCTTGCTTTTTTCGGTCATTTTCCTGGAACGTTGCACGTTGACATGCGCGACACCCGTGGGTGAGTTCTTTGCATGGCGCAAATCAGCTGCGGGGCACTGATTGCCTGCCGAGGTCGTCCAATACGGCTATGTGAAGTTTAACAAAGAGCGGCCCTGCCCGATCGGGCACGAGAACTTGTTGAACATTTCCTCGTTGAACATTTCCATTTGGGAGTATCCTTCCTCGCAGCAGGGTGGAGCCGGGTCTGGCGCCGCGCCTCTGCTATCCTCGAAAGTCTGAACGTCGTTCAAGTGCGCCTTTGCTTACGGGCGCGTTCCCGAATGCATCTTGCTCTATTCGGGTTCCGGGTTCTGTCGTTCTGTCGACAAGGAGTGATTATGCTGGTTAGCGCAACCTTGCCCGTGGCGCGCAAGCGCCTGGTCACTTTGGTCGTGGGGTCGCCTGTCATCGAGGCAGCAAGGCTGCTGAGCATGCCGGATACTCACCTGGTCGTGATCTGTGATGCCGGCGGCATCATGTCCGGCGTGCTGACGAAGGCAGACGTCGTCAGGCAGATCAGTCATTGCACCGGCTGCAGCTGCACGGAAGGCGTTGCTGACATCATGACGCGGGAAGTGGTCAAGTGCCGGCCTGAAGATCGTCTGCGCAGCGTCTGGGACGTCATGAAAGACCGGGCGTTGAAACAGATTCCGATCAGCGACGGGCAATCGCGGCCGCTGGGGGTGCTGTATGCCAACGATGCGCTGCAGTGGCTGTTGAGCGAAGCGGAACACAAGGAAGACCTGCTGCGTGATTACGTGATGGGTGTTGGCTATCGCTGATCGTGGCAATATCCCGCCGTGCGCCGTGCGCCGTGCGCCGTTTGCCGGGCTGCTGCGCGCCAGCGTGCTCGATGCGTTACAGTGTGCTTCATCATTTCACACGCATGCAAGAGGGCGGAACCATGCATCAGGCACAGAAACGGGGGGTACAGGCATTGTTGGCCATGGTGGCGTTCAGCAGCATGGCAGTGGCGGGCGCCATAGAGCTGCCGCCGCGCCAATCGGGGCTGTGGAAGCAGACGCATTACGAAGGCAAGCAGACTCAAGAACCGGATACGGTGGTCTATCAATGCGTTGACGAAGCCACCGACGCGAAATTCCGGGCCATGTCCCGGCAAATGGCCGGCTCCTGCACGCAAGACGAGATGACACGCCAGGGCAATACGCTGGCAGGCCGTAATGTGTGCCAGCTCATGGGCTCCAAGGTGACGACGGAGTATGTGGTGTCAGGCAACATGAAGACCGAATTCCGGATTGATAGCCGCAGCAAGAATGAACCGCCCCTGTTCGGCGCGGCAGAAAGCGAAAGCGTCGTGCTGGCCGAGTGGCAGGGGCCCTGCAAGCCAGGACAGAAGCCCGGCGACATGATCTATGAAGAAGACGGGGAAACCGGTACCGTATCCATGGAGGACCTGGGCAACATGCAGGGCATGGCCAAGGCGCTGGAGCAGCTGCAGTCGCAGTCTGGCGGAGCCGGAATTGACATGCAGGACATCAACAAGATGATGGAACAGTTGCAGCAGCTGCAAAAGTAGCGGTTCCTGCAATCGACCTGAAGCCGCCGGCCGCTCGGCGGCCTTCGCATTACAGCAATTCCCCAAGGATCGATCATGAGCAAAGTATTCATTGTCGGTGGCGCCGGCCAAGTGGCCCGCCACCTGGCCCGTCAGCTTTCGCAGCGCGGCCATGTGCCGCGTTCGCTGCATCGCCATGCCGAACAGGCGGATGAGCTGAAGGCGTTGGGCGCCGAACCGGTTCTTGGAAATCTGCTCGAGCTGGACGCGAGCGGCCTGGCTCAGTTGATGGCCGGCAGCGACGTGGTGGTGTTCTCAGCCGGAGCGGGTGGCACGGGCGGCCCTGAAATGACCAATGCCATCGATGGACGTGGGCTGGAAACGGCGGTGGCCGCTGCACAGCAGGCAGGTATCCGGCGCTTTCTGCTGGTGTCGGCTTTTCCTGAAGCGGCGCGGGGCAAGGTGGTATCGGACACCTTCGAAAACTATATGGCAGTGAAAAAGCGCGCCGACGTGCATCTGGCCGAAACCGATCTGGATTGGGTGATCCTGCGTCCTGGCAGGCTGCTCGATGAAGCCGGCGACGGCAAAGTGCGGGCAGGACTGGCCATTCCGTATGGCGACGTGCCGCGCGGCGACGTGGCGGCAGCGCTGGCCGAGCTGGTGGATCAGCCGCAGGTTAACCGTATCATCATCGAACTGACACAGGGGCAGACACCGGTGGGCGAGGCCATCGGGAAACTGGCCCGCGACTGATCGCAGCGCTCGGGTCAGGAAGTCCGCAACGGTGTTCAGGCGCGCCTGGCTTTCAGCGGTGCGACGGGTCGAGGGGGAGGGAAGCTGCACCCTGCACAGACAGCGGGCACCTAAGGGAAGGCGCCGAACGAAAGACACCTAAGGGAAGGCGCGTTCGCGCCGATGCTCAGATCACGAAGGTCACGATCCCTACGGCCAGCAGGAAGAGCAGGCAGATCCGCCTGACTCTGGCCTGATGCTGTGGACCCGTGCGGCGATGCAGGGCGGCTCCCAGCAGGTTCGCGACCAGGTAGAGCGGCAGCAATGCCGCGCACAGGCTGAGCTGGCCGGCGGTGATGGCGCCGGTGAATGAAAGCGGCACCAGCGTGAAGATCTGCGCGAACAGAAAGAACATCAAGCAGAAGGCGCGAAAGGCAGCTTGCGGCAGATTGCGGTCCGACAGCAGATACAGCACCAGGGGTGGGCCGCCAATGCCGCCGATGGCGGTCATGTAGCCGCTGGTCCAACCGGCAAGGCTATCCTGCACCAGCCCGCGCCGGCCCTTGTACACCCAGCCGGTGAGCATGAAGGCGGCCAGCACGCCAACGATGGCCGCCACGGTCTTGCGCATGATTTCCGGATCGATCAGGTGGAGCATGGCCAGGCCGACAGGCACGCCCAGCAGGGAAGGCAGGAAAATACGCCACACCATCGGCCATCGTACGTCGCGCCTCATTTCGCGCAGCAGCGGAAGGGTGGTGATGAGGTTGAGCAGGAGAATAATGACGACGACATCCGTTGGCGTCATGACGAATGCGTATACCGGGGCCATCAGCAGGCCGGAGCCAAATCCCGAGAATCCGCGCATGACACCGCCGGCGAAAGCCACGAGGGCCAGGATGCTGAATGCCGGCAGTGCGGGCAGGTGCTGCAGGAAGGCTTCCGGCATGTCGCTGATGTGGGCGGCGTGCAGCGTTGTTTCAGTGCGGACGCCGTCGCCAGATTATTAGTAAGTGGTCGGCCAGGCGGCCATGTGATGCTTCCCGACGCCGTTCGTGGGCCGCATGGTGTGCACTTCCAGCATCCGTACCAGGTAATCGCGGGTCTCGCGCGGGTCGATCACGGATTGTACGGCATACATTTCAGCCATGTTCCAGACATCGTTTTCCTTTTCCATGTCTGCCTGCATGACTGCGCGTGTGGCATCGTCGATCTCGCGGCCCCAGGTTACGACCTGGATGGCGTAGGCGGGCTCCATGAAGCTGACCTCTGCCGTCGGCCAGGCGGCGACTTCGTCGGAATTGCGGCCGCCGCCCATGTTCAGATAGGCCTGTCCGTAGCTTTTGCGCATGATGACCGACAGCTTGGGGACGCTGCACATTTGCAGCGCAGTCATGAAGTTCATGATCTTGCCCGGCGCTTTCATGCGTTCGCCCTCGATGCCGATCACGAACCCGGGGGTGTCCACCAGCATGATGATCGGAATATTGAAGGAATCGCACATGACCAGGAAGCGGGTGATCTTTTCGCAGGTCTGGACATCCAGGGCGCCGGCTTTGCCCATGGGGTTGTTGGCGACGATGCCCACCGATTGCCCGTCCAGGCGTGCCAGCCCCGTGACGGCGGTTTTGCCGAAGCGCGGTTTGAGCTCGAAGAAGGAATCCTTGTCGGCGATGGCCTGGATCACCTTGCGCACGTCGTATACGCGGCGCCGGTTCTCGGGGACGATTTCATTCAAGCGGGTAGCGGCTTCCCCTGACCCTGCCGGAACCGGGACGCGGGGTGGCGCTTCGTGGTTGTGGGAAGGAAGGTAGGACAGGAAACGGCGGATCTGATCGATGGCTTCTTCGTCGGTGTCGACCACACTGTCCACCAGGCCGGTGACCGTGCTGTGCAGCTGCCAGCCGCCCAGGTCTTCGGCATCCACGGTCTGGCCGATGGCGAGCGACGCGAGCACCGGGCTGGCGACGGCCAGCGTGGAGCCCTTGCGCATGACCGTGAAGTCGGACATGCAGGCGTACCAGGCGGAGGACCCGTAGCATTGGCCGAGAATGGCGGACGCCCAGGGGCTTTCGCGGCGCCGGACGTATTGCTGCGGGTCGTTGCCGAGCAAGGTGCCCATGCCGCGGGAACCCATGTTGTCGGGCATGCGGGCGCCGGAGGATTCACCAAAGAACACCAGAGGAAAGCCGCGTTCCGTGGCCACGCGTTTCACATGGCCGATCTTCTTCATGTTGGTGAGGCTGCTGGAGGCCCCTTTCACCGTGAAATCGTTGGAAACGACCCCGACGGGCCGGCCGTCGACCCTGGCAAACCCCGCGACCTTGCCGTCTGCCGGTGTGCTGTCGCGGTCTTCCTTGATGACGGACGAAACGCCCAGCAGTCCGGTCTCAATGTAGCTGCCGGCGTCGACGAAGTGTTCGATGCGTTCGCGCGCGTTGAGGATGCCTGCGGCCTGGCGCCGGGCGAGCTTGTCTTCGCCACCCATGGCCAGAGCCCGCTGGGTGCGCTTTTCGAGTTCGGTGGGGTTGGCTGCGTCATCCTGATTGGATGCATGATCGGTTTTCTGCAACATGGGTTTTTTCTCTTTGGGTACAGGTCGGCCAAGTGCGTAGATATGACTCTATGCTTTCATTACTATATTGTCAACAATATTGAAGACATATGTGATGAGCGAGGGGGGCTGTGACAGGTTGGGCAGGCTGTTCAGGCATGGCGGACGATGACGGTTTTCAACTGCGTGTAATCGTGCAGAGAAGCCAGGCCCTTCTCGCGCCCATAGCCACTGTTCTTGTATCCGCCGAATGGGGCTTCGACCCCGATGGGCTGATAGTCGTTGACGTAGACCTGGCCGGCCTGCAGTTCGTTCGCGCACCGGTGCGCCCGAGCGATGTCCGACGTCCAGACCGCGGCGGCGAGCCCGTACTCGCTGTCGTTGGCCATGGCGATGGCCTCTTCTTCCGTGTCGAAAGGAATGATCACGCCGACGGGCCCGAAGATTTCTTCCCGGGCGATCCGCATCTGATTGCTGACCCCTGTGAACAGTGTCGGCTCGATGAAGTAACCCTCGTGGGGTACGGAAGCCGGCCTGCCGCCTCCGAATGCCAGGGTGGCGCCTTCGCGATTACCGATATCCACGTATTCTCGTACCCTTTCCAGTTGTTCGTTGGAAATGACCGGGCCGATGTCCTTGTCTTCGACCCCCGCACCGATGGATACCTTGCGCAATTCTTCGACCAGTTGTTGGGTGAAGGCATCGGCGACACGGCGTTGCACCAGCAAACGGGTGCCGGCGGAGCAGATCTGCCCGCTGTTGAACACGAACGCCTTGCGGGCCAGTTGGGCGGCACGCGGAAGGTGGGCGTCTTCAAAGACGATGAAGGGCGACTTGCCTCCCAGCTCGACCGTGGCGGGAATGATGCGGTCGGCGGCCTGGTGCAGCACGGCGCGGCCGGTCTGTACCGACCCGGTGAAGCTGATGCGTCTTACACCCTGGTGGTCGGCCAGTGCTTTGCCGGCTTCTGGCCCATAGCCCGTGATGACATTGAGCGCGCCTGCGGGAAAGCCGGCTTCCATTGCCATTGATGCCAGTTCCAGCGTGGTGGCGGGGGTTTGTTCCGCGGGCTTCAGAATGACTGAATTGCCGGCGCAAAGAGCGGGGGCGGCGCCCCGCCCGGCCTGGGTGATGGGGCCATTCCAGGGAATGATGTGTCCGGTGACGCCGTATGGCTCGCGCACGCTGTACATGAAATGCTCGTTGGTGGCGGGAATGACTTCGCCGTGCTGCTTGTCTGCCACCCCGCTGAAGAACTCGAAATAGCGCGCGCAGGTGAGCACGTCGCCCAGGGCGACTTTCAGGGGCTTGCCGGTATCGAGGCTTTCCATCATGGCCAGTTCGTCGGCGCGGGCTTCTATCAGCGCGGCAAGCCGGGCCATTTTGCGGGCCCGTTCGACGGGCTGCAGTGCATACCAGGCGCGGAACCCCTGCTGAGCCGACGCAACGGCGGCGGCGATGTCCGCGGCATCGCCGCGGGCGCATGTGCTGAATAACCGGCCAGACGATGGATCGATGACCTCGATGTATTGCCCGGACAGAGGTTTGCGCCATTCACCGTCGTAAAAATGGTCCAGCTTGCGCACGTCTGCATTCGGTGTGGCTGTTGGATGTGGCAGTTGCGTCATTTCTTCTCCCGAGCGGCATGTGGCGATATCCCATGCCTGAATATCGCAATTGGCGATAGTTAGGTATTCAATAATGTATAGTGATTATAAATATTAATGTTGACATTTTAGTATACGATTTCTAAACTGATTTGGATATCGGAGTTCATCCGGATGCTTGAGTAAAACAACGGTGGAGACTATGCAGGAACACAAACTCGAGGGCAGTGGCGCCTTGTGCGTCGCGCAAGCTTTGCGCGCGCATGGCATCGAGCACGTTTATGGTGTGTGCGGTGACCATATCAACTCGCTTTACGCGGCGTTGCATCAGGTTGGCATCAAGCTGATCGGGATGCGCAGTGAATCGGCGGCGGTGCAAATGGCCGATGGTTATGCCCGTGCCACGGGGCGCCCTGCAGTGGTAACGGTTACGGGTGGCCCGGGGCATACCAATGCAATAACCGGGTTGGCAGTTGCGCATGCGGCTGCTTCGCCCGTCATCTTGATATCGGGGCTTACGCCAGTCGTTCAGCGGCACCGGGGTGGTCAACAGGTCATGGAGCAGGCGCTTATTGCTGCGCCAGTCACCAAGCAAGCCCGTGAACTGCTGCATGGCGACCACCTGTGGGAAGACGTCGCCCAGGCGATCCGCGTGGCGCTTTCCGGTACGCCCGGCCCGGTCAGTCTGTCGATTCCCGTGGATGTGCTGGCTCAGCAGGCGCCTGTTCCGGCGCGGGCGCATCGCGACTCGCCTCACGAGAAGCTGCGGCCCTCCGGTCGGTTGGCTGATGGGGTGCTCGGTCAGATGCGGGAACTCATCGGCCAGGCGAGAAGGCCCGCCGTCATATTGGGCGCCCAGGCCTGGCGCAGGAAATTGCCCTCCGATCTATTGCCGGTATTGCAGCAGTGGAAGATGCCCGTATTCACCATTGAGCAGGCTCAGGGCATGGTGCCGGATGAGGGCGGACCGGGTTTCGGGTATGCAGACCCTTTCTTCAATGCGACGTTCAGAGAATTGCGCCAGGCAGACCTGGTCATCCTGGCAGGGGCGCATATCGATTTCCATACGTGCTTCGGCGGGCCGCAGTTGCTGGATCCCGCTGTACGGATCCTGCAGATCCACCCGGACCCGGCGCGGCTGGAAGTTTGTCTGCCGGCCGACGTCGCAGCGTGCGCCGATCCGGCAGAAGCCTTGATGCATCTCGCGCGTGAAGTGCCTTTGCATCCTGAAACCGCCGAATGGATGGCTCACCTGTCAAAAATTCATGAACGCAAAATGTCCGGTTGGCAGGCGATGCTGGAATCGTTGCCCAGGACCCCAGGCAGTGTCCATCCCCTCGAGTTGTGTTTTGCGCTTTCCCGTCATGCGACGTCCCGCACGGGCATCGTGGTGGACGCAGGAGATTTCGTTCATTGGCCGCGTGCCTTCTTCACGGCGCGCGCCCCCGGCCATTGGATGGACGCTTCTCTCATGGGCAACCTGGGCGGTTCCCTGCCGCTCGCGATGGGCATGCAGCAGGCCTTTCCCGACGATCCGGTCTGGGCGTTTGTCGGTGATGGCGGTTTTGGCTTCTATTCCTGGGATCTGGCGACGGCTGTCGAGCTGAAGCTGCCGATCAAGATGATCGTCGGCAATGACCGGGCGTGGGGCATAGAGAAGCGCCTTCAGTTGGCAGAGTATGGCCACGACACGGGCTGCGATCTCCCTGACGTCCGTTACGACCAATATGCCGAGCTGGTGGGCGCCCGCGGCTTTCATGTGAATGATCGCGATGCGCTCGACGACATCGTGGAGTCCTTTGTGGCAACGCCGGGGCCGGCTTTGTTGAATGTGGACATTCCCCAACTGGCAGGCCGGCCCTTGGCGGACTTCAAGCGTTATTGAGTTCCATGCCAACGCTGCATGAATCCGAAAATCAGACAGGAGACACAACCTCATGAAACTACGCGTATTCCTTTCAACCGCGATGTTGGCCTTGGCGATTGGCGGGGGCTTTTCCGGGCAGGCAGGCGCCGCCACCGATGCGGCAGCAGACTTCCCGAACAAGCCTATTTCATTCATCGTGCCTTTCCCTGCGGGCAATGTGTCGGACACGATGGTGCGTATCGTTTCCGAAGAACTGACCAAGATTCTGGGCCAGTCCATTATTGTCGAGAACCGGGTGGGGGGCAGCGGGTCGATCGGGCTGGTGGCTGCGGCCCGCGCACCGGCGGATGGCTACACGTGGGTGATCGGGACTGGCGGGGCGCTCATCACGGCCCCCCTGATGCAGAAGAATCCAACTTTCGATCCCCTGAAGGATTTCACACCCATCACAATGATGGCGCCCTTGCCCATGATCATCGTTGCCCGCCCCGAGCTTCCCGCCAATACGCTGGGCGAGCTGCTTGCGCTGGCCCGTGATAATCCAGGCAAGTACGATTATGCGTCGCTGGGCATGGGGTCGTTGCCCCATCTGGCCGGCGAACTGCTGGCCAGCCAGGCGAAGGTGGACATGCTGCACATTCCGTACAAGGGCAGCTCGCAGGCATCGACCGACCTGCTGGGAGGACGAGTGGCCATCATGTTCGATACCGTGCCGCCGGCCATGACGCAGATTCGCGCGGGCAAGCTGAAACCGCTGGCCATCACGAGTGCCCAACCGACGGATGTTGCGCCCGGCATCGCGCCGGTTGCGGCGACCCCGGGGCTGGAAAGCTACGAGGCGATTTCATGGACCGGCCTACTGGCGCCGGCCGGCACGCCGCCCGCAATCGTGCAGAAGATCCATGATGCGGTGGCTCAGGTGCTGGCCATGCCGGACATCAAGAAGCGCTTTTTCGACATGGGTCTGGACCTGCAGAGCAGCTCGCCAGACGACTTCCGCAACTTCATTGCCTCTGAGCATGCGAAATGGGCGGAAATCATCAAGCAGGCGGGGGTGGCGCTGCAATAGGCCGAACCTTCAATACATATGCATCCCGCCATTGATGGCGATGTTCGCGCCGGTGATGTAGCCGGCGTCTTCGCTGCTCAGGAATGCGACCAGGGCGGCGACTTCGTCAGGCTTGCCCAGCCGGCCCATCGGGATCTGGGAAACAATCTGTTTTTCCAGAATCTCGGGGTCCACGGCCTCGACCATGGCGGTGGCCACGTAGCCTGGCGACACGGCGTTGACCGTCACGCCTTTCCGGGCGAGTTCCTGCGCCAGCGCCTTGGTGAATCCCTGGATGCCGGCCTTGGCGGCGGAATAGTTGGTCTGCCCGAACTGCCCCTTGGTGCCATTGACCGAGGAAATGTTCACGATGCGGCCCCAGCCGCGTTCGGCCATTCCATCAGTGAAGGGCTTGGTCATGTTGAACATGGAATCCAGGTTGGTGCGCAGCACGGCGTCCCATTTGTCTTTGCCCAGCTTGCGGAAGGTGCCATCGCGCGTGATGCCGGCGTTGTTCACCAGGATGTCCACCTGGAAGCCGTCGGCTTCAATGCGGCGGGCGGCTTCCTGGCAGGAGTCGTAGTCGGAGACGTCCACTTCGTATACCTTGAAGCGATAGCCTTCTGCGGCCTGTGTATCCAGCCACTGATCGGCGCCGTCGCTGCCGGCGTGATGGGTGACGAGCACGGTGTGGCCGGCGTCATGCAGACGGCGGGCGATGGCCTGGCCCAGGCCGGAGGTGCCGCCGGTGATCAATGCGCAACGTGGGTTCATGCGGAATTCTGCCTCATTCAAGTATTTGGAGGGTCGGGAGTCCGATAGGGGTGTGGGGGTGATGGCCTACCTTTCGTGCACGTAGCGTCCAGGGGCATCGTCCATGGGCTTGTAACCTTTGCGTGCGGCACCCATGGCCGGCGGATTGACCGGGTCGCCGGAGCGCGCCTTCAGCCAGGCGAGCCATTCGGGCCACCATGAGCCCTCGTGCAGCGGCGCTGTGGCCTGCCATTCTTCGGGCAAGGGCACCCCGCCGTTGGCTTCGCGCGTCGCGACCTGGTAGCGGCGGTGCGACGATTCGCTGGGCTCATTGACGATGCCGGCATTGTGGCCGCCGCTGGTCAGCACGAAGGTGACCTCGGTGGGACTCAGGCTATGGATCTTGTACACCGAGCGCCAGGGGGCGACGTGGTCGGTGACCGTGCCGACGCAGAACGTGGGCAACGTGAAATTGAGCAGCGTGACGGGCTTGTCTTTCACGGGATAGCGGCTGGAGGCCAGCTCATTGTTCAGGAACAGACGGCGCAGATATTGCGTATGCATGCGTGCCGGCATGCGGGTGGCGTCGGCGTTCCAGGCCATCAGGTCGTTCATGGAGCGGCGGTCGCCCATCAGGTATTCCTGGACCATCTTCGACCATAGCAGGTCGTAGGAACGCAGCATCTGGAAGGCGCCGGCCATCTGGTCGGCGCGCAGGTAGCCGGCCTGTTCCATTTCGGCTTCGAGCATGCTGACCTGGCTTTCGTCGAGGAACAGACTGATTTCGCCTGGTTCGCTGAAGTCGGTCTGCGCAGCAAGCAGCGTCATGGAGGCCAGGCGGTCCTGGCCGCCGTCGCGAACGAGCGCTGCGGCGGCAATGGCCAGCAGCGTGCCTCCCAGACAATAGCCGGCGGCGTGGACCTTGCGGTTCGGAACGATGGTGTTGACGGCATCAAGGGCAGCATCGAAGCCCTGTGCCAGATAGTCGTCCATGCCCAGTTCGCGTTCGGCCTGGCCGGGATTCTTCCACGAGATGCAGAACACGGTATGGCCGTTCTGCACCAGATACCGTATCAGCGAATTGTGAGGCGAGAGATCGAGGATGTAGTACTTCATGATCCATGCCGGCACGAGCAGAATGGGCTCGGGATGGACCTTGCCGGTTTGAGGGGAGTACTGGATCAGTTCCATGACCGGCGTGCGCAACACCACCCTGCCTTCGGTCACAGCAACGTGCTGGCCTACCTGGAAGTTCTCGGCGCCGGCGGGCGGCCGGCCGTCCCGCCGCAGCTGGAGGTCTTCAACGAAATTCATCATGCCGCGCATCAGGTTCGCGCCGCGTTCTTCAGCGGTGAGGTTCAGCGCTACGGGATTGGTGAGCAAGTGGTTGGCGGGTGAAAACATGTCCGTGAGCTGGCGGGCCATGAAGTTCACCACGTCTGCATGGTGGGTGCTGACACCACGGACATTGCGCGTGGCAGTGTCCCACCAACGCTGATGCATCAGGAAGACCTGCTGCAGTACGTTGTAGGGGAATTGTTGCCAGTGGGAATCGCGGAAGCGGCGGTCCTGCACGGGCGGGGCCGGATGGGAAGGGCCTTCCCCGAAGATTGACTGGCCTGCTGCCTTCAGGCTTTGGCGGGTGTACCGGCTCAGGGCGGCAGCCTGTTCCAGCGAGAGCTGCGCCAGTTCAGCCTGTTTGCCGGGGGAGGCGGCCAAGTGTGATGCCCAATCGAACCAGGCCAGCGCGATGGATTGCGGAGACAATGACCCTGATGCCAGGGCCAGCATGGCCTGGGCCTGGCTATCCAGCTCTGCGTTGGGGGTCTTGGAAGTGACGGTTTTCTGCATACGAGCTTCCGAATCATGCTGGAGCCGGCATTGCGAGCCATTCCCTGTCCGAGGCTGTGCATCGGTTCCGGGCTCATGGCTTCAGCATGAGAAAAAGTGAACGAATATTGTTTCTTCGCGCGTTGCCTACCCCATGATACAGGACTCGTTTTCAACTTTGGTGACCACGTGCCGAAGCGCGAGTCTCGTTGTTCACGGCGCGGCCAAGCGAGGCAATCCCACATGTGGCGCCACAGCGCCCCCGCATGGTGGCGCAGACGCGCCGGGCCACGGGCCCGGGATCTTCATTGCTTGCCTGGCACAGGTTTCCACGGCCTGCGGTACACAGTCTCTATCGGTCCCCGGTGCACGAAAAACGCCCCTGAAATTGGCGGGTGCCAACTTCAGGGTGTGCTGCAGACCAGGAAGACGTGCCTGACCAGGCGAGCGTGCTGGCGCCGGGCAAGCGCCGGCGTCAATGGGCCGCCCGACGGGTCAGCAGGTTCAGCCAGCCCATGAGCGTATAGGCGAGGATGGTGGTCCCCACGGCGCCGACGATGAAGACCAGGGCAATGAGTATCCAGTCGGCGGGGCCGGCTGCGTCACTGTAGCCCGAGGCGGACACCCGTGCCATGATGACCAGCGACATGATGCCGCCGAACAGACCGATGGCTTCCGACCACACCAGCCGGCGCGACAGTATCTTGCGTTCGCGTATCAGCAGGCCAATGAAGGCCAGTGTGCTTACTACGACGGCGGCCAGCAGCAACCAGAGCAGCGGGCCAAGCATTTCCTGGAAGACAGC
>Ga0172382_10006043_pt1 | contig 17782 bp, 14 predicted proteins | sample Leawel138RmetaG_FD_122245 | JGI IMG/M metagenome (GOLD analysis project Ga0172382, IMG submission 122245) | Leachate microbial communities from a municipal landfill in Southern Ontario, Canada - Leachate well 138R metaG | ecosystem: Engineered > Solid waste > Landfill > Unclassified | place...
CATCTGCTTCGTTGCGAAACCCTTGAAATAGATAACTATGCCTGCGGGTTCCGGCGCCTTGCATCTGCATCAAACTAAACGCATGAATTAAACAGGTTAGAGACTGTTTTAAATTTATCCATTTATTTTATTTTGCGTCTTTTTCACTCATACTGCTGCAAAATTTCCTTAAATAGCTATGGCTATTCGCGTCAATTTTGCCTTGTCTGAGCAAAAAACAGATCAAAATATTTCTAAAAAACAAAACGGTCTCTTATAATTTTGAGGATTTCTATTCAATATTAAGGGGATGAAACGAGCCTGCCGATTTATGACACAAACAAGCAGGATTAAAATTACAGGAGTTCCTGAATGACATCAGGTGCGTACTACATATAAAACCCGGTATAGGAGGTTATAAGTCAATTTGTTGTTCAACCTGAAGGGAAAATGAGGTGGGAAGTGGGAAGAGGAAGTACAGTTGATGCAATTTGTAATTTTTAGAAAAAATCAGTTACTTCATCGTTTAAAAAACCAGAAAAAATTAAAATGAACGGACAAATTCATGAAATAGCAAATCGGTTATGTGGATTGCGAGAGATGTTAAATATTTCTATTGAAGAAATGGCAGCGACATGTCATATATCGGTTGATGAATATTTGGGTTATGAGAGTGGAGAAAAGGATATTCCTGTGGGTGCCCTTGAAAATATATCAAAGAAGTACAACATCGAAATGACAGCATTACTTTTTGGTGACGAGCCTAAAATGAAATCTTTTTTTCTGACCCGTTCCGGACAGGGGATAGCTATGGAAAGGACCCGGGCATATAAGTACCAGGCTTTGGCATCTGGTTTTATCGGGCGGAAGGCTGATCCGTTTATAGTCACCGTTGAACCCGTACCAGAAGATAACCCTGTTCATTTGAATAGTCACAACGGCCAGGAATTCAACTTTGTTCTTGAAGGAAGACTTCTTTTAAGTATTCATGCACATGAACTCATTTTGAATGCAGGTGATAGTTTGTACTTTGATGCTTCGCTTCCCCATGGGATGAAAGCGCTGGACGGAAAACCTGTAAAATTTCTGGCCATCATATTCTAAATACCACAGAAATAAATTGATTTACATGATTGAAAAATATTTGAAGCAGACGGAGTTTCAGGATTTTGAGGATTTTAAAACAAATTTTGCTCTTCAGGTTCCCGGGGATTTTAATTTTGCTTACGATGTTGTGGATGGCTGGGCAGCCATTGATCCGGATAAACGGGCACTGCTCTGGACAAATGATAAAGATGAATGCCGTACCTATACTTTTGGGGAGATAAAGAACATTTCAGACCGGACGGCGGGTTATTTGTCATCCCTGGGGATAGGCAAAGGTGATATGGTGATGGTCATATTGAAACGCAGGGTTGAGTTTTGGTTTACCATAATTGCCCTTCATAAAATTGGTGCTGTTATTATTCCTGCCACTCATTTGTTGACCACGAAAGACATCATTTACCGCAATAATGCTGCTGGAGTAAAAGCGATTGTTTGTGATGGAGACCCAACAATAACCGGGCATATTGATGAAGCTCTTCCACAATCGCCTTCCGTAGAAAAAAGAATCTCGATCGGACCGGTGGTACCGGAAGGATGGGACGATTTTCAACAAGGGATTCATTGCGCTGCACCATTTGTTCGTCCTTCGAAAACGTTAAAAAACAGCGATCCGCTCATTGTCAGTTTTACTTCGGGCACAACCGGGGATCCTAAAATGGTTGTTCTTGACCAGGTTTATCCTCTGGCTCATATTGTTACCGCTAAATACTGGCATCACCTGAATGAAAACAGCATTCACCTGACCATTGCCGATACCGGCTGGCTGAAAGCGGTTTGGGGAAAATTATATGGACAATGGCTGGTGGGTTCCACTGTTTTTGTATATGACCACGAGAAATTTACTCCAGCCAAAATCCTGGAGGTTATTTCCAGATGCAAGGTAACCTCCCTGTGTGCTCCGCCAACAATTTTCAGATTTCTTATCCGGGAAGATCTGACGAAATACGATTTGTCTAGTCTTGAATGGTGTACCATAGCTGGAGAAGCACTGAATCCAAAGGTGTACAACCAATTCTATAAATTAACCGGTATCAGGTTGCGTGAGGGGTATGGACAAAGTGAAACGACCCTTTTAGTGTTAACAACGCCATGGATTGAACCCAAACCCGGATCGATGGGACTCCCAAATCCAAATTATGATGTCGATTTGCTCACCCCCGACGGACGGTCGGCCGAAGCCGGGGAAGAGGGCCAGATTGTTGTTCGCTTTGATCAAAAATATCCGGTTGGTTTATTTAAAGGGTATTACCGGAATCAGCATCTGACTGAAGAAGCCATGTCGAACGGGATCTATTACACCGGCGACCTGGCCTGGCGAGATGAAGACGGCTACTACTGGTTTGTGGGTCGTTCCGACGACGTAATAAAAAGTTCAGGATACCGGATTGGGCCATTTGAAGTGGAAAGTGCCCTGATGACCCACCCCGCAGTTGTAGAATGTGCCGTTACTGGTGTGCCGGATGAAATTCGTGGACAACTGGTAAAAGCCACCGTTATTCTGGCTGATTCCTATAAGAACCGGGCTAATGATGATCTGGTCAGGGAACTTCAGGAACATGTCAAACAGATAACAGCTCCTTATAAATATCCGCGTATCATTCAATTTGTAAACGAATTACCCAAAACCATCAGTGGAAAAATACGGCGGGTTGAAATACGATCTTCTGATCAGGCACTTCGCAATGATGCATAACCATTCAAATCCCTCATACCTGCCCATGGAATGAAGATTTGGCCCGATTTTAGATATGTACCTTTGAAAACAAAGTGATTTATTGATTGGTAAGGCAGACTATTAAAAAAAGTAATACATCGTTACGAGAATTCGCATTCCTTCTGTTTTTACTGTATTTATAATTCTCCCTTTATTTGCATGGTCAATACTTCCATAATAGGCAACGTTGTATTCATTTTCAGCAGCAACCATAATTTTCCCGGAAGTGTATGAGATCATGGGTGTAATTCTGTACATAGAGGCAATATTTTCTCCCAAACCATAAATGGGACTTCCCGGTACCAGGTTTTTGCCGGCGCCCAGGTTCTTAAAATATCCTCCAAATATACCTGCTTTAAAGTCAGAGCCATACATTACGTTGCTCCATAAAAACCAGTGTTTGTAAGGCGTGTACGATTTATCCCCGGTTACTGGATCGATCGAACTCATGCCAAAAGCCCCGGCCATCATACTTTCGCTTATATTATTTGCCAGAATTGATTTCGAACTTATGGATAGTTTTCCTTTGTTATATTTTGCATAACCTAAAAAGGCAAGGGAATTAAATCCCTCATTTGTTGAGTGTATAATGCCTGTTGTTGGAGATGTAATATGTGTTTCAGGTAGAATTCGCTTAAAATCGACACCCACGCCCGTTAACAGATATGCTGATTTATACCTGATCTGTGCATGCATGTTGGGAATTAGACTGTTCGTCTGATACAGGAAAGACTTACCTTTTGGACCATTTAAAGCATAATCATTTTGAAAAAGAAGAGAACCTGAAAGTGTGAACTGATTTAATTTTTGTGTCAGGGTAATTTGGTCGCTTCTGTTAAATGGCTGGAAAGGTGCGCCCCAGTTGAGTGAATTAACTGAAGGGGCTACCTCGGGAGAAACCATTGGATGCCATGCACGACCAACGAGTAATTCGGTAGTTGCCCAGTTCAACTTTACCCATGCATGCCTGAACCGGACTGCCCCGGAACTGGTACCCCTTGATGTGAAGTCGAATTCTATCAATCCGGAGGTTGAAGCACCCAAAGCATCAGGGCCGGAGATTGCAGACCTGAGTCGGGCAGCAAAAGAAACAAAATTCAGGTTGGAAACGTCATTTAAATCATTTCCCCTTGCGTTAACAGTATCTTGGGGCATAGGAAATAAAACCAGCAGTCCGTCAAGTGCATCAACATTCTTTCTGGAATCATAAAAAATATTATTCATCAGAAACCCGGACCATTTTACTTCAACCGGCTTGGATGCCGGCTCTATGATAACCTGTGAAAATGCATTCAGCATAAATGCCATTCCTATGATAGTCAGCAATGTCTTTTTCATCATATTAAAATTGCTTATTGATTAAGAGACTGTTTTAAATTTATCCATTTATTCTATTTAGCGTCTTTTTCACTCATACTGCTGCAAAATTTCCTTAAATAGCTATGGCTATTCGCGTCAGTTTTGCCTTGTCTGAGCAAAAAACAGATCAAAATATTTTTAAAAAACAAAATCAAAACAGTCTCTAAGGTATAAGATGGAACTTACATAATTTTATCATGATCGTTTGTGGCATAACATGTTATGCTCGTTTCATAAAGAATACCATAATGGAACCAATGATGAGTAATACAGCAGAAACCAGATAAGAAATGGTGTATGTTCCGGTCTGATCGACCACCAAACCTCCCAAGATCGGACCGATCACCCCTGCGATTCCCCATCCGGTGAAAACCAATCCGTAATTGACACCCAGGTTTTTCATGCCGAAATAGTCGGCAGTTGCTGCAGGAAAGAGGGCAAACAGAGAGCCGTATGACAGACCTGCAATTGCTGCTCCTGTAATGAGAAGAGGAATAGAATTATAGTAGGTGAAAATAAACATATTCACTGCCTGAAGCATGAAGACCACCAGCAGAGATACTTTCCGACCAATCCGATCGGAAAGAAAGCCCATGGATACTCTGCCGAGAGCATTAAATACAGCAAGAATAACTACCAGCACAAAACCAGCTTTCCATCCTGCCTGAGTTTGGGCAATGCTTGCAATATGAGCAATGAGCATCAACCCTGCAGTAGCAGCAAGCAAATAGATCGTCCACAGGAAATAAAAAGACCTTTTCCTAAGAATCTCCTGCCAGGAGTAATTTTGTCCAGTTGATGTATTTTGTCTCATTGTCTTATTCGCAGGTGCAGGAACATACCCTGCAGGTGGATTGCGAAGGATGAGTGACAACAAAGAAATTACGACAATAGCAGAGACTCCAAGAATGATGAATGTTTCGCGGATGCCATAAATATTTAGCAAATAGGCTGTTAGAGGAGCAATGTATACCGGAGCAAGGCCAACACCTGAGACCACAATTCCGGAGATTAATCCTTTCCTTGATGGATCAAACCATTTAATGGCACATGGTGTAGTTGCTGAATAACCAACTCCAATGCCAACACCACCCATCACTCCAAAAGTGAGTATCATCACTACCGGACTGGTTGCAAAGCCGGAGAGGATCAGTCCTGTGCCAAAAATAAGCCCACCAATGAAAACAATTATACGAGGGCCAAATAGATCCTGGGCACGACCGGCAAAAATCATCATAAAGGCAAATATGGCAGCAGAAACAGTGTAGGGCAGAGAAGCCGTTGTATTCGACCAGCCCCAATCATTGACCAGAGCTTTTTGAAATACACCCCAGGCGTAGAGTAATCCTAAAAACAGGTTAATCCCTAAGGCAGCATAAGTTATAGTCCATCCTGCAAAATTATTGCTTTTTTTCATGATTTCTGGTTTTATTTATGAATTAAAAGGTTATTGTAAATTTTACTTACAAAGAAAAAAAAATATGGCACGAATCGCAACAAATTTGTTTGTTTAATTATTGCTTCCTAAGAATGTATCATAAGAGAGGAATCGTTTTATTTTTTTTCTCTTTAAAATGGTTGGATTTCTAAGGCGATTGATGTAGCTCCCATGGATATTAGATTTTTGTTTTTTATGAATAAATCTTATTCCTGGTTGTTCCATTCTGTTTTCTTTACTATTTTAGGCTTTTTGCAGCAATTTGGCATGAAAAGTTTTCGAAGGGATGCCATAATTTTTAAATAAGGCTTAAAAAAGGGAAGTTGTGGAGGGAACTATAAAATATTTAATTCTCATGAGAAAAATAGTATTCATTATCATAATCTGCATGGTTTCATTTGGAACTTTTGGCCAGGAGCCCACCAAGTGGAGAGGACCGGATGCCAACGGTATTTATCCGGATCAGGGGCTACTGAAGCAATGGCCTGAAGACGGTCCGGAATTATTATGGATATTTGATCAGATGGGGGAAGGTTTTTCTTCTCCGGCGATTGCCGGGGGATATATTTATATTCCTTCCATGATGGATAAAACAGGATATATGTTTAAACTGACCATGGAAGGGCAGCTGGTTTGGAGTGTCGAATATGGGCCTGAATTTTTTGAAAGTTATCCTGGGTCAAGGGCATCTGCTACGGTGGTGGGTGAACGGTTATATTTTTTGAGCGGAAGAGGAAAACTCGTTTGTATGCAAACCAGGGATGGATCAATCCTCTGGTCAAAGCATCTGGTTAACGATTTAAATGGCGTATTGAACCGGTATGGATTTAATGAAACTGTTGTAGTTGACGGTGATAAACTCTATTGTACTCCCGGTGGCGATGCCCAGAGTGTGGTCGCTCTCAACCGTTTCTCAGGGGAGCTTCTTTGGAGAGCCGATGGGATGCACGATAAGGCAGCTTATTGTACACCATTACTGATTCAACTTCCTGCCCGGAAACTGCTGGTTACACATACAGAATCATATATACTTGGAATAGATTCCGACGATGGAACTTTGCTATGGACATTTCATTGGCCTAACCGACGACTGGAACATCAAAATACACCACTTTTTTTTGAGGGTAGCCTGTTTTGCTTCAGCGGATATGGTAAAGGAGCTGTAATGCTTAGCCTGAATGCCGACGGGAGTTCTGTCCAAGAGAAATGGATCAGTGAAGCTTTTGATAATCGCATGGGAGGGGCTGTGCTGATTGATGGGTATATTTATGGCTGTGGACACACTAACCGGCATTGGCAATGCCTGGATTGGGAAACTGGAAAACAGATGTACATGTCGGCCGAATTGACCATGGGAGTTGTCATTGCTGCCGATGGATTGCTCTATTGCTATGACGAGAGAGGAGAGCTGGCATTGGTAAAACCAAATCCTTTAAATTTTGAAATCATTAGCCGCACAGCGGTGACAAATGGAACCGGACAACAATGGGCACATCCGGTCATGCACAACGGAATTCTCTATATTTCAAGGGGAACCTCACTGATGGCTTATCAAATGAGGTGATAAAAACGGCAGACTGACATGATCTCCGGACACTTTCAGCGATTGATTTGACAGTTCCCTGTCATACACGTATACATTGTATGGAATACGATAAATACATCAGGAGATACGCTGAAAGGTAAATGATTTTTTGCTGAATGATACACTTTCAAAAGACATGAAAGAAATGCTCCTGCAATTTTTATCCGATTTTTACCGAGGTCATGGTTAATGAACCTGCAACAGTTTTATCATTAAAAATTTCAATTTTTTCATTATTTTTGCATAATGCCAGTGTATAGAGCAGCGGTAAGTAATGCTCCGGGGTTGGGATTGCAAGCTGAAACACTTTTCCTTGTGAAGAATAGTTGATTAAAGGTTTGTGGTTTCTGTCCAGGATAAATTCCTTCATTTTCGCGCTGGCTTCTATTGCCCAGTCATATCCATATTCATCAGCATTCAATTGATCCCATGCAATTCTGCGGAGGTTGTGTACCATATTTCCACTGCCCACAATTAACACCCCACGTTCCCGTAGCTCTGAAAGCTCTTTGCCCAGTTCATAGTGCCAGGCAGGGGGCTTGGTATAATCCAGGCTCAGTTGAATGACAGGAACATCAGCTTCAGGATACATATGTTTCAATACCGACCAGGTACCGTGGTCAAATCCCCAGTTTTGATTCATTCCAATTTCTGTCGTTTGAACCTGATCTTTTATTTCCAGTGCCAGTACAGGGTTGCCCATTGCCGGATAGTTCACCTCAAACAATTCAATCGGAAAACCACCAAAATCGTGAATGGTTCGTGGATACTCCATGGCGGTAATACACGTTTCCCGCGTTTCCCAATGAGCTGATATGCACAATACAGTCGTTGGCTTTTCAATCGATTGGGCTGTTTTTCGAAATCCCTGAACAAATTCATTCTCTTCGATGGCATTCATAGGACTGCCATGACCAAGGAACAGTACGGGCATTTTCCCTGTACTTTTCAGGGATTCATTCCTGAATATTAATTCTTCCTGTTTCATAGTTTTCCTGTTAACGACAAAATAAGAGATTACCTTACATCGAAGGGGTTTCATTCATTCTGCCAAATATCCAATTGTGTCCTGACTGTTTACGCTGCCTTGGTCTTCCTTTTAAATGAGTTGGAAATCGTGTAATCAATAGAATATTTTCCTCCACCTGTTAATAGCAGAGTAATAAAAATCAAGGCATATAAAAGAGATAACTCTTTGCTTGAAAAAGGATCATTTGCATGGATGTATAAAGTTGCTGTCAGCATGGTAATAATGAGTGGTATCGTTGCCAATCTGGTTCCCAGTCCAAGGAATATGAATACCGAGCATATTACTTCAGCGAATATGGCCAGCGCAAGAGACATGCCCATACTCATTCCCATTACACTTGCAAAGGCGATGGGCTCACCTGAAAAAAACTGCATGAGTTTAGGAATTCCATGGGTCAGCATCATCAACGTTGCACCGATACGAAGTAACAGAAGAGCAGTATCTGTGTTTGATTTCTCTAATAATTTGATAATCAGCTTCATGTATTTGTTTTTTGATGGTAGGATATGGTCGTTTCCCCAATATTGTTTAGGGGATTGTTTATCTTTCTCCACTTACACTGATAATCCATTCAGCTGACTTGCTTAATAAATTGCACTTCCGACTGAATTTTAACTTCATCACTGACTAATACGCCACCTGACTCAAGCACCGCATTCCAGTTCAATTCCCAGTCTTTTCTGTTAATTTTTCCTGAAAGAGAAAAACCTGCTTTTTCATTTCCCCAGGGGTCTTTATTGGTTCCGCCAAATTCAACATCGAGAGTAACTTCTTTTGAAACGCCTTTAATTGTGAGCATTCCTTTAAGTTTATATTCTTCGTCGTCAACTTTTTCAATTGAAGTTGATTCGAAGGTAAGCTCCTGGTGATTTTCCACATCGAAGAAGTCGCCACTTTTCAGGTGGTTATCCCGGTCATCATTATTCGTAAATACGGATGAGCTGTTGATGTTTACCTTGATGGGGGCTTTTGTAAAATCTTCTCCGTCGATTACTGCACTAAACGATCTGAATTCACCTTTAACGTTGGTTATCATCAGGTGTTTCACCTTAAATAACAGTTCACTGTGTGTAGGGTCAAGTACCCATTTTGTTGTTGCCATAATTTTTTAATTTTTATTATTTATAGCACAAAGATACAGGAAGTTAAGTTCAGGATGGTTACATTTTTCGGAAAAGCAGTTGTAAATTCAGGAAACAAGTTTTTTCATTGAGTTACGAAACGCTGAAGGTGAAAGTCCGGTTTTCTTTTTAAAAACATTGGTGAAATATGACTTTTCGTTATATCCCAACTCATAACCAATTTCAGCAATTGTTTTAACCGTAGTGATCAGCAAGTTTTTTGCTTCAGTAAGCTTCCGGGTTTCAACTATTTCGGAAACACTCTGCTGAAGAATATTTTGGCAAATCATGTTTAGGTTTCGGGGAGTCATAAAAAGTTTTTCTGCATAAAATGAAACGCTAACAGGTCTTCTGAAGTTTTCTTCAAGCACAGCAAGAAAATTTTTAAAGGTTTGCCCCTGGGTTTTCATAAGCCATTCTGTATCAGTATCCGGAAAATTTTTTTTTCGTTGTGATTCAATCATCATAAATACGGCTTGCAACAGATGCCTGATGATAGCCAGGTCTGGATTATTCTGCTGGTATTCCTGGAACATCATTTCACAAAGAATATTTATCCTGTTGAAACAATATCCCTGCTCAAATTCAATGTTTGCCTGTTCATGATAAAAGCCATAGAGTTGGAAGATGATTTCAGAGATAAATTCACTTTGAAACCGGATCACCCAAGCAAGAAACTGACCATCTTTCAATCGCGGTTGAACCCGATGTACCTTCCCCTTGGTAACAAAACTGGTGTAAGGGGGATGAGTCCAGGTTGAGCCATAGTCAATGAAGTGTTCCAATTGTCCTTCAATCCCCACGATCAGCTCTTCATAATCATGCTGGTGTGGCTCATTGAGAGAGGAATTGATCTGGCTAACCTCTTTCGCTGTAATCGGGTATATTTTAAACGTTTCGTTCATCAGTTTTTGTTTCTACAATATTACAAAAAATCCTTTTAGGATGTATTTGCGATTATAGCCTGACGGTCTGATTAGTGGTTTGCATAAAAATAAAGCCACTGAAATTCAGTGGCTTTTGTGACCCCCAACCAGAGAGATGTCGATCTTTTTAGGTTAAGTATTTTCGTGTGACAACTGCACTGTAATAGGCAATAATCATGAATGCAACAGCGGGTACCCAGTATGCCAACTTAATACTGCCAGACTGGTCGGAAACAATGCCTTGTAATTGTGTTAGTATAGCGGCACCAGCTATAGCCATTACCATACCAGCTCCGCCCATTTTTGTGTCGTCACCAAGACCTTTCATACCTAATCCGTAAATTGTAGGAAACATTAACGACATACATCCGGATATTCCCATGAGAGCATAAACTCCAATCCATCCTTTACCATAAATTGTTATAATACTGCAAACAATAGCAAGTAAAGCAAGGAATGTTAATATATTTCTTGGTTTTATATATTTCATTAACCCAGTACTGATAAACCTGCCAAGTACAAAAAGAATAAGCGAAATAATGTAGTATGTTGCACCTGCCTGCTCGGGCGTTCTTGGCAAAAAGGCCTTAATACCCAGCCATTCACTTAAGTTATAAAATCCTGCTGCAACAGGTTCAACTCCCCTGAGTGTTGATATTATTTTTTCAGGATCAGCGTTGTCTCCTAATTGATTTACTATAAGTTCAAGATTTAATTGCTGCATAGCGTATCTAATTATAAACGACCACACTGCAATTTGCGCCCCTACATAAAAGAACTGGGCAATTACACCCCATACGTAATTTTTGTTTTTTATTAATCTTGCGAGGGTGCCTTTAAAGTCAAGTTTTTTGTCCTCCTCTTTAGCATATGGCATCCGTGTAAAATAAATGGCCAGCAGAATAACCACCATAACAAGGCCCAAGCCGATATATGTAGTAGTTACCGCATTCAACTCCGTTCCCTGAATTTTAACCAGCTCAGTAAGAGGAAGAGCTGCCCTTTCATCTGCACTTAATGTATTCAGTTGCGACAAGACAAATACCTGACTCAATACTACGCCTGTAATTGCACCAAACGGGTTGAACGATTGTGCAAAGTTGAGGCGTTGTGTCCCGGTTTGTTCAGGTCCGATGGCATACACGTACGAATTGGCTGATGTTTCCAAAATGGATAACCCGGCAAAAAGAATTAGGAGTGCCAGCAAAAACATCATAAAGCTGATGTTTATATTGACACCGGCTGTGAGCATTGCAGGATAGAACATAAACGTTCCCAGCGCATATAATCCGAGTCCAAGAAGCACTCCAGACTTGTATGTGTATTTTTTGATAAAAAGGGCAGCTGGTATGGCAAATCCTCCGTACCCAAACAGGTAACATGCTAGTTGAATCCATGCTGTTTTGGAATCGGTAAGGCTCATTATCCGTTTGAATGCTGCCAGCATCGTGTCGGTCATGTTATTGGGTATTGCCCAGGCAAAAAATAATGTAGTCAAAAGAATAAATGGCCAAACAATTCCTTTAGGTATAATCTGTTGTTTCTCCATAGTCTAATAAATAGATGAGTATTTTATTTGAACTTGTTGGCTATAGAATTCAGGTTGAGATCGAAAAGTTCTTTAACAAGCTTAGCCATTTCCACTGGATCTCCCTGCACATGCACCACTCGCTGAATATGAGTGAGTGACTCGCCGGGTTGCAGTTTTGCAGCCGGGGAAGACGTCTCGATCTCATAAAATGGTCCCATGATGGAACCATCTTCCAAAGGACCATCGTTATAAGCATTGATGGCATCCCCTGCGTATGGATCTTCCTGATTGCCCCATGTTGAGTTCACATAGTCCATGGGTTTTGCAGGCAGTGATCCCCAGACCAAGGTAAGAACACTTTTCTCTGAATCGTAACTTCCACAGAGGTTTGTTGCCCTCTCCGGAGGAATGCCGATCTTACTGCGGTATTTTCCATCAATTTTAAAATAAACAGTACCAGGTTCTACAATTAGCCTGTCAGAGGGTACTTTCCCAAAATATTCGTCGTTTACAACCGATCCTTCTGCCTCTGTTTTATATGGAATAAAAACAGTGGTAGTTGGCGAAGGATTAAACATGGATAATATCCATATGGATAACAGACCTTCTTCTTTAGCCCAGGAATTTTCACCCCTATTGGTTATTGTGTTTTCTGATTGATAGGCAACTACATCAAAAATATCCGCTGGAAAATCAATGTTGAACAGCGTAAAAAGCGTATCACCCGATAATAGCCTAACAGTGCGTTCAATATTTAACAGAAATTTTGTACCTGAAGCATTTATCAGTGAAGTCTTTTTCTCAAATGTTACACTGCCAGGGTCTTGCATTTTAATGTCAAACTTTTCTGTATCGATTACTGCAGGCACTTTCCAATTTTCATGAATTTGTTCTTTCTCTTGTTCAAAATAGATGGAGAAAGGTCCACCTTCAGGTCCAAGCCAGAAACGTTCCTCCCCGCCAACCGGGTTGAACTGGTTGTTAACTTCACCTGATTCTATCAGTTTATAATTAATCCAGCCAAAGCTTGTTCCCTGATCCTTATTGGCTGAAGATGTCATCACTCTTCCCTGGTAACCAGGGGAAATGAGCACTTTGGCTTTTGAATTGGCATCTGTTAATTCAATAATTTCTATATTATTCTCTTTTAAAAAGGCCAAATCATATCCGTAAGTTCCCTTTTCGAACCCGTTTATTTTTTTTTTCACTTCATTTAAGTTTTTACGTCCTGAAGAGGTACAGGCTAGCAGAATAAATAGGGGAATAGCCCATGTCAACTTCATTATTTTAATAATTGTTGTATTCATTTGATTCAGGTATTTTGGGAATTTCAATCGTATAAAGGTCCGTAAGTTTCACAAGCCCTGTAGTCTGCCCCTTCCGGTTCGCTCCCAAAGGAGTTCCAGGCACTAGGACGGAAAATTTTATCTTCCGGCACATTGTGCATGCACACCGGGATTCGCAGGATGGCAGCCAGGGTAATCAAATCTGTTCCGATATGTCCGTAGGAAATGGCACCATGATTGGCTCCCCAATTTGCCATCACAGAATAGACATCTTTAAACGGCCCTTTCCCGTCGGTTCGAGGAACAAACCAGGTTGTGGGCCAGGTGGGATCGGTTCGTTTGTCGAGTACATGATGAATTTCTTCCGGTAGTTCCACTGTCCATCCCTCGGCAATTTGCAACACCGGCCCCAGTCCTTTGGAAATATTCACGCGCGACATGGTCACCGGCATTTGCCCCGAGGTTTTAAATTGAGAGGAAAAACCCCCTCCTCTGAAATACCCAAGGTTGGCCGGGCACCATTGGGTGCTGTCGAGGCATGCCTGCGCTTCTGTCTGGGTGATTTCCCAGAAGGGTTTCATTGCAGGATTGCCGTCTTTGTCTCGCTGCTGTGCCGTGGCATCCAGAGTTGTTGATCCGGAATTTATCAGGTGAATGATTCCCTGTGAGGCAAGTCCACTCAGCTCCTTACCTGTCACTCTCTTTACTGATTCAGGGCTCCAGAAAGTGCGTACATCCGAAAATATCTGGCTGGTATTGGTCAGCAGGTGTCCCATTAACATGGAAATGCCATTGAGCGAATCATTCTCGGTGGCTACTATAAATGGTTGTCGAATTCCATTCCAGTCAAACGAAGAATTAAGAATAGCTTCGGAAAAATCACCATTCGGGAAAAAATCGTTCCATTGACGTTGTCCCTGAAATCCTGCTATCAATGCATTTCTCCCTTTGGCTTCTTCTTCAAATCCAATTTCTTTCAATTTGGGATTTCCTATCATCAGGTCGCGAATGATCAGCGTCATTTTAACGACCATTTCCCATTCCTGGTTTTTTTGCTCTTTTGAATGTCGTATTTTTTCAGGATTGTTATCAAAACCCTCTTTGCAGTTGGTTTTGGTCCATGCAAGAGCTTTTTCAAATTCCTCCTTGTCGTAAATTCCTTCTTCAACACGCCGGTGGATTTCGGTCATATCGACAAACTCCGTTCGCATTCCGAAATAATCCTGAAAAAAATTCGCATCTACCATCGAACCTGCAATACCCATTGATGTATATCCCAGGGACAGGTATGATTTTCCTTTCATCTGTCCTACAGCTAGTGCGGCTTTTACAAAACGCAGAATTTTTTCCTTTACATCTTCCGGGACAGATGTGTCATCAGCGTCCTGGACGTGGTGTCCGTAAATACTGAAAGCAGGCAATCCTTTTTGAGTATAACCTGCCAGGGCCGCAGCAAGGTAAACAGCCCCGGGGCGTTCAGAGCCGTTGAATCCCCAAATTGCTTTGGGAACCAACGGGTCTGAATCCATTACTTCGCTACCATAACACCATGCCGGAGTTACTGTCAAGGAAACACCAACCCCTTCACGTTCAAATTGGTCGGCACATCTCGCGGCATCAGCAACACCTCCGATGGTGGTTTCAGAAATTACACATTCTACCTTTTCTCCTGATGGAAAGCGAAGGTTATTTTCTATCAAATCTGCTGCAGATTTAGCCAAGTCCATTGTTTGTTTCTCAAGCGATTCACGTACTCCTCTTTCCCGGCCGTCGATAACCGGGCGAATGCCGACTTTGGGTAACCGGCCTATCAATCTATTACTCATATCGTTTTATTTTTTATTGATTAAAGTATATCATGGAACTCAAATAATTTTATCTTGATTGTATGTGTATAAAATAGTTTTACTCGTTTTAGAATTTATATATTTTTAATTAATCGATTAAGCATCGTGTTGAATTTATTCATAAACAGGAAGCCCGTTCAATCAATCGATGCGTCAATTCAACTTGTACTTTTTTTCTTGATCCTTTAATCTGGTCGAGTAGTATTTTAACCGACTCTTTCCCCATTTCTTCAAGTGGCTGTTGGATATAGGTTAGTGGCGGTTGAAAAAAATCAAAGACCTCATGTCCGTCAAATCCTATCACCGCCAGTTCTTCAGGCACTTTAATATGGTGTTTTCTTATGGCATACAGCCCGGAAATGGACAATGCGTTAGTAGCAAATAGCAAAGCATCTATTTTTTTATCCAATAGCAGATCTTCCATAACCTTCTCCATTTCACTTTTGGCGTGACTATAGCTTATTTCTTTCACAACCACCTCATTTGCCAGCCCATTGTCTTTCATCGCTTCCTGATATCCCCGTATTCGTTCCTGCATGTGTACCAGCGAAGATTTATAGGCAATCATATTCACTTTTTTATATCCCTTTGAAATAAAATAATTTACAGCTGTATAGGTAGCGTTGAAATTATCAAGAACAACCCGGTTGGTTGAAATGTCAGGCAGGTATCTATCCATTAAAACCACAGGAATATCTCCCTGCAACAGCATTTTTATTTGTTCAGTACTTCCTTCAGAAGGTGTTATTATTAATCCGTCAACCTGTCTGTTAAGGAGGATATCAATTAATGTAGCAGATTTTTCACTGTTTTCATCAGAACTTCCAAAAACGACTGTGTAACCTGATTCGGCTGCTTCGTCTTCAATTACCCGTGCAAGCTGCCCGAAAAATGGATTGGAAATGTCGGCAACAATAAGTCCAATTGTATTTGTAGAACCTCTCCGTAAGCTGCGAGCAATCTGATTTGGCTTATATTTCAAGTCTTTAGCTACCTGATGGATTCTCTTTACCACTTCTGGTCCCACCCGTTTCTCTTTTTCTAACCCATTTAACACATAAGAAACCAGAGCTGTGGAGACTCCCACCTTTTCGGCAATATCTTTCATGGATACCTTTTTTGCCATATGTCGCTTAAAAACTGTTAGAAATACCTTTCAATTTGTTTTCTATTATAACATCAAATATATGCTTAACCGATTAAACCAAAAAAAATAATTTAATGTTTTATAACATTTTTTGATAATTGATACACCAATCCTGAATTATTCATGAAAAAAGGGAGTTTGTTACCTAAAAATAGCTGAAATATCAGTATTTTCAGTGTGTACAAAAACAAACATCCCGTAGCAATGTTAGAAAAAACATGGAGACTAAGAGACTGTTTTAAATTTATCCAATTATTCTATTTTGCGTCTTTTTCACTCATACTGCTGCAAAATTTTCTTAAATTGCAATGGCTATTCGCGTCAATTTTGACTTGTCTGAGCAAAAAACAGATCAAAATATTTCTAAAAAACAAAATCAAAACAGTCTCTTAGGTTTATGAATTAATCAGGTTAGATCATGAAAAAATTATTGAACCATTTTTTTTTAGTTGTTGCTGTTGTTTCGTTTTTTGCATGCAACGAAACAGAAAATACGAATTCCTCAGATACTAAGGAATACTATGTAGCTGCTTACATCTGGCCCTCCTGTCATCACGATGCGCGTTTTGGTGACATGCTCTGGCCGGAGGGAACGGGTGAGTGGGAGATCATCAAAAAGGGTACACCTCGCTACGAGGGGCACTACCAACCCAAGGTTCCCCTTTGGGGATATGAACCGGACGATGATGCGCAAGTGATGGAGCGGTGGATCGATGCGGCCACCGATCATGGGGTGAATGTGTTCATTTTCGACTGGTACTGGTTCGACGAGGGTCCCTTTTTGGAAAGTTCGCTAAACAACGGGTTCCTGAAAGCCAGAAACAGGGATAAGATGCAATTTTACCTCATGTGGGCTAATCACGATGTGCGCCGGAACTACTGGAACGTCCATAAGTTTACCGACGACGCCTCGATCATGTGGGAGGGTGCGGTGGACCAGGAGAATTTCAGGATCATCGTGGAAAGGGTAATTAAAAATTACTTCAGTCAGCCCAATTACTTTAAGATTGACGGTTGTCCGGTCTATTCCATATTCAGCATGGGCAATCTGATCAAAAGTTTCGGGACCGTGGATGAAACGCGGAAGGCCATTGATTATTTCAGGGAGGAGACGCGGAAGGCCGGGTTCCCGGACCTGCATCTTCAGATGATCGGGAACGGGGCTCCGAACGACAATCTGGTAGGGAATATGAACGCACTGGGAGTTAACAGCGTGACCAAATACAACTGGGGCGGACCGCATCCGGAGGATTACATACAGTGGGGCGTGGAGTCGGCGGAGCGCCGGAGGAAGTGGGATGAAGCGCTTTCCATTCCCTTTTTCCCCAATGCTTCAATCGGGTGGGACGATTCTCCGCGATTTCCGCACAAAGGGAAGGAGCATGTGGTGCATTACAACAAGTCGCCCGAAGGTTTTGCTGCCTTCCTGCAGCAGGCAAAGGATTACTGCGATGAGCACCCGGAACAACCCCGGCTTATCTCTGTTTTTTCGTGGAACGAATGGATAGAGGGGGGATACCTGTTGCCTGATGTCAAGTATGGATTTGGCCACCTGGAGGCAGTGAAAAGGGTGATCAGCGGAACTTATCAGCCCTACGGTAAAAAATAATCTTTTTTGAAATTCTTATAAATTTTTGAATTCATTATCAGAGACTTGTGAGTCTATAACAAATCGACATTATAAAATCAGAAATTATATATGTTGTTTAGAG
>Ga0172382_10006048_pt1 | contig 17775 bp, 23 predicted proteins | sample Leawel138RmetaG_FD_122245 | JGI IMG/M metagenome (GOLD analysis project Ga0172382, IMG submission 122245) | Leachate microbial communities from a municipal landfill in Southern Ontario, Canada - Leachate well 138R metaG | ecosystem: Engineered > Solid waste > Landfill > Unclassified | place...
GCCTATACCAACACTCGTGAAGCATTGAGAGCTGCGGACGAAGCGCTGTACCTGGCCAAAGAAGGCGGACGCAATCAGATCGTCGTCGCGAGTAGTGGTTGAGGATTACTGCCGTTGCACCGGGATAAATCCGGCTTCTGCAATACCGCTGATGGTTGTCATTGATCCGATGGAGGAGTGGAGACGTCCTCGCTGATTTCCTGACGAAGCTTCGGCCCCTGCGCCAAGCGGCGCCCAAGTGCGGCGATGAAGCTATCGTAGCGCTCACCCGCCTTCGCGCGTGCAGCCTGGGCAGCAGGTTCGGGAAGCGCCGGCGTCGTCGCCAACCAAAAGCGAATGAAGACTGCCATGGTCTCGACCGAGATACCGACGTCGCGTTCGATGCGCGTCAGCCGGCGATCGATCTGGTCGAGGCGTTTCGCGACGGCAGCCTCCCGCCGATCCGCATCGTCAGGCGACAGGAACGAGGCGATGGCCGCCTCGGCGATGAGGGAGAGCGATTGCTCTCGCCGCGCGGCATAGGCTGAGAGCATCGCCATGACATCGGAGTCGAGATAGACGGAGATCTGCGCCTTCTTCTTGCGTCCGGTCATGGCGCTACAGCTCCATGCCGTCGTTCGGGTCGAGCGAGACCTGGCGCGCGACGCCGCGCATGACTCGCGTCAGACGCTGATTGCGCGTGGCGTCGTCCTCCGCTTCGTCGGGCAGGTCGATCTCGAACTCGTTGTCGATCGGCGCCTTCTTCTCGACGGGCTTCACCCGGTTGAGCTCGGGCTGATGCCGGCGCTCGGATTCGGTCGGGTCTTCATCCTCATCTCTGGTGCCCGCCCGCAAGTCCGCGCTAGCGTCCGTGTTGGGGCGCGCCGGAATTGGGAGCTTGCTCCAATCATCGGGTCGGCCTTCGGCGGGCCGCGTCAGCTCGGGCGGCGCCAGGATGCGCTCCTTGAACCGGGCGTCTTCATAGTAGCGCGCCTTCTTCGCCCGGATCGGCGGCGTGCCGGCGACCATGACGATCTCATCGGTCGGCGGAAGCTGCATGATCTCGCCAGGCGTCAGGAGCTGGCGCGCTGTCTCGGAGCGCGAGACCATCAGGTGCCCGAGCCAAGGCGAAAGCCGATGACCCGCGTAGTTCTTCATCGCCTTCATCTCGGTCGCGGTGCCGAGGGCATCGGAGACGCGTTTGGCGGTGCGCTCGTCGTTGGTGGCGAAGCTCACGCGGACATGGCAGTTGTCGAGGATCGAATTATTCGGCCCATATGCCTTCTCGATCTGGTTCAGCGACTGCGCGATCAGAAAGCTCTTGAGGCCATAGCCCGCCATGAAGGCCAAGGCGCTCTCGAAGAAATCAAGACGGCCGAGCGCCGGAAACTCATCGAGCATCAGGAGTAGCCGGTGCCGTCCGGCCTTGGCCTGCAGGTCTTCGGTCAGGCGGCGTCCGACCTGATTGAGGATCAGGCGGATCAGCGGCTTGGTGCGATTGATGTCGGAGGGCGGCACGACGAGGTAGAGCGTTGTCGGCCGCTTGCCGCCCACCATGTCGGTGATGCGCCAGTCGCAGCGCCGCGTGACTTCGGCGACGACGGGATCCCGATAGAGGCCGAGGAACGACATCGCCGTTGAGAGCACGCCGGAGCGCTCGTTGTCCGATTTGTTCAGCAGTTCGCGCGCCGCGCTGGCGATGACGGGATGCGGCCCGGCCTCCACGAGATGACTGGTCTTCATCATCGCAGCGAGCGTCGACTCGATCGGCCGCTTCGGATCGGAGAGGAAGGCTGCGACCCCGGCGAGCGTCTTGTCATCCTCCGCATAGAGGACATGCAAGATCGCGCCGACCAGCAAGGCGTGGCTGGTTTTCTCCCAGTGATTTCGCTTTTCGAGGCTGCCTTCAGGATCGACCAGGATGTCGGCGATGTTCTGAACGTCGCGCACCTCCCACTCGCCGCGGCGTACCTCGAGCAGCGGGTTGTAGGCCGAGGATTTTGGGTTGGTCGGATCGAACAGCAGTACGCGGCCGTGCCGGGCGCGAAAGCCGGCGGTGAGCTGCCAGTTCTCCCCTTTGATGTCGTGGACAATGGCACTGCCTGGCCAGGTCAGCAGCGACGGCACCACCAGGCCGACGCCCTTGCCGGATCGCGTCGGCGCGAAGCATAGAACATGCTCCGGTCCGTCGTGGCGTAGATAGTCTCGCTCAAGGCGGCCGAGCACGACGCCATCGGGTCCGAGCAAACCTGCCGACTTCACCTCCCCCTTATCGGCCCAGCGCGCCGAGCCATAGGTCTCGGCGTTCTTCGCTTCGCGGGCGCGCCAGACCGACATGCCGATGGCAACGGCGATGGCAATGAAGCCGCCCGACGCCGCGATCATCCCGCCCTTGGCGAAGATCTCGGGTGCATAAGCATCGAAGAAGTACCACCACCAGAAGATCGCCGGCGGATAGTAGATCGGCACGCCCGACAGGACGAACCAGGGAGAGCCGAGCTGGGCCTGAAAGCCGAGGCTCCACGCGACATATTGCGTCGCCCCCCATGTGGTGATCAGGACGATCAGGAAGACGACGCCGATTTGGCCCCAGAGGATTTTCGTAGCGGACATACACCATGCTTCCGAGCAAATAGCGGCACGCTCGGTGAGTAATGACTAATCTCGCAAGGACAATTTACTTGGATCGTAGCATCGGTGTTTTCTGGATATAGAAAGGTGGGTCGGGTCCTGACGTACCAAAGCGCCAAGACACGAACACTGTGGTTGAGTGTGCGGCGGCAATCGCGCTAGCCGATCAGGCGAAGCGTTTGGCGCCCGCGACGCAGAGAACGACGACGACGGTCGAGGCGATCATGGTCCAGGCGATTGGTTCGCCAAGGAAGATCGCGGCCAGCAGGAAGCCGAAGAAGGGTTGCAGGAGCTGCAACTGGCCGACGCCCGCGATGCCGCCAAGCGCAAGGCCGCGATACCAGAATATGAATCCCACCATCATGCTGAAGATCGAGACGTAAGCGAGACCGATCCAGGCGGGGACGTCAACGCTGCTCCATACATGGGGCCAAGTGAACAGGACGATCGCCGCCATGATCGGCATGGAAAGCAGCAGCGCCCACGAGATGACCTGCCAGCCGCCAAGGCGGCGCGAAAGCGTAGCGCCCTCCGCGTAGCCGAGCCCGCATACCAGAATTGCGGCGATCATCAGCAGGTCGCCCGTGAACGTCCCGCCGTTGCTTCCGTAGAGCGCAAAGCCCGCGACGGTCGCGGCGCCGGCGATGGAGAACAGCCAGAAGGCAAGCTTCGGTCGCTCGCCCCCTCGCACGACGCCGAAGATGGCGGTCGCGAGTGGCAGCAAGCCGATGAAGACGATCGAGTGGGCCGCCGTGATGTGTTGTAGGGCAAGCGCCGTCAGCAGCGGAAAGCCGACGACGCCACCGATGGCCACCAGTGCCAGCGAAACAATGTCGCCGCGCTCCGGACGCGTCTGGCGAAATGCGAGCAGAAACACCGCGCCCAGCAATGCGGCGATCACGGCGCGGGCCGAGGTGAGGAACATCGGCGAGAAGTCGGCGACTGCAACGCGCGTTGCCGGCAGTGAGCCGCTGAAAATGATGACGCCGAGGAGCCCACTGCCCCATCCTGCGGTTGTTCTTTCCATCCTAGGCCTTCTCCGGATCGATCCGTCCGAGCAGCTTTAGGCGAGCCGCCTTGTTGGAGAAGCCACAGTCCAATACAATTTCACCAAACTGTATGGCGATCAATACCAACACAGTTGGAAGGGCTGATGGCTGACCAGGCAGGATCGAAGACAATCGAGGTGATGGACGCCATCCGCGCCAAGGTGGCTAGCCGCGCCTACGCCGTTGGCGACCGCCTGCCTTCCATTCGGAGTCTGGCGGCGAGCATGGACGTTTCGCCGTCGACTGTCGTGGAAGCGTATGACCGGCTCGCAGCCGAGGGGCTGGTGCGCGCCCGCCGAGGTTCGGGCTTTTATATCTCGGGGTCAGCGCTGCCGCCGCTGGCGCTGGTGGAGGTCGATAGCAACCGGGATCGCACCGTCGATCCGTTTTGGGTTTCGCGGCAGTCTCTTGATGCAGGCGAGTCGGACCTGAAGCCCGGGTGCGGCTGGCTGCCGTCGACGTGGATGCCTGGGGATGCCCTGCAACGTGCTTTTCGCTCTTTGGCGCGCTCGGGGGAAAGCGTGCTCACCGATTACGGTGGGACACGCGGGTCTCCGGCGCTGCGCAGGCTGTTGTTGAGCCGCTTCGCGGAGGACGGCGTTGAAGCGACGGCGGACCAAATCCTGCTGACGGGGTCCGGCACTCAGGCAATCGATCTAATTTGCCGCTACCTGTTGCGCCCCGGCGATACCGTGCTCGTGGACGATCCTTGCTACTTCAACTTTCGGGCCCTCTTGCGCGCCCACCAGGCGAAGATCATCGGAGTCCCGTACACCGCATCAGGTCCCGACGCCAGGCAGTTCGAGGCAATTCTCGCCGCGGAACGCCCGCGCCTCTACATCACCAACTCCGCGCTTCACAATCCCACCGGCGCCACGCTGTCTCCGCAGACCGCGCACCGGATTCTGAACGCGGCGACGGGTCACGACATGATCATCGTCGAGGACGAGACCTTCGCCGACTTTGAACCAGAACCGTCGCCACGACTCGCTGCGCTTGACGGCCTGAACCGGGTCATCCGGATCGGCAGCTTTTCGAAAACACTCTCCGCTTCGGTGCGGTGCGGGTACGTCGCCGCGAGGCGAGACTGGATCGAGGATCTCGTTGACCTCCAGATTGCCACCAATTTCGGCGGCCCTAGTCCCGTCGCGACCGAGCTGATCGCCAACGTGTTGACGAGCGGCGGCTACCGCAAGCACATGGATGAGATTCGGCTGCGGCTTGTACGTGCCCGGCGCGAAGTCGCCGGAAAGCTGCAGAAGCTCGAGATAGAGCCCTGGCTGATGCCACGCGGCGGCTTCTATCTCTGGTGCCGCCTGCCGGCGCAGATGAATGCCGCCGATGTCGCGCGACAAGCGCTTGTCCAGAACATCGTTCTTGCGCCTGGCAATGTCTTCAGCGTCTCTGACATGGCCTCGGACTATCTGCGTTTCAACGTCGCGCAATCGAGCGATCCCCGAATCTGGGACACGATGCGATGGATCGTTCAGCCGCATCGCTGACGCCGGCTTGCCTGGCTCACGCGTCGGGGTCACATCCCGAGCCCCCGCTTGCGGCCGAAGCTCCAATCGACGCCCCCATCGCTGCGGGCGACGCCGGAGACATGCTTGCCGAGCTGCTTTTCGAGTGACGGAGACCATGGCACCAGCTGGAAGCCCAGGCCGTCGTCGATCATGGCGAAGCGACCCGATGCCAGCGTCAGGCGCCTCCGGTATTCGCCCGCGACATATTCTCCGGTCCCTGCCGGCTTGAACGGTTGGCCCGTATCCATTGCGAGCTTGTCCGCGACGGCGTCAAGTTCGCGGCGGCGGAGAGTGTCGAGCAGGTTGCGCGTGAAGATGACGCGCCGGCCCTGGCGCTCGGCGAGCCCTTCGCCGACCAGGCGTTCGGCACGCTGCTCCAAGGCCTGCCGCACCTCGGCGCCGAAGCCGCCTTCGGACATGGCGACGGGTTCGCGGGCGATGGCTTGACGGTCGAGCCAGGTGGCGCCGGACGCGGTGACCTGCCGGTCGAGGTCGAGATCCGATCGGACGGCGAGCGCGACACGACGCTGGCCGCGTGCATCGTCGAACTTCCGCAGCTCGACGATTGAGCCAGGCGCACTGTCGCCGGCGGCATCGAGGTCCGCGAGCTTGATGTGATGTGTTCGCCCGTCCACCCCGTCGACCACGGCATAGGCCGTTCCTTTCAGCTCGTCGTCGAGACCGCGCTCGACCAAGCGGCCGATGATCGGCGCGTCGATGCTTTCCGCGGCCAGCACATAGTTGGCCGAGCCGCGCTCGATGCCGCGTTCCGTCAGGGCGCGGTGCATGCGTTTGATGATGTCGCCGCGCTCGCCGAGCTGGCGCAGCGTCGCCTCGGCCTTGTCGTCGATCATCCACTGGCCTGGCCCGACTTCACTGGCGAGACCGAGACTTTCGAGTTTGCGCAGGCGGCCGACCTTTTCGACGCTATAGGCGTCGGGCTGGCGATCGGGCTCGGGCGCGACGTCGATGACGCCGGTTTTTCCGGCGTCGCGGACGAGCTGGCGATCAAGCTGCGTCCAGCGCTCCGCCTGGATCTGGCTTTCAAGGGAGCGGCGGATGTCGAGGTCGGTGCGCGGCCCTAGCTCCCGTGTGATGAGATCGCGCGCCCGGTCGCGCATCCCCTCCTTGATGTAGTCGCGGGAGATGACGAGGTCCTGGCCGTCGTCGCGAACGCCGCGCACGATCAGGTGGACGTGGGGATGCTCGGTGTTCCAGTGATCGACCGCAACCCAGTCGAGCCGGGAGTCGAGATCCTTCTCCATCTGGCCGACGAGATCGCGCGTGAAGGACTTGAGGTCCTCCATGTCGACGGCGTCGTCGGGCGAGACGATGAACCGGAAATGATGGCGGTCATCCTCGCACCGCTCGGCGAAGGCCCGGGCATCCACTTCCTCCGTCCCCGGCCCGAACAGCCGGGCCTTCTCCCCGTCCCGGGTGACGCCATCGCGGCGGAGATAATCGAGATGCGTGCCGAGCGGCGCGACGCGGCCGGAATGCCGGACCACGCGGGCCTTGATAACGGCGCCGCGCGTGCGCGCGGTGATGAAGCGGTTGGCCTGGATGCTGGCGCGCTGGCCGCGCCCGAAGCGGGACCGGCTGGCCGAGACCACGCGGCCCGAACGGGAGACTCCGCCGCCTGCCTTTTTCGCTGCGGCGAGAGCCTGCGCGATGAAAGGCCGGGCTGATTGTGCGCGGGTCGAGCGGATACGCCCAGGCCGAATGCGAAACTCGTGGTCATCGGCCATGGCGCAGGCCTGCAAAGTGCGAAAGCTCGAAAGGATGCAGGGCCTTAGGCTTGCGCCGCACATTGCGCGCCAGCGTGGCAATGTGCGCAGCGCGCTGGAAAATCCTGCAAAAACAACCGCCCGACCGACGCACAATGTGCGCCCTTTTATCCTGCCATCGTGCGGTTGTTTTGCCTGCCCCTCTCCCTTGCACCCTCCATGCTACGCGGGAACACGATAGAGCGCGGACCATGGCGATGGTGGTCATCGTGGCGCTCCTGCGTCGGAGCGTGCGACGACAAGGGGCGCATCCGGGGTCTCGACGGGACCAAATGGCCGCGCCGTAACGGAGGAGCGACCGTCATCCGAGCGCCCGTCGTTCGACCGTGAAACGGCGGAACGAGCGTCGGCGGAACGTACGACGAAGAGCGGCGCCTCACGCCAATCAGGCGGCGGTGGCGGTGCAACCGGCGGCGCTGCAGACGGCGATGTCGCGCCGAGCTGCGGAGCGATGAGCGCGACATAGGCCCGCGTTTCGGCGGGCAGCGCGCGGCCACGTTGCAGGTATTCGTCATAGCGGCCGGGCCCCGCATTATACGCCGCCAGCATGGCAGGGATCGTGCCATAGCGGTCGTACATCTCGCGCAGATAGGCCGCGCCTGCGAGGATGTTGTCGCGGGGATCATAGGGGTCGCGGCCGAGTCCATAGCGAACCCGCAGCCCTGCCCAGGTGTCGGGCATGACCTGCATCAATCCCATCGCGCCAGCCGACGAGATGGCGCGCACATCGCCAGCGCTTTCCGCCGCTTTGACCACAACGATCCAGAGTTCGGGGATGCCGAAGCGCTGCGAGGCTTCCGCGATGAAGGCGGCATGCGACTCGGCGGATGTGGTGTGTGCCGCCGGCGTGGTCTGCGCCTGCGCAACACCGGTCGTGCTGGTCGCGACGATCAGGCCGGAAAGGAGGAGGAGAGCCATGCGCCGGGCGGGTTGAAGCCGCCCGGGCGCACTCCGATGGCTCGTCGATGATCGGCGAGCGGACATCGATTAGTCCTTCTCGGCGCGGTCGCGCGGACGCGACCAATGCAGAGACCAGGACGTCTTGTCGTCGCTGTTCTGGAAGAGGTTGGCGCGGATCGGCTGCGGCCAGGCGGGATCGTCGAGCTGGATCGAGACGAACTCGCCAGCCTTGTCGCTGGAGCGTTGCCAGCCCGCGCCGATTTCCGGGCCGTCCTCGCCGTCGGCGTGGAGGCGATAGTCGGGCGCATTCTCGGTGTCGTTCGGCTCAGCCGTCACGATGGCGACTTCGATGTCGAGGCTGACCGTGCGTATGCGCCCGGAATAGCCGCCCTTCTGCTTCGTGAACTCTCCGATCTGTGTCATGCGGGACTCCTGTTGCTGATGTTGCGGTGATGAGATCGGCGGCGGCGTGAGCGCCGCCTGTCGCGCGCTCACCGCGTCGGCGCGCGCCATTCGAAGCGGCCGGCGCCTTCCTCGTCGGTCCACAGCGGGACCGCGCGGCCGATGATTTGGTCGGTAGAGGTCAGGCCGAAGTAGCGGCCGTCGAGGCTGTCGCGGACCTGCCAGTTCATGAGGAAGACTTCGCCGGTCTGGATGCGGCGGCAGCCTTGCCAGACCGGCAGGCCGCGCCCGATGCGATCGCGCGGCAGCGCATCGCCCATCTCGACGCCATCGACGGTGATGGTGAGGTTCGATCGACAGACGGTCTGCCCGGAGACGCCGAGCACGCGCTTCAAGAGCGGGACGCCCTTGGGCAGGTAGCCGCGCTCGGCCATGAAGCTCGCGAGCGGCTCGGGCGCGTCGACGGCGACCAGATCGGTGACCTCGAAGGGTCCATCGAACTCGATCTCATAGAAGCCGATCGGCGCGCTGGCCGAGGCGTTCCACATCAGTTTGATCGGCATCGGCGTGAACGCCGGATAGCCGACGCCGAGCGTCGCGAGCGCCGAGACGAGGAAGAGGCTCGTGCGCGTCACGGCTCGATCCTCCGGCGCAGGAGGAAGGCGCGATGCTGGTCGAGCGTGTAGGCGCGCGGCTGATGGCCCGCCGCAAAGCGGTTATGGACATGCCTCCAATGATCCGGTGATACGGCATCGGCATCGATGCCGAGCGCTTCGATCGCATCGACGTGGCGCAGCACGTCCTCGACCTTGGGCCAGCCTTCGACCTTGAGCAGGATTTCGCCACCGGGGCGCACGAAGGGAAGCGTCTGGTAAGGCTCGCCGGGCTCGATCACGCGCACGATGTCGATGCGCGAGCTGATGGTGCCGAAGTCGTTGGCGGCCCATCGCACGAAGGCGAAGACGGTGTTCGGCCGGAAGGCGACGACGCGGCGGCGGCGATCGAGGATCTGTTCCTGCGCCTCGCGGCCGAACCTGATCCAGTATTCGATCTTCTTCTCGATCCACGTCAGTTCGACGTGGGTCATGCAATCATGGGAGCGCGCTGATGGCATCGGGCCGCCGCGCACGCAGGGAGCCGCGGCGCCGGTCATGAGGGGTCTCCTTCGGTCGGGGGGAATTCGCGCGCGAGCAGCTCGCGCAGCATGTCGGCGACGGTGACGCCGCAGCCGAAGGCGGCGATCTTGATCCGCCCGCGCAGCTCGGGCGTCACGTCGATGGTGAGCCGCGCGGTGAACGCGGTGGCGTCAGTCGCCCGCGGTGTTGCGTCCGCCGCCTTGATCCATTGCTCGGGGTCGGCGGGGCGCGCTGCGAAGCCGCGCCGGGACGGTCGTTCGCTCATGCCAAGGTTCCGTCGATGCGCAGGCGCAGCAGCTCGTCCGCCAGCGTCGCGATCTCGCGCGCGGCCGACGCCGCGTCGTCGATCTCGGAGGTCAGCCTGCCCGTCTGTGCGGCGGCGGCGAAGGCGATACGCTGGCCGATGGTGGTGGCGAGAACCGGCGGGTCGTGATCGGCCAGGGTCTCGGCCGTCTCGCGCGCGAGGATTGTGCGCGCCCCGCAGCGATTGAGCACGAAGCGAGCGACCAACTCGGGGCGATAGATGCGCGCCTCGCGCAGCAGCGCGAGCATCTCGGCCGAGGCCCAGCCATCGAGCGGCGACGGCTGCACCGGGATCAGGACCAGGTCCGTTGCGAGCAGCGCCGAGCGCATGAGACCAGCGACGCGCGGCGGCCCATCGATGACGACGTGATCGACGTCACGCGCCAGTTCCGGCGCCTCGCGATAGAGCGTGTCACGCGCCAGGCCGACGACGCCGAAAAGGCGCGGCAGGCCCTCATGGCTGCGCTGCTCAGACCAGTCGAGTGCCGAGCCCTGCGGGTCCGCATCGATCAGCGTGACGCGCTTACCCCTCGCAGCGAGTTCACCGGCGAGATGCAGCGCGAGTGTCGTCTTGCCGACACCGCCCTTCTGGTTGAGGAACGCGACGATCATCGCGCACCTCCAAGCCGATCGTCCAACGGAAGCTGATCGGCAGCCAGCGGCTCGTTTGCCTTCCGGCCCACTTGGGCCGAGGAAGCGCCGAGAGCGGGCGCTTTGCCGGTGACGCGCAGGTTATTCGCAGCGGTGCGGATGAGGTTTTCCACATCGCGCGCGCGTTCTTCAAAGTTAGATTCTGGGTTAGACTCTAAGTTAAGGGTGCGATTCCTCCCGCGATTCCCGGTGCTTAGGGCGGGTTTGGGTTCCCGATAGCACGAGCCTCGGGTTCCCGATGGCACGATAGTCCGGGTTCCCGATAGCACGAGGCCATCCACAGCTTTTCCACATGCTGCGAGCGGCTCGAAAGCGAGCAGCGTGCGGCCGCCGACTTCGACCTCGAGCGAGAGGACGTAGCCGGGGAGCGGCTGGCGGCGGACGATGTCGCGCAGTTCGAAGGCGAAGCGCTTGAACGGCGACAGGCTGCCGGATTTGAGATGGAGATGACGCAGATCGAAGCGCCAGCCGTCGCGCTGGCGGCCGCCGTGCTTGCGCACGATGCGGTAGAGCCAGCGGTCAAGGCCGCCGGTCAGATCGAAATAGGCCGGGTCGAGGGTGAGGATGAGCGCGTCATCCAGCACGGCCTTGTAGAACCAGTCCGGGACGATCAGCTCGATGCCATCGGGGCGGCCATTCCGGTCGGTGCGCTCCTGCCATTCGTTGATCCAGGAGAAGCGATGGCGGCGGCCTTCGGTCGGCTGACGGATCGAGGTCGAGACCGTCGTCGATTGCAGCCGGTCGAGCGCGGCCTTGAGGCGCTGGTAATCGCGAAGCGACGTGCCGCGACCGATATAGGTCAGGATCTCATAGGGTGTCGCGGCCATGAGCCGCGAGGTGCGAAGGCCAGCGTCGCGCGCCTCGACGATCTGGCTTGCGGCCCAGATCAGGATGTCGGCGTCCCAGATGGTAGCCATGCCATGATCGGGCACGGCCTCGACGCGGATGGTGACGTCGCCGGCCGCAAAATCGATCGGCGCGACGCGGTGCGATTTGGAAAGGGAGAAGAACGGATAGGCCATGAGATCCTGCGCGTCTCGTGGTGCGAAGTCGCCGGGGAGCGCGCGAAACAGATCGAGCTGCCCACGCTCCGAAGGGTTGGGACGCCGCACCGCCATGAAGGGGACCGGCCGCGATCAGCGTGCGTACCGACCGGCGATCTGGCCGGTCGGTGGCGTGTGACGTTTGGCCGGCAGGACGGAGCCACGCGGATCGGAAGTCGAGGTGACGGCGCCGCGCGAGGCCCAGGATTCGAGGTCGTCGACGGAATAGACGACGCGGCCACCAAGTTTGCGGTAGGCCGGGCCGGTGCCGTAGGTGCGATGCTTTTCGAGCGTGCGGGCGGACAGGCTCAGGAATTCGGCGGCTTCCTTGGTCCGCAGGTAGCGTGGCGGGAGCGCGGCGGTATCGGGTCGCATGGGGCGGGCCTCCGTGAGGTTGCTGGGGGCCGCTGGGCGAGAGCGGCTGACAACGACCACGTTGGCGGAGGGAAACCGGCGGGTGGGATGGGGGACTTGGGGTGGCTAGAATCCCCACCCCTGCTGTCGCCGCGATGCGGCGACTAGGATCGGCGGCGCTGGCGAAGCAACTGCCGATAGCCGCCATCGATGAGGGTGATGCCGGCTTCGACGAAGGCGATGACGGCATCGCGCAACGGCGAGGTTTTCCAGGAATCGGCTTCGACGCGGGCAGCGCCGTAGATCGCGATGGCGATCTCGCGATAGGTGGCGCCGTTCGCGCGGCCGTCGGCGGCGCGCAACTTCAGTCGAAAACGGCGCCGCTGTTCGACGGTCATGCGCGAGTCGCGCGGCGGCGGCGCTCCGCGCCAGGCGCGGGACATCCGTGTCAGCGCGTCGATGTGGTCGAGCAGGTCGCCATCGATCGGAATGACCGCTGCGAGCTCGTCGTCTGAAGATGTCCCGGAAAGGAAGAGGACTTGGAGCTCGGGCTCGGAGAGGAACGCATATGCCCCTTCGGGGGCATCACGCCCTGCGGCAAACCGGGCGGTGGATAAAGCTGGGCTGGGCGGGAGAAATTTCGGTCGGCGGGTCAAGAGGAGGACGGCCGGGTCGCTGGACGGCGACCAAAGCACCTGTTGCTGCAATGCGGAGAAGCTCGGCCGTGCGGCGAAATCGCAACCCCCAACGCTGTTGTGCTTCGTGGGGCAGCGGCAAGGTTTCCGCATTTGCCCTCGCAAGGGCGCTGTAATGTTCCTGATAAGGAGCGTGTCTACGAAGACATTCCCAGGCGAGTCCTTCGATTGGCAGTGTATCGAAGAAATCGTAGCTGCTGTCGTCTCGCCAGTTTGTCGTCTCGGGCATCATCGCATCAACCCCTCCCGCGCGGTGCGCGCAAGTCGAACGCTCACTGTTTCCCGCTCGCATCAGGCGATGGAAGTCTGAGGGAGGACATCGCGTGATGTCGAAAGGGCATCGCGCCGCTGGCGGATCGATCAGCTGTGGGCCTGGCGAAGCAAATGCCTGTAGCCTGTGTGCGTCATCCAGCGAGCCCGACTGAGATGACTGTCGTGGATGCGCCGGCAACGCTCCGGTTCGCGTGCCGGATCGAGCCCGAACAGTACCTGCACCGCTTCCTGCCAATCTGCGCCATCAGCAGCCGCATCCAGCAGGCGCATGTAGAGTTTGACATGCGCCTTGTCGTAGTCGGTGAGTTCCTGCCCGGACGGGGCGATATCCGTGAAAGGTTCGATCATGATGCAAATTCGATTGGTACGCCACGTTTGCATCTTAACCAAGTTCGGTCCGAATCAGAGTCGATGCGGCTAGCTGCCGCGTTTGGCGCTGACAGGTTAGCGCGCGACGGTGGATCGATTCGGCTTGCCTTCGCGATCATCGACCAGCAGCACTCCTTGCCCCCGGTCGGTGGACAGGAGAACGACACCAGCCGCTTCGAGAGCCCTGCGTACCTGATCGCGCGTCGTTTCGTACACGTCGAGCCCGCTTTCGGACTCGAGGCGCTTGAGAGCGGTCAATGATACACGGGCCTTGTCAGCGAGCGTCTCCTGCGTCCAACCAAGCAACGCGCGTGCGGCCCGAGATTGTCGGGCGGTGATCATGCATGATCACCTCCCACCTCGCTCGGGTCGCATTCCAGAACTACGACTATTTTAGTCGCCCTTACTCCTGTCCGCCAGTCCTAAAGCCCATAAACGGCGTGATCGGTGCGGTTGTTCCCGCCTACTGATTCGCGTGCTGGCGCGAGGGCTTTTTTGGCGAGCATGAAGGCCTTCGGGGCCGCCTGGATCGGTAGTTAAGCGGTCGATCGATGGCGGTCGCTTTCGGTCGTCCAGCCCCAGCTACCGAGACTCGCGTCTATTCTGAAGGTGGTAGGCGGCCCCGGCCTTTCGGCCGGGGCCCTGTGCCCGCCGTCAGTCGCCGCGGCGACCGTTGGGGCGGGACCAGATCAGCGAGTAGCCCTCGCCGTCTTCGTCATCGAAGAGGTTGGCGTAGATCGGAGCGTTGAAGCTCGGATCGTCGAGCTTGAGGCCCAGATAGTCGCGGCCCTCGTTGGAGCGCTTGGACCAGGCGGCGCCGATCTCGGCGCGGCCGACCAGGACCCGGTGGCTGGGGGCGTTCTCGCCGCTGGCGCGCAGGTCGGGGACGATGCGCACGCCCTTGGCCTGGACGCTGAGGGTGACGATTTCGCCGGTGAACTCGTTCGAGCCAGTCTTCTTGAAGGTGCCGATGGTCGCCATTGTAAGTCTCCGTCTTCCGTTTCGAGCCCGCACCATTGCGGCCTCGATGGCGATCGGCAGGCCGGAGGCGAGCGCCGACACATCGCTTGCGACCGCAGCGCAGCGGAGGATGGCGCAGGAGCGACTTTGTTGTTTCGCGAGGAATGACGGCGCAGCCGGCAGGGGAAGAAAGTCGGGACGCGCCGTTGTGGCATAGGCGCTCGAGGCGAAGCCGTCCTTCGGCCAGATCAGGCCATTGATGAGGCCGTTTGGAGCGGTCCCTGAACGGGGAAAACACGGAGACGGTGGCGGCTCCCGCACTGGTCATAGAGGACCGACCGGCGACCTCAGGTGGAGGCAGCCCTTGACCGGCCCAGGGGCTACGCATTTCCCGTTTTGCCGGCCCTGACGGGACGCTTCGACACCGTGATTCCTGGGGCCGCGATGCGGTCGCCGCCCCCCAAGCGCCTCATCGTGCCGTGACAGGCGGGCACAGCCGACGCTCCGTAACTCGGCTCCCTACCGGGCCAACCGGATAACGCGGGCGACAATGCTATTTGCCGTCTGGTCCGCCCCCTGGATGTCGCGAGCTTAGGCGTGGGACACATGCCCGGCCGAAGGGCTGGACGCCGCCATTCCTGTGATGCGCGCAAAAGCGACGATGCCGACCGCGATCGCTCCGATGACTGAGAACACGGTCTGCCATGTCTCCGATGGCATGGTGTGTTTCACGATGCCATGGGTGGCATGGAAACCGGCAACCACTGCCGGAGCGACGAACGCGGCAGCTATGAGCAGGCGTGCCCAGGTCGAGCGGATGGCGGCGAGCAGGAGTTGGCCGACGCCGAAGGTCAGACCAGCGGCGACAAAGGCGACAACAATAGCGCCGAGCCATCCGGCGCCGCTGCCATAGGCCCATGTGCCCGCGTTCACGCCCGCGAAGAACGGCAGCGCGAATACAGCAAGCGTGAAGAGCAGCCAGCAGAGGAATCCGATGGCGGCTATGCTGAGGAGAATGCCGATGAAGATCATGGTGGTGTCTCCGTGAATGTCAGACGGATGCGCCTCCACCACCACCACGGCGCGACTACGAGCTTAGCAGAATTCGAGTCGCGGTGGGAGCGGAAAGGCGCAGCGTCCGCCGATTGTGCGACCCGGTTCGCCTCATGAGGCGAAGGGGTCGATTTCGCTGACGATGGCAGCTTCGTCGCCGTCGTATTCGCTGGCGGGTGTGACCGAGTGCGTGCCGTCGCCGGCGCGGTAGATGACGATGGCGGCCATCAGGGTGGTGGCGAGGCTGAAGGCGAAGGCATGAGCGGTTTGGAGGGACATCGACGTGGCTCCTGTTTGAGCGGAGGTCCATCCCCCGCTGACAGGCGCCCGAAGTGTCTGGCCGTTGGCCGCAATCACCGCGCAGGCGCAGCCGGAGCGGCGGCACGCGTACGCGTAGTCCGACCCTTTACGGGTTGATGGCGTCAGGCGATCGGCTGGACCAAGGATCAGCGACGAAAAGCGGGGGTGGTCTTCCGATCTGGAGACCGTGATGTCTGCTTACCGCGTGGGGCACTTCTGCCGGCTCGCCCGATCCAACCTGTGTTGCCAGTGACATATCGTCAGCGTGCGGCCTTCCAGGGATCGATTACCTCGAGATTGGCGGCATCGAATGCGCTGGTGTCGCGTGTGGCGACGACGAAGCCCTTGGCGGCCGCGATCGCCGCGATGTAGCCGTCGGGTGTCGGAAAGCCTCGTCCAGCCGCGCGAGCCTTGACGGCGAGATCGGCGTAGTGACGTGCAGCATCTATGTCGAACGGCAGGACGCGATCGGCGAAGAGCTCCATCACGCCGGCTAGCGCTTCGGTGAGCCGGTCCTTGCGCTTGCCGTCGGGGAGCGCGCCGATGCCGAACATCAGCTCTGCGATGGTGACGCTGGAGAGAAAGAGCGTTTCGGCCGCCTGATCGTCGAGCCATGCGCGCACGGCTTCGTTCGGCGCAGGCTTCATTGCCTCCGACACGACATTGGTGTCGAGGAGGATCATTCGAAGCTCATCGGCTTGGCGGGCGTCCTGTCGCGCGCCTGGTCGAGGGCGTCGACATCTTCATTGGTTAGACCGAGGCGGCGGCTGCGTTCCGCGAGCGCCGTGCCGAGCCGGAGGCGCGTGTCGGGACGCACGGCCGCTTCGAGGATGTCGCGCATTTCTGCCTCGGCGCTGCGCCCGTGCTGCGCCGCCCGCACCTTGAGGGCGCGGTGCGTCGCGTCGGACAGATTCCTGATCGTAACCGCGGGCATGATAGCGCCTTCTGGAAAGTTGATAGCGATGATGTCAAAATAGGAAAATTGCTATCAGTTTTCAAGATGACGGAGTCCGTAAGCCGTTTCTGGCGAAGCAGGAAAAGAGTGAGACAGGCCATGCGCGGGCTACGTCCCAGGCCTGCGGGCCGCGGGACAGTGGCGGCGCTCGAAGGTATCGGCTCCCATATTATTGTTGACTAGGAAACAATAATATGGTTGTTTCCTAGTCAACGAAAGGGCGCTTCATGACCTCGGTCTCCGAACTAACTGATCACACCGGGTTCTGGATGCGCATGGTGTCGAACGCCGTTTCGCAAGGGTTTGCCCGGAAGGTCGAGACCGAAGGCGTCACAGTGGCGGAATGGTCTTTCTTGCGGGCGCTGTATGACAGGGATCCTACGCCTCCATCGGTTCTGGCCGACAGAATGGGCATGACGAAGGGGGCGATCAGCAAGCTTGCGGATAGGCTGCTGGCAAAAGAGCTGATCGAGCGGACAGAAAGCCCACACGATAAGCGCGTTCACAGCCTCTCCCTGACAAGGGAGGGACAAGCCAAGATTCCTGTTCTGGCATCACTTGCCGATGAAAACGACGCCGAATTCTTCGGCGTCCTGACAAAGGATGAGCACGAAACGCTCGGCCAGCTACTACGGGCTCTCGCCGAACGGCGCGGTCTCAAAGCAACCCCGGTGGACTGACCTCCGGTCGCATTCAACATTACTAAGAAAGGAATCCGCCATGGACGCGGAACGGACTTCTATTGCCGCAACCTGTCTGCATGCTGCTCACGGCGGAAGTCTGAGTTTTCCAGAGATCGTCGGCAAACTGATTTCAGCCGGCTTCGAGGGGTACGCCATCGACTATCGCCGCAACACACAGACATTCTATCTGCCTGACGGAGATAGCCTGGAGCTCGACATTTCTCCATCCGTCAACACGGTCGCCGCTGCTTTCGATGCCACCGAGGTGGAGCGCCTGGTGCGATGGGCGCAGGCAAACCCTGCCAACTACAGTTATGTCGCCTTCTGCGAAAAGGTGAAGGCGGCTGGCTGTGCGGGATACCTCGTCTCGTTCCTAGGTCGGCGCGTCGTGTATTTCGGTCGCACCGCAGAGACCCATGTCGAACACTTCCCGAAGTGACGAGGGCTGGGGGAGGCTGTTGAGCGAAGGGGAAAGACGCCTCATCAGATGAGGCGCCGATGTTTTCAGGCAGCCTGTGACGCGCCGCCCGGGCCGAACCGATAGACCGGGATGCCCATCTTGCGGGCTTTGTCGGCGAGATTGTCCTGGATGCCCGTGCCAGGGAAGATCACGACCCCGATCGGCACGACGCTGAGCATCTGGTCGTTGCGTTTGAAGGGGGCGGCCTTGGCGTGCTTCGTCCAATCGGGCTTGAAGGCGACTTGCGGCACCTTGCGGCTGTCGGCCCA
>Ga0172382_10006049_pt1 | contig 17774 bp, 20 predicted proteins | sample Leawel138RmetaG_FD_122245 | JGI IMG/M metagenome (GOLD analysis project Ga0172382, IMG submission 122245) | Leachate microbial communities from a municipal landfill in Southern Ontario, Canada - Leachate well 138R metaG | ecosystem: Engineered > Solid waste > Landfill > Unclassified | place...
CTCGAATGTATATTTTGATTTAAGCGGTTCGGCCATTTTTATGGGAAACCTCTTTATAGTATAAACAAGGGAGTTATTGGCGGGGTGTGAACTTAGATGAGCGATAAGACGGAGCAGTTGAAAGAGCTGTTCTTGAAGATCTCAAGCAGCACCAAAGTGGTCGAGAAGCAGGCCACGTTACATGGCGATCTCAAAGGAAGTTCAGAGATCGAACGTAAGCTTCAAGGGGTTGTATCCGATATGTGTAAGCGATACAACATACAGACCAAACTCACCCCAGAGCAGCTGGCCACCGTGGTGAGGCTATTCTATAAGGGGCTCAGCGATACCGAGATCGCTGAACAGCTGGGAGATCGAGCGCTCAACAAGACCGTCAGTCGCGCCAGGATTAAGCTCCATCTCTTCCGGGAATCTGACCTGAAGCCGCCCTTTGAGAAGAATGATTTTTTGAAGCTGGCTGAATCCGGTCTTTCGGTAAAGGAGATGAGTGAAAGTCTGGGTGTGGCTCCCTCTACCATCAGCGAGTATAAGAACATCTTCGAGTGCCAGGCGGCGGCTGAGAGGGACGGATATACCAAGCGGTTTGAGGATATCATCTCTGACCAAGACGTATCAGAGAGGATGGTAACTCACATATCCAAGGATGGGCTGCAAGATACCATGGACACCGATTATGAGACTGCAGAAGCCTGAGAGGGGAGACCGTCTCAAGCCTGAGAGCAGCTCCCAAAGCCTTTAATGCCCAATTTTCGTCCATTTGTGAGGCTTCGCCTCTCCCTTTAATTTTAGCAAATTTTCGCAGAGAGTTTCCATCTCAGACCCTATTTGCCTCGTAAGGCCCGGAGAGTTCCAACATATCGCTGTCCCGATAATGGAATTCGCCCTGGATTCTATCCTCATTTATTACCCGCCCGTCAGTGAAGGATATGGTTGTCAGGGGGTCGTTCCCCTCTGCATCTTTTATGGCCAGGTAGAAGGCCTTTATCCTGCCACCATCGATCGTTCCGAAGATGATACCTCCGTACTCACCCCCCGACGGGCTGACCTCAACCGAATAAGACCCGATTATGTTGCTTCCGATCTGCTGAATGCTGGCGGTCATCAACTCTTCAACGGGACCGAACTCGTATCTAGACTCCCAGGTACCAGAGACGTCGACGTTGCTGAGGGCGGCACATGGATGGAACAGAGTCGCAACGACGATAATTATAGTTGACCATCTGGCAAATTTCATATCGATCTATCCATCTTTCTTTTATCGTAAGTGGTATTGATCCGTATTAATAGCCGTTGATCGAAGGTCAGAAGGTCGGTTCATCGAACGGTTGGCCATTTAGCTGGTCAAAGAAAAATAAGGAGGAATGCCGTTGCAAGCATCCACTCTCCTTCCACCAAAAAGTCCAGCTCCAGAGGGTCTATCTTCTTCATGAAATATAGGATGTACGCGTATCCATAAGCGATGAGGATCGCCGTAAATAGTTTCACATCGCCATGCATAAAGGGCAGTATACTGAGAAGGGTAGTGTTGGCGGCCAGGAGGAGGGCAGTAGTCTTCCCCTTCCCCAGCATTACAGGGATCGTCCTGACGCCGTTCAACCTGTCGCCATCGACATCCCTCATGTCGTAAAGCACCGTGTCCACAAAGGTCTTGACGAACATGAAGTAGCCGACTATGGCGATGTTGAAAGCCACCAGATGCCCAGCGCTCAGAGCTGGCAGAAGTGTGGTGATCAGGGCCCAGGTCGAGGCCACAACAAAGTTCTTCATCACGGGGATGTCCTTGAGCCTGGGAATCCCCGGCAATAACTTCGTGCCGTAAAAGGCGTTGGCGATTATGGGTATCAGAACTACAGGTAACGCCAATGGCGTAATGAAGAGAGTCAAGAGGACTGCGAGAAGGTATGCTGCCAGGGAGGATGAGAGAACGAGCCTCTTTCTTCCATAAAGAAAGCCCCTCCTCTGGGGCATATTGATGATGTCTTTATCCAAATCGGCGATCTTGTCTAGGCTGTAGACGGAAAATGATATCAAAAAAACTATGGAGCATATCAGGAACTCCGGGGAGTTGCCCAGCAGTATGTACCCGATGTACGTTTTGAAAAAGCCCGTACCACCTATGAAGATGGAACTCACCGCCAAAAATGTAAATATCCTGCTTAAAGCTCCGCTTAAATGATATCTGGAGGTATGATATGATGCATTCACAATTAACACCCCAAAGAATAGTACCAGCATTGGCTCATAATCTTATCGGTATAATAACTTTTTAATGTAATAAACTGTAAAAATTACATCCGTTCATATAAGATAAACAATACGATCGGACCCAGTTTAGTAAATAATTTATAAAAAATATAAATTTATTATTTTTACTACCTTTCTTTTCATTCAGCAGACAAGAATAAAAGAGTGGAATTTACTTGTATTGTCCTGAACAAACCGTTTATACTGTAAGCCCCATATGTGAACAATAATTGGTCATCGATTAAAGATTTTGAGCAGATTAATTTCAGGAGTTTTTATAGGAAGTGTGCGCTTCATCAATGAAATCCGATTCCTAGAACAGATTGCTGTAACCTCTTTGATCAAGCCAGCAAACTGAATTTGCTACTGAGATCGTTGTCACATCGTTATTCTTGTTTAGCCGGTGCCATGGAAGAATATGCAGCTCACGACAAACCGTTCACGTGGTGTAAGCTGGTCCATGGAGGGCCCGAGGGGACGTGTTCTTCAGATCGACCTGACCCGATTCGACCTATTCAGATAATAATCAAAAAGCTCCTGCCCCCACTCGATGGCGGCATCCCCGAAACAGTTTAAGTCCTTCCCTACATCGTACACCCCATCGGTCCGGAAGAGGCCGAGGGAAAGTAGTGAGTCGGTTACGGTGAACGCAGCGGTGACGTCCGTATCGATCTTGTATAACCTGAAGCTATCAACCTCCAAAAGTTGCTCGATGAGTTTGTTGTGCTCCTTGATCACGATCTCCACGATCGGTTTCGTCAGTATCAGGTCGACCTCGGCTCCGTTCATGACCGCAGTTGCCACAGCCTCGGAGTAACCCGGTATTATTATCGGGGAAAGTCCACGGATCATCTTTGCCCCCCTCAGCTCCGAGATGAAAAAATCCTGAGTTTTAAGGATTTCTGCCGGGTCGCCCTCGAGGATCTCAGACTTGTTGAGAACCCCTATCCTGGTTAGCAGAAATTCTGGTATGGCGCTTATGTCGTGGGTCAGCCAGAAATCTCTGTATCTTTCGAGGACCAAGACAAAATCGATCATCTCATCCAGCAAATAGGCTTGAAGCTTGCCAAGGTTTGTGAGTCCGTAGCCCTTTTCGGCTCTGGTTACCAGGTCTGAATCGGTCATATCTTTAATGGCATGCAGAATCGTCGTATTTCGGATGCCCATCTCCTTCTCCAGATCGCCGGTGCTTTTAGCACCATCTTTGAGGCAAAGGAGGATCTTGTTTCGCACCTTGGAGCGCGTAAAGGACTTTAGAATGTCCTCACCGATGTCGTACCTATCGGATGCCGACATACTTTACCACACCTTAGTTTTTACCTCAAATATATATTATTAACTATTTGTTCGTTATGCGGTTTTACCTCTAGCGACTTGTTGCCATTTGACATGATCCGAGAAAATGTACATGCTGAGACACTATACTTCTCGGAATGGCCATGATGGGCTAATATGATATATATTTATCGATTGCCCCTTTATAAAGTTATACCTATAATGTCTGATTTGAGTTACGTTGATATCTTCGTAGGCGGATGAAACGAGCCTGTTATGGATTCGATGCGGTGTGAAACATTCAAAATAATCGTTTAACTTGGACTCGCCAAAAAAAAATCTGATGTTGCAGCTATTCTGCTAACCACCTGATGATCGAAAAAGAACCATCCATGATAGTTGGGCGATCTCAGTCATGAAGGTTGTTAGTAACGGCGGTCCGCCCGTCGGTGGACGCCCTCTGTCCTAAAATGGAATGGTGAGGATCTTCCCAACCGGTTTGAACGAGTCAACCGTCACGGTTTTACCCTTCCATCTCCGAGATCTTCTCCAGCGCCGCCAGGACGAACCGATAGAACTCCTCCACCGCCGAGATCTTCACCCTCTCGTCTGGGGAGTGGGGGTGCTCGATCGTAGTCCCAAAAGAGACCATCTCCATCTCAGGAAACTTCTCCCCTACGATTCCCATCTCCAGGCCTGCGTGAATCGACTTAATCATCGGCTCACGACCGAATAGGTCCTTATGGGCCTCCTGGCAGGCCGAGAGCAGCTTTGAGTGGAGCTCGGGACGTCTCCCGGGATATCTGTCTCCCCTCTCGACTTTCGCTCCCGCAAGCCTCGCCACCGCTCGGATCCGTCCCGCCGTCGCCTTGAGGCCGACCTTCGACGAGGATCGGGAGGCTGCTTGGAAAAAGATGTGATCCTCCTCGGTGGAGACGACCGAGAGGTTCGTGGACGTTTCTACGAGCTCAGGAATATCGGGGCTCCAACGGATGATCCCGTTTGGGAGAGCCCTTATGATGCTGATGACCTGTTCTGAGTCTTCCTGGGACGCCGCCCTCTCCGGAACTTCCAAGGGCGAGATCTTGACTGAGAGATCCGGGTCCACCATCCAGTACTCCTCCTGGAGGGAGCGGCCGACCGCCTCCACCAGGGACCTAAATTCCTCCGCCCTCTCCCCGGGCAGGATGACGTGAGCCTCCGCCTCCCGGGGTATGGCGTTGTGCTTGTCCCCTCCACTGATGGAGGCGAGGCAGAAGGGGACTTTTTCCCCCACCTCCCAAAGGAGAAAGCCTAAAAGCTTGATGGCATTTCCTCTCTCGAGACTGATGTCGACGCCGGAGTGTCCGCCCTTCAGCCCCCTGAGGATGACCTCGAATGCCGCCACTGCTCCGGCCGACCCAATCTCGAACTGGGGTCGAACCCATCGGATGGGGAGGCGGAGATGAGAGTTCTCGCCGCCGGCACACCCCACGTAGACGGAGTGAGGATCGTCTGTGTCCAGGTTGATCATCATCCTCGACCCTATCTCCCCCACCCGAAGCCCCCTCGCCCCGGACATCCCATCCTCCTCATCGACGGTGAAGAGAAGCTCCAGGGGGCCGTGGACCGCCTCGGGGTCTTCCAGGACGGCGAGGGCCGCCGCTACCCCGATCCCGTTGTCGGCCCCCAGGGTGGTACCTCTAGCTGAGATCCAGCCGTCCTCAACATTGATCTCGATGGGGTCTCTTGAAAAGTCGTGATCTATGTCCTTGTTCTTCTCGCAGACCATGTCGAGGTGGGACTGGAGGAGGACTTTCGGAGAGCTCTCCCTTCCAGGGGTTGCGGCCTTCCTGACCAGGACGTTTCCGGCCTCGTCCACGTTCCAATCGAGCCATAGCCGCCTTGCAACTCTGGCGACGTACTCCGCCGCCCGTCCCTCGTGCTTGGAACACCGAGGTATCTTCCTGATTCCGTCGAAATGCCCCCAGAGGATCTGGGGCTCTATTCCGCTGAGATCGTCCTCCATTCACTCACCCTCGCCATTTTTGTACAAAAACGCACCTATAGATAGATGGTGATCGAGTGAATCGAAGGGAGCTCATAGCAGACGACCCCCTCCAGATAGGGGATATCATTCTCATCCCTGTAGCTGAGGTCTCCTCATTCTCGAATGTGAAAGGAGAGATGGCAGCCTTCGCCGCTAGAAAGAGAGCGAAGGCGGTGGTGGCCCTCGGACCCCAGGGGGCCGTAGCCCTGAGCCTCGACGGCGCGGAGATCTCCCTTTCAGAGCTCGCCGACAAGGTCTCGGGACTGGATGAGCTGATGGCTGAAATTCGGGGTTCCGAGGTTGAGGACAAAGGATAGATAAGATGGTCCCAACAAGAGGGATGTATGAAGGTCGTGGTCTTCTACAACGGCGAGTTCGGAAAAACCCTCATCGGGAACCTGATCAACTTCTCAGGCTTCTGCATATCCTGCGGCGACGCCTGCTCCCTCTGCAAGTCTGGAAAGTACAGCATGGCCGACGACCTCGTCTCCGTCATAGAGATGCCCGACCCTGAGACCCTCGACGACTTCATCGACGACGTCGAGCCCTACCTACCAAATGGAATACCTGAGGCGGATATCGCCATCGTCGTCAACGTCCACCCCGACATAATCTTCGGCCTCCTCCCCGTCCTCAAGGAGAACGGCTATAGAGGGATCATCGGCGGGTCAGAGAGGCCGCAGGAGCTTCCATTTGGCCTCCGGGTTCAGTTGGCGGAGGAGGCATCGAAGATCGACCTTGAGTCCGCCTTCGCCAAGCCCTTCTGTGCCCTCAAACCCGATCCCGCGATGCCGACGATATCGGCCTTCATGGAGAAGGCCCGCTTCGGCAAGCCCAAAATCGAGATTCTGACCCAGAAGAGCCGGGAAGGAAAGGAGACGATCCTCGCCGCCAACGTCATCCGCAGCGCACCATGCGGCTCGACATGGTACGTCGCGAAGAGGATGACGGGCCTCGAGACCGATCAGGAGGACCTCCGAGAGAGGATCTCCGAGGCCCACCATGCCTACCCCTGCACCGCCAGCATGGACCAGGACCAGGAACTGAAAGACACCATTCTCCACAAGGCGGGATACATCATAAGGGAGGCGGTGGAGGACGCCATCCAGAGAGCAGAGAGGATGGAGCCAACGGACTCAGGGACCTTCTCAGGATCTGGGAGGCCGCGGGTCTCATACGATCAGAGAGGAGACGAGTGAAGGTCCGGCTTATAACCATCCGCTCCATCGGATCTCCGTAAAACGTAATTGGCCAACGGATGGGGCCATGGCTGTCGATGAGTAGTACCACTCATTTGGTGCGGCACTATAATTTTAAAGTCGATTTGACTTGATGAAAGAGTTTCAGATCATCAACTTCGATTGATCCGACTTAAAAGTGTTTAATCAAGTTGATTTAAATATTGGTTTGTTTTTTCGGATTCTAGGCAGAATTTAGAGCTTAACCACAAATTATATCTAGTTTAAAGCGTTAATATTGGCAAAGAGCATCTTTGAGGTGAGGAATCCATGATGGACAAATTCATATCCGAGCATCTCTACGCCAAGGAGGTAGAGGTCTATTTCGGTGGAAACGGGAGCCAACGGCTTCGCGGCCGGGTCGTAGGCTCTGCTGACGGCGTCCTGGTGCTGGAGAACGAGGGGAGGAGAGATTACGTAAACATCGAGAAGGTAATAGCGGCCTGGGAGGTCTGATCTCCCAAGGTCCCCCTTTGTAATCTTTTTCTTTTGCTACTCCCCTTCTCCCGACCAGCATTTTTCGCAAGATCTCTCATCACTTTTCGTTAAATTCTATATATGATAAATATTTATATCAGCGGGCCACAAAGATCTTTTGCTGGTGGTTGAAAATGGACGAAGCGGTATCCCAAGGGGGAGAAAAGGACCTGGCCGGTGTCGGGCAGAGGCTGGCATCTTATCTGGTGGACGCTGTAGTCTTGAGCATCATCTATATCGCCCTGATCTTTCTTTTCGGAGTGCAAATCGAAGAAGAGGCGATCGCCGGCGGCGACTTCTCGACGGCCTTCAGCGCAGTTTACATTCTTATGGCGGCGATCGCGATAGGATACTACACCTACTTCTTCGGCAATGGACAGACCCCTGGGATGAAGCTGGTGGAGATCAAGCTTATTCGAGTCGATGGAGTCGAGCCGGTCGGCTACAAAAAGGGCTTTTTCCGGTGGGTCGGAATGGAGATCTCGGGCATGATATTTCTCCTGGGCTACCTCTGGATTTTAATCGACAAGAATAAGCAGGGTTGGCACGACAAGATCGCTGGAACTTACGTCGTCAAGGCGTGATTGGGGTCCAAGCGATGCCGGTGGACTCCTCAGACCCGAGGGAGGGGTCCCCCTACCATACCTTTGCTCTCCCTTTTTATCTTGAAACTCAACATCGTCTGAGGCCTTCAAAGAGAGGTGCGGCTGCCGGGAATCGAACCCGGGCTACAAGCTTGGGAAGCTCATGTCCTAACCCCTGGACCACAGCCGCTCAGGCCTCCATAGGGACCATATCTCATAAAGGTTATGCTTTGGGGTGGAGGGCCACAATCTCCTCAAAGGCCTCGAGGACCGTCTCCAGCTCTTCGCGGGAGAGGAGGTAAGTGCTCAGCTTGAACTGCCTTGTGAGGCCAGGCTTTATCCCGAAGATCTTCCTCTTTTTCAGCTCTCTGTAGAGGAAGTAGCGTCCCTTCTTTGCAGTCTGAGATATCTCGTAGAGGACATCGGACTTGAAAAACATGAGGTCGTGGCCATGGGGCCGATCGCCCACGAGGGTCATGCCAAGCTCCTCCATCTCTTTTGCAAACCAACGGGCTTTTTCCACCTCCTCGTCCCAGTGCTTCGTCCTCTCCACGACGGCGGGAAAGCTCGCCATCATCGTCAGTACCCCTGCGCCCCGGAGGGTGCAGCCAAGCATCTCCAGCTCTTTATTGGGCACGAGCTTCGATCTTCGAAATATCCTCGATCCATGCTCCTCAGACGCGCCGAGGACCCCTATCGGACCTGAAGACGCCATCGACTTATGACCACTCCCGACGATCACATCAGCGCCGAGCCTCTCCGCGGAGATATCCATCCTCCCCACCGAGTAGGCCCCGTTGAGCATCATGGGAATCTCTTCACGATGGCATATCTCCGATACGGCCCTTGCATCCACCAGGTTGCCGTAGTTCCCGTCCGGGTAGGTGAGAACCGCCATGTCCACCTCCTCGCCGCGACCTCTAACCCTACAGATCGCCTCCTCGTATCCGTTTGGGTCGACCCTGTAATCGGGCTTTTCACTGGCAGAGACCAGCTCCACCTTCAGGCCCGCCAGCTCTGCGGCCAGTAGGGTGGTGTAATGGGCGTTTCCGTCGGCCACCACTGTACTTCCTCTCTTACAGAGGGAGTGCATGGCGGCAAACATCCCCTCTCGTGCGCCATGTGTTATCCTGACCTGGTCTACCTCCAGAAACTCAGGGAGGGCCTCGTGGACGAAGTCTTTGATGGGTGGGTTTTGGATCCCCTCCAGGGACCCAGTGCAGAAGTCGCAGACAGAGTAGCCGTCGGCCCACTCCATGATCGCCTCTCTCGCCTCCGGGGTCAGGATGCCCCCCCGCTGGAGGGGATCGATGTTAATGGCTCCCGCGGTACCCCTCTTAAGATGTGTGAACTTATCGAGATTGTCAAGCATTCCTACCGAGTTTGAGCCCGCCTACGGTATAATCCTTGCCCTGGATAGGATGAAACTGAGGCGACCTCCATCCGTGGAAAAAGTGATATATCTTCCCGCAAGAGCCAACCTGATGTTAAAGGTCATCGGCCACCGCGGCGCCAGATCTGTAGCCCCCGAAAACACCCTGGGTTCGATCCGCGCAGCAAAAAAGTGTCGCGCAGATTTCGTGGAGGTGGACGTCCGCCTCTCAAAAGACGGCGATCTGGTGGTCATCCACGACGAATCCGTCAACCGGACCACCGACGGCACGGGCAGAGTGGAGGAGATGACCTCAGAGGAGATCAGGCTTCTTGATGCCGGTTTTGGGGAGAGGGTTCCAACCCTCACAGAGGCGGTCGCCCTCGTCAAGGAGCTGGACCTTGGGATCGTCGTCGAGATGAAAGAGGAGGGTTTGGAAGATCTGGTGGTCAGGGAGCTGAAAGGTACAAGGGCGATCGTCACCTCCTTTTATCACGCATCAGTCCGCGAGATCAAAGAGCTGGCTGATATAAAGACGGGGATCATCATCTCGTCGCTCCCCATAAAGCCGGTGGATCTGGCCCTGTGGGCCAGAGCCGACTCCATATTCCCAAGGATCCCAAACCCCAACCTCTTCAAGAAGGCCCATAGGGAGGGGTTAGAGGTCTACCCCTGGACGATAAACGATCCTGATCGGACCCGTTGGCTGAAGAGGCTTGGAGCCGATGGCCTAGTAACCGACGATCCCTGTGGCATCCGGGCCGCCGCCGACGAGCCCGTGACCAACGTCGAAGCTGGCAAGTGTCAGTACTATCCATGTCACCATTTCGAGGGCCAGGACTGCACTCATTGCTTCTGTCCCCTCTATCCCTGCAAAGACCCGGAGCTCGGCAAGTTTATCAAGACGAAACGAGGCAAGAGGCTCTGGAGCTGCGTCGACTGCACCCTCGTTCACAGGCCAAAAGTTGCCCGATACCTGAGCGAGCATCCCGAAGCATCGACCGAAGAGCTGAAGAGGATATACCGGGAAGGGGCCAGTGCCGGATAAAAAAACGCCCATGATGTCCGCTATTGATAATTTGACGGCTTTCGGCCTTCCACCGCGTCATCGGCCCTTTAGACGGAAAGATTTATGCACATCGGGTGTATAAGGGCCAGATTATGAGAAAGACTCTAGCATTAATGGTCGCAACTCTTGCACTCTTACAGGCTTGGTCTGTAATAGGTCAGGAGATGCAGGACTCTCTAACCCTCGACTCAGAGCTTGAGGCTCCTGAAGCCATCAAAGACTTTCTGAACGACAGTGTGAACGACACAGTGGAAGATACGGTGAACGACACAGTAAACGATACAGTAAACGATACAGTAAACACTACTCTTGCCGATACTAACCTCACGACGACGGCAAGCCAAAGCGACTTCCTCGACCTGCCCGTCAACGAGAGCCTGATCGACACCAACCTCACAACGACGGCGAGCCAGAGCGATTTCCTCGACCTGCCCGTCAATGAGAGCCTGATCGACACGGCCGCCCCCGGCACCGCCAGCATGAGGGCGTTCCTCCTGGACGAGCCGATTGAGCTACCGACATCCCCATACAAGAAGGGTCAGATGATGGACAGCGGCTCAGAGGAATCAGCCGCCGGAGCTGCGTCTTCAGGTTATGAGAAGCATCAGATGATGACGTAATCGCGGCCGATCAGTCCGCGATCGAAGTGAGGATCAGCGAAGATCAGCCCAAACAGACTCCAGATATAGGCGCTCTCTTCTCAAAACCCCGACCTTGTCATCCTTTGACAAGGTCTTGGGAAATTTCTTGTCGTCCAGCTCCAGGGTCAAAGGCCCACCGTATCCCGCATCTCGGAGAGCTGCAAGAACCAGGTCCACAGATCCGTCGCTGGGGGGAAGGTGTCTGATCCCCTTTCTGGTGGTGCTGACGTGTACGTTCAGGATGCGATCGTTCAGAGCATCGATGAAGGCCATCGCCCTGGAGAGAGGGGGCGTCGCGTGAGATATGTCCAGGGTCATGCCAAGGGGCAGCTCGGCAAGAAATTGGGCCATCTCCTCGGGCTCCGCACAGATGTTCCAGGGCGCAGGTTCCAGGTTCTCCAAGGCGAGAACGATCCCCGCCTCCTCCGCCCGGTCCAAGCAGGCGACCAGGTACTTGTGGATCTTATGCCGCTCGGCATCCCTCGCTGGCCGCTTCGCCGTCCTCCTGCCGGGGTGGATGGTCACCACCTCCGCGCCCAAAAATTCCGCCAGATCGATGGCCCTCAGAGATTCTGCGATCGTCGCTTGACATACGAGGTCGTTGTAGGAGGCGGGGTTGAGGTCCATGACGGGGGCGTGAAGGGTCATTCTCAGTTCGCCGATGACTCTTTTGATCTCTCTAGCCTGATCTTCTCGCCGTCCCCCCTCCCAGTACCAGGGGGTCTCAACCCAAAACTCGATCTCCTCAAGGCCAGCTCTGGCGACGACATCGACGATGCCTTCGGGGTCCAGATCCCAGAGGAACATGGAGGAGACAGACACCCTAGCCACTCTTCTGCCGCCTCATTTCTTCTATAATCCTCTCGATCCTGTTAAGTCGTTCCACCTGAACCTGCATCCTTCGGAGCAGGACCGGAGGTGCCTCAGCGGTGGCGGTGCACTGATCGGTCCAGCCATCGACATCTCTTATGACGTTCTGAACCATCTTCTCAAACTCCATCGTGAGCTTCCCCTCCTCTCGCAGCCCCTCGACTCCGTCCCTTATAGCCTCCTTGATCTCAACGATGTTCAGCAGCATTAGGTTCAGTTCCGCCTCTATTCTGGCCTGATCCAACTTTCGTCCTCCTGCTTTCCGTTTGATTTGAAGCGGTTTGGTCGAAGGATCGACAACGTCTCCCCGTTTCATCTTCTGCGGGCCCACTTCGTTTTCTGTCTCATCGTGCAATGAGACGGATGGCTAACCTCCTTTCGGATGCAGCTGTCAGCCCGATCCCAGTTTCACTATCGCCTCTGCAAGGTCGCCATTGGACTCTTTCAGTGCAGCCTTCGCCTCCTCGTGGCTGCATCCTGTTTGAGCTACGACGAGGTTGACATCGGAGTCTGGTATCAATACCTCCCTAGACCTCTCCTGGGCGGTGCCCACAACCTGGTACGACCTGTTGCCCTGGGCGTTCATCACCGTGACCGACGCGTCCAAAAAGAAGATCTCCCGATCACCTGTCCTGATTATCACCTCTTCGACGCCCTCAATCTCCTCGACGTTGATGCCCATTTGCTTCATCATCTGCTTCATCTTCTTGGGGCTTACCCCCTTGCCACCGATGCCTGGGAACATGCTCTAACCAAGGTGGGCCATCTTTAGTAAATCTATCTGTTCCCCCTAAAAATCGCAGGAATCCTTGCATTCTGTCACGGCCGGGGCGGGATCCGATATCCCAGCTTCAAATTAGATGAGACTGGAAGATCAGCTCAGCAGGATGAAATATTTCGATAAAATGAATATATCGTCAGAAAAGTGATGTATATAATTAAGAAATATCACGGTTAATCATAAATATCATTATTTTTAATGGAAACGAATATATGTGATACGGTTTCAAGAGATCCCGTCGAATCTTTTCGGCCTGTGAGGTAAAAGGAGGGAATTGATATGGCCACAGAAACGGGTGGAAGGGTGAAGGACATAATGCACCTTGGCCCTGTAGACGTAAAGGATAGCACGTCAAACCCGGCGCCCCTCGGTTTGATGGGCTTCGGCATGACGACGGTCCTCTTGAACATGCACAACGCTGGCTGGTTTGGACTCGGATCCATGATCCTGGCCATGGGAATATTCTACGGCGGGCTCGCTCAGATCATCGCCGGGATAATGGAGTGGAAGAAGGGCAACACCTTCGGCACCACGGCCTTCACTTCTTATGGGCTTTTCTGGCTTACGCTGGTATTTCTCTTATTGATGCCCAAATATGGATGGTGGGAAGCCGCATCGAATGAGGCGATGATTGCCTACTTCTTCATGTGGGGGCTCTTCACCTTCTACATGTTCCTAGGCACTCTGAAGCTGAACAGGGCTCTGCAGGTCGTTTTCCTCACACTGACGATCCTCTTCTGGCTTCTGGCCATAAGGGATTACACTGGCAGCGCCACCATCGCCATGATCGCTGGATATGAGGGAATCTTCTGCGGTTTCACAGCCATATACGCTGCTTGTGCCCAGGTGCTGAACGAGGTCTACGGCAGGACCGTTCTGCCGATCGGCCCGGTCAAATAGCCAGATGGGGTCTGAGTTTGGAACGAGTCTGAGATGAATCGAACAGCTCTTAACCTGCTGGTCGACGTCATTTCCTTTATCTCTTTTTTGGCATCGACGGCTTCGGGCTTGGTCCTCTGGCAGGTTCTGCCAGGAGGGTACGGCTTTCGTGGCGGCCGGCCGGTCGCTTCCGAGCTGCTGTTCTTGGACCTTTCTCGCCAGGAGTGGCTGGCCCTCCACAACTGGACAAGCCTTATGCTAGCGGTCTTGATCATCTTGCACGTAGCTCTTCATCGGCGCTGGATCAGGAACTATGTCGGGATGATCGGAAGATCTCAGTGATCTCCGATTCGCCTAGGACGATCTTTTTGGACGGCACAGTCTTTTTGGAGCCTTCTCGTCAAAAAAAACCGTCTCAAGATCGCCACCAAAGAACTTTATACACTGAAGACCTGTATGATACCGGTGTATGTTCATGATGCATTCTGGAGATAGAATTAAAGGCGGGGACATGCCGACCGACCTGATAGAAAAGGTCGACGGCCTTTTGGATCAGTTCATGAGTATTGTAAACAATCTGGTGGAGGAGCGGAAGATTCAGAGGGGGATCGCGAGAAGCCAGAACCCCAGCAGCATCGTGGCGGTTCTGGACAAGACCACCCTCTACATTCTGGCCCAGAACCATGCTGGCGCCCTCTCCACCATGTACACTTACCATCCCGACAAGCAGATCTCAGAGCAGAAGGCCCTCAGCAGCGCCCGTTGGGAGTTTGGGTATGAAGATCCACTAATGATAGTCTTCCCAAGAGTGGTCCTTGACCAGAGCGAGAAGGAAAGGTGGGACATACTTCGGGTGATCGCCCTGAGCCATGTCGAGTCAGAGGTCCAGAGGGCCATCAACCTCATGAGCCTAATGCAGATCAGGCCCCTCTTCGGTCACGCCTCTTACATCGTGGACGATAGGACGGCCTCAGTCCTGGTGCCCCTCACCGACGAGGGCGACAGCTTCTATGATGAGGCCATAAAGCCCGCTCTGGAGCGTGCAGGCCTCATCCCCCGGAGGGCCCTGGAGTTCGGGGACGACGAAGATAAGCTGAAGGCGATATGGAGGGATATATGCAGGTCCAGGATGGTGGTGGTGGATCTGACGGGCAACGACCCCATGGTGATGTACGAGCTTGGGATCGCTCACACCGTCGGAAAAGAGTCCATAATCCTCTATCGAAGAGGCCAGTGCCCGAAGTTCCCCCCAAAGCTGATCGGTGCTAACTTCTTGGAGTACGATGAGGGAGAGGACGGCCTGGTCAAATTGAGGGCTGATATGGCCGAAGCTCTTCATCAGATGATGAATCCGGTAATGGGCTCTGACTGAGGATCTGAAAAATTAAGGGCATCTTTAAAAAATTGGGCTCGGCTTCTCAACCGTCCATATTCCCTTGATTTGAGGGTCGCGACCGACGCCTTCGCCCTTCAGCCTTTTAAAGACCCTGCCTTTTAAAGAGGGGCGCAGAACTTGGCCTTGACGCGATAAGCATCAGCAAACTCGGTGTTCACGCCCACCACCTCGTCGTTGAAACCTCTCAGGTTATCAGGCGTCGATCCGAGGGCTTCAGCCTTCTCCTGGGAGTCAACGACGGCTCCCGGCGGGACGAAGCTTCCATCTCTCAATTTTACTCCCACCACCAGGGCCAGATGGCCCACGAAGCACTTTTTTCCCAGAGTCGAGGCGTGGACGACGGCGTTGAAGCCGACGAAGCTCTCATCGCCGATCTTCAGGGGGCCGTGAACCACCGCACCGTGGGCGATGGAGACCCTTCGCCCCAGCTCTATGTTCGTTCCTTCAAGGCCATGGAAGACCGCGCCGTCCTGGACGTTGCATTCGTCCCCTATAATTATCGGCGTCGCCTCGTCGGCCCTCACCGAGGCGCCGGGGGCTACGTAAACTCTCTCTCCGATCCTCACATCTCCAATGATCGTGGCCGCCTCATCGACGTAAGCGGTGCTGGCGATGTTGGGCGTCGATTCAACATTGTTCCAGGAAGTTTTTGGATTGGCTCTGATCATCCAAACTCACCGATCTCTAACTTACCTTCTAAGATAAAAGGCATTATCATCAAAAACCATGGCCGTTATCATTATGCAATTTGGTATAAAAGCGGCCCCGGAGACTGAATAATATAAATTTTTAATTATTAGATATGTCTCTGTCACCATCTGGAGGAAATGAGCTCTTATTTCTATATAATCCAGCTTACAAAGAGCCAATGAAAATCTATATTCAATGTGCATAATGTATAATCAGGATAATTGGCGGTACTTTTAAATAGATAGGCCGCGCGTATAAAATAGTCCCATAAATCTTTGATATGACGTCCTCTGGGAGGGAGACGCCACTTGGGGGAAAATATTTCGGCAGTTTGTGTATATGAAAGATGCCGTCTCGTAGAAATTGAGCTTTTGGCTTGCGGGGTGTTAAATAGATGGATGAAAGTACAAACATACTAGGAATGGAGGCTGAAAAGGGCCGATGGGCATTTGTAATCATCGGCATGATAATCAACCTCTGTCTCGGTAGTATTTATTCTTGGAGCGTCTTCAAAGCGCCGCTTAAGGCCTTTCTTGAGACCTCTGGTCCAGAGGTGAGCGCTTCAGAGCTACAGTTGCCGTTTATGATCTTTCTCGCGTTCTTCGCGGTGGCCATGGTCCTGTCCGGAGGCTATATCGAGAAGTACGGGCCCCGAAAGGTCGTGATCGTCGGCGGAGTTTTAACGGGCCTCGGGTGGCTCATGGCATCCATGGCCAGTTCCATAATGATGATGACTGTAACCTATGGAATCGTCGGCGGAATAGGCGTCGGAATAGCCTACGGAGTCCCCGTGGCCATGTCCGGAAGGTGGTTCCCCGACAGGCGCGGGCTTGCTGTGGGGCTCACTGTCCTAGGCTTCGGTTTTTCTGCCTTCTTCACCGCGAACATAGCGAACATCCTCATCGCATCCAGCGGTGTGATGCAGACCTTCCGGATCTTCGGGATAGCCTTCATCATAATCATGGTGGTTCTGGCGACTCCCCTCGTCTTCCCGCCCGCCGGCTGGAAGCCCGCGGGCTGGGCGCCGCCGGCACCGAAGCCCGGCGCCGGGGCCTCTTGTGAGTTGAAGCGGCAGCAGATGCTCAAGGAGAAGCCCTTCTACGGCCTGTGGCTCTGCTACTTCATAGGATGCCTTGCCGGTCTCATGGCCATCTCCATCTCCGCAGACGTGGCGGCAGAGGTGGGAACAGATGCTGTAGCGGCCTTGCTCTTGGGATTCTCCCCGGTGGGATTCTTCGCCATATTCAACGGCGGCGGGAGGCCGGTCTTCGGCACCCTCACCGACAAGCTGACCCCGAGAAACGCAGCCATCGTCTCCTTCGTGCTGATCATCTTTGCGTCGCTGATCATGTGGCAGATGCAGACCGCACCTGTGTACATACTCGCATTTGCCATCCTCTGGGGATGTCTCGGCGGCTGGCTCGCCATCGCACCCACCTCCACTGCCACCTTCTTTGGGACAGGCGACTACCCGCGTTGTTACGGTGTGGTCTTCCTGGCCTACGGCGCGGGGGCCCTGGTAGGTCCCTTGATGGCTGGGTGGCTCAAAGATGCTACGGGTAGCTTCATCAACGTCTTCCCCTACATCATCGCCCTGGCAGTAGCGGGGATCGTCATAGCCTTCCTCCTGATGAGGCCACCAATAGCGAAGGAATGAACCTCTTCATCAAAGGTACCGGAGGTGATAGATACAGGCCGATGGCTGGACCATCTGGAGGAAGACCGGTGAAGAATGCCGCCCTTCCTCCAGGTCTTCCAGCTTGAATCCCGATCTTATCCTATTTTTGCATTTTTTGTCCGGTTTCGTTTTCAGGCAGTCTACCCCAATTATGTTTTTATATATATATTTTTATCGATAGTATGTTCGGGGTGAGCAATGAAGGCAAATCGATAGAACCGAAAAGGGCACCCATCCGAAGCATCAGACCATGTAGAAGAGATTGAGTCGTTGCTTCCAGCGAACTATCCTCTGACTCGTGTTCAGCTTGATGCCAATGCTGGCTATGTAACTTCTACTTCTGTTATAAATTTCCCGGCCTCGCGAGTGACAGATCCCAGATCTGCATACTCGTTCTCGATCATATCTCAACGACCTCTAGGCATTCCGCTCTCAGTTCACGCGTTCCTCTCAAATAGGTTCTTCTCCTCCCCCTCAACTATGCTATAGAGCGCCTCCGAGCTGAGCCCCGATATGGGATAGTACCTTCCTCCAGCGGCATCCGCCACATC
>Ga0172382_10006050_pt1 | contig 17773 bp, 28 predicted proteins | sample Leawel138RmetaG_FD_122245 | JGI IMG/M metagenome (GOLD analysis project Ga0172382, IMG submission 122245) | Leachate microbial communities from a municipal landfill in Southern Ontario, Canada - Leachate well 138R metaG | ecosystem: Engineered > Solid waste > Landfill > Unclassified | place...
ATATTAGTTGTGTCAAATGAACTTGTTCTTTGGGTCCAAGGTTCTGTGGGATCAGTTGCTGTTGCAAGATTTCCTGAATCTCCTACAGCCACCCATACACCATTACCATATGCAACCGAACGAATATTAGTTGTGTCAAATGAACTTATTCTTTGTGTCCAATCTGACCAGTTTACATCACTTGCAAAAGTTATTGGAGAAATAGATATAATTGTTAAAAAAACTAAAATAAAGCTTAATAAATATTTATGATTCATTTCTTTTTCTTCTCCTTCTTAACAATCTTTCTTGCTTTTAATGGAGGTTTATATTTCATATCTATTCAAACACCTGGTTGATTCCATTTCTTCACATAACTACCAATAAATCCTGCAAGTAAAACTACTGCAAAGAAATTTAAAACTAATTCTAATACTGCACCATTAGGTAAAGCATCAAAATTGAAAAGAGCAGTTATTGGGGAAAAAATTTGAACAAAAACAAATAATAAAATACCAAAAATAAAGAACATAAAAATGTCTTGAAGTTCAAATCCACCTTTTTGATTTTTAGTTATCATATCTTAATCTACCTCTTCATATATATTTATTACACACATCATTTTTTAAATAATACTATAAAAAACTAAATTTTTTCTTAGTTTTTTTAGTTTTTGTGGCTTTCAATCCTTTATATGTAATTCCTCTTAATTCACCAATAGAGTCAATTGCATATTTAGATTTTTCAATATAGGATTTTCTTAAAGTTTCTTTTTTAGATTTATCCCAATTAAATTTATAAGCATTAAATGGTTCTGACACACCGATTAATTGTGCAGTCTTTTTTGTAGGTTTAAGCTTAACTGATCTTTCTGCATATTTATCTGCAATCTCAAAACCTTTAGCTTTTGCATAAAAATAATTCATAGTTTCTTTGGATTTAACTTTAGTCCATTTCCCTTTAGTTCTAACAAACACATCAAAGGCTTGGTTTATGTTCTTTGGTCTTGAATAATCTTCTTTTCTGGAATATTCAAAAATTCTATTTGGTTTGTAACTTGAATCTCCTTTAAGACTGAAATTATAAGTTGAAAGAGTTGGTTTTGTTGGATACTTTGGAACAAAGTCTTTTGGATCATAAACTGGTTTGGTTGGATAATCTCCATCTTGTCTATAGACCACAGGATAAGTATTATCATCTGGTTTTGGTGGTTCAGGATAAGAATCATCTGGTTTTGGTTCTGGAGGGATATAATCATTATTAAATAATTTACCTATATTATAATCTGTTGGTTTTAATGAAGATGGATAGGAACCAGTGTCTTTTATTCCACCATAAACAGGTTGACTTCCTGTTAATTGAGGAGTATAAGCTTTAGATTTTGAAGGTGTTGAAAAATATGAAATTCCAGAATATGAAGGAGTTAATTCTGTAATACTGCCTTGTAATTCTCTTCTATAAAAATCATCAATTGTATTTTTACTTCTTTTAAGTGATCTAAAATAACTTGCTTCTCCAATAGAATCTGCAATATCATAAATTTTATTTTTAATAGATTTAGAAGTTGCATTTATAAATCCTTTTTCTGTAGAAAATAAAGGAGTTAAATTAATTCCAGGTAATTTTGGTCTTGGACCAGTTTTATAAATACTAGCACCAGATATAATTTCTTTTCTGATTGGTATTGGTTGCCCTAAAACATTTACAAATTCATCATAACCTTTCAATCTACCAATAAAATTAGATGGTTTTAATTTACTTGCAGGTTGAGTAATTACATTTTGAATTTTTACAAATTGTTCTTCTGAAGAACCAGGAGTTTTAGGATCTACTTTTCTAATTAACTTTCTTAACCAATCTTCACCAATTTTACTAGTTTCTGATCTTTTTGGAAATAAAGTTGTTGAAGGTCTAGAAGTAGATACAATATCTTGAAAAGTAGGAATTATATCAAAACCTACATCTTTTTTTAAAACATCTAAAGGTAATCTTTCTGCTCTTTTTACTAAAGTTAAACCAATTTCTGGTTTTGCAGTTTGAGATAAACTTGGAAATAAGGATAATTTATATGATGGTTTAGACATACCTGGTAACCTTAAAGCCCATACATTACCATGTCCAAATACACTATACCATTCAGAAGGGTCTTCTCTTCTTAACTTTATATCTAATGCTTTTTTTTCTGGACCAGTTAAAGTTTTATAAACATCAGGTAATTTGGATTGTCTAGAAGTTTGAATTACAAAATGTTCAGGATACTCTTTAAAAAAACCTTTTGTATCAAAAAAATCTTTAAATTGTTGTTGAGGAGATGTAGTTCTTACTAACGAGGTTGTCATTTCACCATCTTTAAAAACTTGTGGAGAAAATAATTTTGTAGCAGGAACTTCTTTTGCACCTAATTTAATAATACCACTTCTAATAGCTTTGTCTGTTAGTCTTGCACCTTTAAGTAAACCTGTTGGTGCTAAAAAATCTGCAATGTAAAAAGCAGATTCACCTCTAACTTTTGGATCTGTAATAAATTTAGATGCATAATCTATTCCAGTTGATGCACCTGCTAGAAGATATGGCGAAATTCTTTTAGTTAATAAGATTCCAGGATCTTTATAAATTCTTTTTAATCCTCTTACAACTGTTGGAGTAGTATCAATAGTTATAGCTTTTCCTACTTTTAAAGCACCTTTACCTAAAAGTCTAGAACCTTCTAAAAAATCTTTATAACCTTCAGTTCCAGGTTTCCATACATCACCAACTTTAGATATACCTTGCTTAATAGGAGTATATAATGGTTCATATAATGTAACTGCACCTTTTTTAAAACCTGATAAAAATTGATTGAAAGAATCTACTTTTTTCATAATTTTAGAATGAGCTTTAGATTCTTGTTTTGGTGGTTTTGGTGGACCAGTTAGTTTAGGTGGTGCAGGTGGTCCAGTTAAAGTTGGTTTTTCTGGAAGTTTTGGTTTTGATAATTTAGTGGTTAAAGCAGGGGATATTTTTAATTGTGGAGGTGAAGGTGGTCTTGGCGAACCAGAAGCAAATAATCTTGAACTTATGTCTGATGATGGAATGTATGGTTGTTGACTAATTGTTCTTTGAGCAAGTTCAAGAGCAGTTGGCATTTATAATAACCTCAATTTATTTAAAGAAACTAAAGTTCTTTTTTACACTTCTTGATATCACAGGAGAAGTTTTGAGAGATGATAATGTTGTTTTAGATTTTGAAACAACAGGAACTTTTCTTCCATTAATTGTTGTTGATTTTCCAGAATAGAAATATGAACTTCCAGAACTTCTTGAAGAACTTCCACTTGATTTTTTAACAGGTTCTGGTTCTTGATATTCTACTTTAGAAGTATACATATAAGGCACTGACTTCATTGCTTTAAGATATTTATCCATATCTTTATTATATTTTTCTAAAAGTCTTTGTTGTTCTTCTGCAGCTAATTTCTTTTGTTTCGCTTGTTCAACTAACTCTAAATTATATTTATTAATATTTTTTATATACTCTTTTCTACTTTCAGGAGTAGTTCTAAAAATAGATTTAAGAGGTATTCTTGCCTTCATTAATTTTACTTCTTGTTCAGCCATATTTTATTTCACCTTTTTATTTTTTTTATTTACAAATACATTAGAGAAGTATGAATTAAATGATTGTGAAGGATATTGTTTTCTTTTTTTTAGTTTGCAGTAAACATCTTCTGAAACTCTAATCATTTTGTATTTTGGTTTTACCATAATTATCACATTATTTATTTCTAACAACCTTATACATTTTATAATAATTATCAGAATATAATTTATCTATAGTTGAATCCATTCTATTAGCTTCAATCAATTTTCCTTTTTTAATTAAATTTAATTGTTTTGTAGTTAAATTATCTAACTTTTTCTGAATACTTTTATGTAAAACTTTATTTTTAATAGTTACAACCATTTTATATCACCTTTTTAATTTTTTTTTAAATAAATCATAAAGTTTAATAGTAATTATTTCTGCTAAATTAATAAATTTTACTTCATCCATAAATTATCATCAAACTATTTTTTTAATAAAGCACTTTTTCTTTTTCCAGAAAATCTTGATTCTTTGTTATTAATCCAAACATAACCTCTTGGTTCAGTTGTAGTTCCAGAAGTAACTTCCCAACCAGTAGGTTTGTTATTGTATACTTTAACACCTTTTTTTTTATAATTGCTAATTGTGTATTTATCCATAATCATTTCACCTTTTTAGTTTATAATCTATATCTTTTTTATTTAAGGTTATAGGATAAGGACTTAAAGATTCATATCTTGTGTTTGGATCAATAACCCTTAATGTTTTAACTGTTCTAACACCAACTGAAGCTATAAAGTAAACTTTATTATTAGATTTTACTTTATCTCCATATTTTAATTTTTTAATATTAATCACCTTTTTATTGTAAACAAAATGTATACATTTATAGTAATATAGTGTAGGCAAAGGTTTTTAAATAGATGTATTTAAATAAAAAAGAGAAAGCTACTTTTTAACTTGTAGCTTTAAAGTATTTGTCATAAACTTTCTGGTTTCAATGGTCACAAAATCAAGACATTCATTATGAACATAAAAACCTTTAAATTTTTTATCAGTTCCAAGTAACCCACAAAACTGACAAGGTTTATCAGGAAATTTAGAATTGTTTAATCTATCTTCAGTTAATTCTATTAATGGATTTTCTTTTAGACTTTCAATTAGTTCTATTGAAAAATCTCTTAGTCTTCTTTGATTTTCATATGTATTAATTGACATTAATTACCACCTATTGATTTTATTGCAATTTCTCTTGTAGTGTAAACATTATCATTTTTTAAAATTAAATAGTGTTCTAAATAACCTGTATCATAATTAATTCTTACACCATAAGGTTTAACTTCTTTATGAATAAATTTATTAGTAAAAGGTATTTGATAAACTACTGGAATATTTATAGTTGGATTTTTATATACAGTTATAATTTGTTCTGGTTTAGCAGTTTGAAAAGTTGAATTAAAATGTTGTGCAACCATACAGGTAATTAATACAACACCAATAAAAACTAACCAAGCAAAAAAAATTGTTTCTAAAATATTTGTTGTTTTTTTAATCATATTTTTTCATTTCTCCTTTTTTATTTATTGTAGACATCTAATAGATCTCTCTTGATATCATCTGTTCTTAAATTAATATAATAATCTAATGGAACTAAAGATTGATGACCCATTATTTTTTGAACAGTTTTAAGTGGCATGTTCTTTTCCACAACTAAATATTGAGCAAGTATCTTCCTAAAGCCGTGTGGGTTTATCTTGAAGTATCTGGTAAATCTATTATACATCGCTCTAGATTTAGTTTTAAAAAAAATTAAATTATAAATATCTTTTTCTTTAATTTGATTATTTTGTAAACCCCTTTCTACTTGATCATTAAAATAAATTATATAATCTCTAAGCCAAACAAAAATAAAATAGAAAGGATTGTCTTCACTTGCATAAATAGGTATCTGTCTTGTAGCTGGTGGATTTGTTTGTTTCTTTTTTTGAGTTTTCAATTGTAATCTAATCCATTGATTACCAGTTAAGAAATCTGAATCAAACATTATGTCCTTCCATTTAATTGAAAGAACTTCATTTATTCTAGCACCAGTAAAGAAACAAACAGATATAACTGCTAGAGTTTCAAGTTTATCTTCAGGTTTTAAAGTAGTAGAAAATAAGACTTCTTTACCTATTTTAAGTCTTTCAACTAACCAATTCATAGTATATTTAGTGCCAACATCTTCTGTAGACACATAACTTTCGCTAGGATAAGGGTATCTTGGCATATTTTTCTTTCCATATATAATATAATATATTAAATATCTGAATCAAATTTAATTTTGTTCCTTAACAATATAATTTAGAACCGAAAAGTTTATAAATGTTGTGAATGTGTTGTAATACATTCACGACTGAAGAAAGATAACCCTTACCGAATTCCCCATCACGAATTCTATAAATTTAAATATCATAATCTGGTCTGTTAACATTTTTGCTTATTAACACTAAATTGTTAACAGAAAGAAATGTTAACAGCTTTGTTAACACTTTTGTTAAATTAATAAGAATTGTTAACAAGAAAAATAAAATATAACCAAAAATCATAATTTAAAAAAATTACTACCTCTAAAAAAAATTCTTTGGAAAAAATTTTTTAATATATTTGTTATAACTACATATTATAACAAGAAGTTATAATAAATTAAATTATTTGATTTTTTTTATTTATCCGATCTTCATTTTTAAGGTAAAAAAATAGAAAAATATTAGAAAAATCCTTAAAAAATTACTAATATTACATAAATTACACTAGGTATACTTTAAATTACATATATAGAAACAAGTTGAAAACATACTTTTTTCTGTAAGTTGAACTATTTTCTGTAATATTGTTTGAAATCTGAACTTTTTTACCTTAAAAAGTTTGAAATCCAAACTTTATTATACATAGAAATCAGTTGTTATAACAAATGAGGTGAAATTTTTTACCTTAAAAAGTTTGAAATCCAAACTTTTTTGCCTTAAAAAGTTTGAAATCTGAACTTGGTTTGAAATCCAAACTTTTTCATCTTATTTTTAGTATATTTTCTTAATTTTATTTATAAATTAGGTTTGGAATTCAAACTAAAATTAGTTTTTCAAACAAATTTTGTATTTTTAGTTTACTTTTTGTTTAGAAAACCTTTATAAATTGTTTTATGTAATTATATTTATAAACAATTTTTTAGTTTATGGAGATGAAATTAATGTCTGAAAATTTTATAAAGCTTTTAAAAGAATATAATGAAACTATAAATGATGCCTCTAAAAAGATTGATATTGATATAAATGCTATTTCTTCTTTTGATTTTTTTAAAGATTCTAATTTTTTTGAAAAAAATCCAATAATGTATGAAGATAAGATTTGGTGGCGATGGGATCATCAGAATAAGAGATGGTATATAGTTGATGATGTTGAAATTATGCTAGATTTTTCTAATAATTTTATTTTAAGAGGTTCTACTTCTAGTGTTTTTCATTCTAATATAAGAACTGCTATCTTAAATTCTTTAAAACAAGCAGGTCTAATTTTTAAAAAACATTTCAAAAAAGATATTAAACCAACTTGGATTGTATTTAGGGATTGTATAGTAGATATTGTAACAGGAGAAGTAATGGATCACGATTTTACATTCTTTGCAAAAAATCCAATTCCATATAATTTTTTAGCAGAAGATAATTTTGATACTTCTAAATTTGATGCACTTTTTAGATCTTGGGTTGTTGGGAATGGTCAAGATGAAAGTTGGGTTGATACACTATATGAACTTGTTGCTTATAGTATGCTTCCAGATTATCCTTTGGAAACTATTTTTTGTTTACATGGAGATGGTTCAAATGGAAAATCATCTTTTATTAAATTACTTGTTAATTTTTTAGGAATGTATAATGTATCAGCAACAGAATTATCTTTACTTTCAAATCCTAACTCAAGATTTGAAACAACTGCTTTACAAGGAAAATTAGTTTGTTTGATGTCTGAATTGGATGATGCACAAATTAAGAATACATCTCTTCTAAAAAAATTAGTTGGTAACAAAGAAGTTATAAGAGCAGAATATAAAGGTAAAGGTCACATTGAATTTATTAATTATGCAAAAATAATAATGTCTACTAATGTAATTCCAGACACAGCAGACAAGACAGATGGATTTTATAGGAGATGGCTTGTAATAGATTTTCCTAATAAATTTGAATCTACAAATGGAGATATTTTAAATCAATTAACAGAACAAGACTATTCAGCTCTTGCAAGAAAATCAATTGCAGTTCTTAAAAAAATTCTTGAAAAAAATACTTTTACAAATCTTGGAACTATTAAACAAAGAAAACAAAGATATGAAGATAAAGCAAATCCATTAAAAAGATTTATTGATGAACAATGCATAATTAATCCTAATACTGAAATTCCTGTTTTTGAGTTTTTTGAAGCAGTAACTTCTTATTTTTCAGAGAAAGGTTATAGACAAATTACAAAAGCTAAACTTTCAAGATTAATGAAAGAAAATGGTTTTGAATCTGAACCAAGACATAATCCAGATGTTAATAAAACTTGGAGATACTATATTGGAATTTCAATTAAAGAATTTAATAATCCTACAATTAAAGTTTATGATAAAGAAGAAAATAAATTTAAAGAAATAAAAGAATATAGATATATTGAATTTGGAAAAGAATACAAATGGGAAGAGATTGTATCTACCTTTAAACACTACACAGAAGAAGATTTAAAACAAATAATCACTTCTTGGAAAAAGCAAGGTGCAGTTACAGAGGTTCGCTCTGGAATTTTTAGATTTGAAAATATTAATCAAAAGGAGATGGTTGAATGAACAAAATTGAACAAAAAAATTTAGTTAACTTAGATAAAATGTTTGGGATAGTTGGATGGAATCCAGATACTAAATATTATGAAAAAATAAGAATATTAGCTGAAGAAATGGACACAAATAATATTGTTATTAAATTTAAAGAAATTGATAGATTTGGAGAAACGGGTTTTGAAAAAGAAGAAATTGAAATGTTTGAACTTGAAAAAGAAGAAGTAGATATTATTTTAAAATTGTGTAGAACTTTCAAAGAAAAAAGAGAAATGGAAGATGCAAATTTAGATTAAGGAGATGTTTGAATGATTGGTAAAAATTTTCATATAGAAATAGGTTATAATTTTAAAAAATTATATCGTATATTACTTTTTATAACAAATGATAAAAATATAAAAAGAAAAGATAAAAAAATATATAAAAATGCTTTAAAATTAACTAATGAATTAAGGAGTATATTAGATGATATTGAACATATGGAAAATAACACATATTTAAATTATTATACAAAATCTTCTTATTTTGGTGAAATATTATTATCAAAAGACAATATAAAAAATAATGATTTTGTTATGGAATATAAAAAAGAATTGAAAGATAAAATACAAACTAAGATGATGGGATATGGATTAGATTTTGATAGGTCTGATATTAGACCTAAATATAAGCAACATAGCAGGGAAAGATATGATGAATTGGAACAAGTTTTAAAACTTTTGGAGGAATGAGTATGATTTATTTAATTTTATTTATAGGAATAACCTTATCATCCTATCTATTTTTTAGATTTACTTATCTTATTTGTGTTCATAACGATTTTATGTTTAGTTGTTTGTTTTATATACAAACAAATACTTTATTAATTATAGATATAATTACTTTAAGTTATATGTTTTTATGGGTATTATATTTTTTATTTAAATTAAATATAAATGTGAGGAATGGAATATGAATGTAAATGTAAAACATGCTTTGCAATTTAATAGTATTTTGTTAATAATACTAATTGCTTTACTAGGTATTATATATTGTTATAGTGCAAATTCTATGTTTCAGCAAATTTTTGGAATTATTGGAACTATATATATGATGTGGTTTATTTTTATAAATCATAATATAATTAAAAAGAAAATTTTGGAGGAATGAGTATGATTGAATGTAGTGGAGTAGTAAGTTATGATTTAATGTTAAATGTAACTTTTTGGGGTTTAATTTTTTTAGTATTTATATTATCTTATTTTATAGGTTACTTTTCAGGTTACTTAAAAGGTAAACATAATATAACTAAATTTAAAGAGATGTGATAAATTATAAAAATAAATATTAAAAAATATAATAAAATAAAATGTCAACATTGTAAAATTAAAATTGCAACTATTAATAAAGAAAAAATACCTTTATGCAAAAAATGTTATAATAAATTAATTAAAAAAATATATAATAAATAAAACTTTTGGAGGAATAAATATGAATAAAAAATTTAATGTAAAAGAGTTTGAATATCATTTAAATAATATATGTAATTTATTAATAGATTTTAGTAAAGATCAAATACATTTTAATAAAAGTTATACTAAAAAACAAAAAGAATTATTATTTAATTTATTTGATGATTTTTTAAACGATAGAATAAAAGAATCTTATAAACAAGTAGAAGATAATGTGATAAAATATGAAAGAACCAAATTTTGAATGTAACATGTGCAAGAGAGATTTACTTCTTGCAAAGTCTTATAAGTATGTAGTGATAGATGGATCTCCTGAAGTAATTTGTAATTACTGCAACAATAAATACACACCTGACGAGATTAAGTCAGTTACTGTAATGGCTAATTTAGGAGATAAAACTTTAATTAAAGAATATGATTTAGTTTTATTTTTAAATAACAACTTCACAGAAAAAGATATTGAGGACTATCTCCAAAATGAAAAAAACAAACTCTATAAATATCTAAACAAAATTTTAGGAGTGCAAGATGCAATCTATTCTCTAACGATAAACATTACAAAGAGAAGACTTAATAAGTGTGAGTTATGCGACAAACTTTTAGATTTTGAAGAATCAATTTATTTCAAGACAGGTAAAAAAAATAACTTTATCCAAGTCTGTAAGGAGTGTGCGAATAAATGAGATCAAGAACTGAAGAGAATAGAAAATATTATCTAAAAACTAAAGAATCAAGAAAAGCAAAATACCACAAATCAAAGGATGACTTATTTAATAATTTTATAAATTTACTTAATAACAATGTTTAAAAACTAATCGCTACTAAAATATATATTGAAGTTCACTTCTGAATTTCATCTCCTAGATAGGCAAGAATTAAGACCCCTTGCCTATCATTATCTATTATAGGTTATTAAAATATGAGTTTAATATTTTGGATTATTATTATATTTTTTTTATTTTTTTTATTTATTTTAAGCATTCCTTATAAAGCATATTATGGAGATTAAATTATGATTAAAGCTATTTTGGAGAGGCAAGGTTTTTCAGTTTTTATTCCTTTAAAAAAAGACGAATTTGATTTATTAGCAATTAAACAAGATCATATAATTGCAATAATCCACTTTAAAAACAAAACTTTAACAGAAGATAAGTTTATTTCAACTTATAAAAAAGAAATAATTAACTTAATTGATTTACATCTACCTTTTAATTTTTCCAAAGAAATTTGGATTGAAACCAAACAAGGTTTATTTTCAATTAATGTATTAAACACTTCTAAAATAACAAATGAGGTGTTTGCTTGAACCCTTATTTTTTAATAGGTTATATTTTTTTATTAATTATAGGTTTTTTCTTTGCAAGAAAAGACACAAGAGAAGGTATAATTCCAGATAAATGGACAAACCCATTAATTATTTTATCTGTAATAATGTATTTCTTTGCATTTAATTTTTTTTCATTTACATTTTATTTATATTTCACAATTTTAGTTTTACTCTATTTATTTTTTGTGTATCTTCAAAGAGCAATGCATTATTCAGGTTTAGCTTTAGGCACTGGTGATGTGAAATTTTTATTATTAATTTATGCATTAATTCCTTTTAGTTCTTCTGCTTTTGTAGGAATTCCTTTTTTTAACATTCTTTTTTGGACAATAGTTTTAGTTTTTTTTATGGTTTCTTTCAGATTAATTTATTATTTATTATTTTCCAAACTAAAAATTTTCAAAATAATGTATGGTTCATCAATTGATAAAACAGAAATCAGACTAGCTCCAATTATTTATTTTAGTTTGATAATCAACTTTTTTATACTTATTTTGTAAGTTTTACAAAAAACAAAGGTTTTTATATTTAAAAAATTAAATCTGCTTTAAATCCTTTATTTTATAGGTATCTAACACTATTTTTACTTTTAAGATACTTTTATATATAATTTAAATCATTATATACTTATAATTCTAATCCAAGCTTTATAGCTTGAGATAAATAAAAGGTGATTTGATGTTATTCAAAAACGAAAAAGGTGCAGGAATGATAGATTCTGTTATTGCTGGTGTTGTAACAATTATAGGTGTATTAATTGTAACTAATGTTGATACAGCTGCTAATCTTTCAGGAGCTACTGCAACAATGACTGGATTAATTGGTCTTGTATTATCTGCTGGTGGTATCTTATTTATCATAATGAATGTATTTAGATAAATAATACTTTCCAACCTCATAGTTTTGCCTTGCCTTTCTCCTATTGGGCAAGGCAATCCTCTCCTATTTTTTATTTAAAAACAACACTATTTAAAAACTTATTGCAACTATAATTATATTATATGGACTGGTATTTATTTTTAATATTTAGTATTTTTTCAATAATCTTTTTATTATTTGGTTATAGTTTTAAGACCAGACTATATATTATTTTAGGTTCTCTTTTTATGATTTTAATTGGTTTTTTAACACTATCAAATGGTATTTATTTACCTAATGGATATGATGTTTCATATGATTCTTTTTCAATAGATAAAAATATTATTGATTCTAATGTAACTGAATCTTTAGTAACTATAGATAATTTAAAATTAAATCCAAAGTTTGAACATATAGATAAAGATAGTCTTTATTCAAAATGGCTTTTTGGGTTATTATTTATGTTTGTAGGTGCATTTGTATTATTTGATGCATTCTTTAATAATAGATTTAATAAATTTGTATAAAATTAAATAGGAGTTGGTATTATGCCAGATGTTATGTATGATGCTCCACGACAAACACAAATGGAGTCAGAAGAAGAAATTTTATCACGATTAATTACTCCTGAAGGTAAAACTTCATATAGAGAGGTTACAGAGTTTGACCCTGTAAGAAACAAATTTGTAAAAAAAGCAATTGACCTTGGTTCTCCTGAACTAAATCTTGCAGATTTAACCACTGCTATTTTAGTAGGTCAAAAATCTGAATTTGCTTTTGCTTGGCACACAGTTGCTTTAATTAATCAATTAGTTTTTATTGAAAGAGAATCTGGTTATGATTTATCTAATCTAATTAGATTTCATTATAACAATTTAACTACAAATCTAAATTTATCCAAATCTGTTGATGGTGCAACTATGAAGGCATTAACAACTAAAGAACTAAAACAAATCCAAGAACATAGAATGGTTGGAGCAAATGGTGAAGCACAAGACGAATATAAAGGTCTTGGGGATTTTATCCGTAGAAATCTTGGTGGCAAAAAATAAAGGAGTTGAAATTCAATGAACCCAGTTTTATTACAAGCAATATTTTTAATTATAATATTTTTCTTAAGTTTAACAATTGCATTTATGCTTAAATTTGGTGGACATAGTTTTAGACAGTATATCAAATCTAAATTACCAGGTTTCAAGCATAAAGGTGCTTGGTTTATTCAAGCAGGTGTAAATCAAAAAGTTAGATTAGTTTATAAAAAATTACCTGATGACTTAAGAATAAAAATTAAATCTGGTGAAATTCCAGAAGATGACCAATATGCAACAATTAACGAAGTATTTCATCAAACAGATGACGATGGAGTTCCTGTTCTTTTTACTTTAGAAGATCTTCCTTTTACTTTCTTTTTAAAGAAACATCATTTAGATGATTTTTTTCCACAAGTAGATGAAATGATAAGTTTAATTGATGAAATTACTTATAACAAAATGTTTGATGAAGCAGAAGCTTTGAAGTTAATTATTAAAAATAAATTAACAGAAATGAAACCTTCCTTAAAATATATTCCAAATTCCATTGCTGAACTTAATGCTATTTTTGGAATTGAAAAAAGTTTAAAATTTAAAGATAAACCTGCAATTTCTATTCTTTTAGAATTCAAAAAACATTTATTCAAATTAAAAGAATCTATTTTAGAATCAAATAGACAGTTTGTTAATGTTCACGATCTTTTCCAAACAACAGGTTTTGTTAAAAACTTAACTAAAATTGCATTTATGGAATGGCAAAATGGTTTTTTAGCTGCAAAACAAACAAAAATGGAGAAAAAATTCAATACTTGGCTTGTTGTTATTGTAATTATAGTAGGTGTTTTAACAATAGTTGGAATTTATTTAACCAATTCTCTTAACGAAAGATTAGATGTTACTCAACAACAATTAAATCAAACACAAACCACTCTGTTAGAGATTAAACAAGTATTAGGTGTAAATGTAACAGATACTACTAACACAATAGATTCTAACCTACCAGTTCCAAATAACCCATTACAATAAGGAGATGAAATTAAATGACTACATCAAGTCCAGGTAAAGGTGGAGAAAAGATTATCAAGTCAGTAAATGACTGGAACTATAAAACAATGGTTCTTGATAATTACAATGCTACAAAGAGTGTCTTAGTTGCAACAGCACAGAGTAAATTTGATAAGTCTATGGTGCAAAGTTGTTATTTAGCTACCTCTTCATTAGCAAATATGATACTACCCTTTGTAAAGATAAATGAATATAACATTACCTCTAAACCAATTAAAGAAAGAATAGATTTAATTTTATCTGAACTTGAAAATGATTATCCCGATGTCCAAGCTTTTAATCTTTCAGAGAGAGCAGAATTCACATTAAAATGTGGTCAAGTTATTAATTTACTTCCTCCTTTGTTCAGTTATATTGGAATGTATGTAAAAACCACTGCCAGAGGTGTGTTTTTCTATCCTGATAAAGAACAAAAAGGCGATGTATAAATGAGTAATTATGAACCAAGAGTAATGCCTAAATCAAGATATGACTTAATTCCTTATACAATTAAGTTATCTCCTGAACCCCAAAGATCTTTACTTTATGAAATGTGGGCAAGACCAAGAAATAAGAATAATACATTCTGCACTGTTACAGGCAATACTGGGTGTGTTGATGCTTTAACTGAATTTTTAACACCTTTTGGTTGGAAGAAAATTTCTTCTTACAAAGAAGGTGATCTAGTAATGCAATATAACCCTAATTCTCAAGAAAGTAGTTTTACAAAACCTTTAGATTATATTAAGCTTCCTGAATCTAAAATGTATTTAATTAACACAAAATATGGTTTAAATCAATGTTTATCTTCAGAACATAGAGTTTTATATAAAAGCTTAAAAACTAAAAAATTAAAAATAGATACAATGCAAGAAGTTTATAAACAACATAACCAAAACTCTACTGGTTTTGGTGGTTCATTCTTGGTTCACTTCAAGAAGGATAACAATTTTTATACTGAAAATAAAGACTATTTTACTGAAAATGATTATAAACTATTGGTTGCTATTGTTTGTGATGGAAACATAAGTATAAGAAAGAACGGTTTGAAATACATCAGGTTCAACCTAAAGAAACAAAGAAAGGTAATCAGACTTTTAAATTTATTACATTTAATGAATATCCAATATAAATATATTGAAAAGGAAAATGGTTTTAAACAAATATATTTCCATTATCCTTTAGCTTTTAAAAAGTTCCCTAAAGAATGGTATAGCCTACCTTATGATATTTTGAAATTAATTTCAGACGAGTCTTTATATTGGGATGGTGATTGCAAGACTATTTTTGTTAGCACAATAAAAGATAATGCAGACTTTATACAATACTGTTTTGCTTCAACAGGCAGGAAAGCCTCAATCTCTATAGATAACAGAATAGGTAGAATAAAGGCATATAAAGGAAAAAAATATATAACTAAGTCTATTTGTTATAATGTGATTATTTCTAAAAAACATTCTAATCCTACTATAAAGAAAGGTGCTGGTTCTAAACCTGTAATTGATATTATTAAACCTATTGATGGTTATAAATATTGTTTCACAGTGCCAACAGGTTATTTAGTTTTAAGAAGAAATAATTGTATCTTCATAACTGGTAATTCAGGAAAATCATATGGTAATGTCTTTTTTGGTTATATGCTTGATGTTGATAGCCACGATAATCATTTATTTACAGAAGACGAAATTATATTTGACCCTTTAGACTTTGTTGAGAGAGTATCAAAGCCAAGAAGAATTGGTCAATTCTTTATGAAGGATGAAATTCAATTAGATGCCCATGCAAGAAAATCTTTCTCTAAAATTAATGAAGTTCTTGGTAATGTAATGTCTACTATTAGATACAAGAGAGAGATTATTTTTTTGAATTTGCCTTCAGAAACACAACTTGATTCACAGATTAGACTATTAAGGTATGGTAATTTTGAGTTTACTGGTGTTGACCCTACTGGTTCTTATTCTAAATTTCAATTTGAATACTTAAACTATCCAAAAAAAGCAGACACTGAAGTTAGACAAGATAAGAAGGTTCAAAGAGATCCACTTGTAATGTGGGATAAAGATGAAGGTTCTTATGTTTCTTTAAAGCATTATACTGATTTATCCCTATTTTTACCATTTCATAAAAAGGATTTTGCAAAACTTCTAAAAGCTTATGATTATAAGAAAGACGAATATTTAATGGGGAAATATGATAAATTTAAAAAAGAAATGAAAGAAGTTATGAATTCTGTTAATAATGATGAGAAATCATTAGAGGATATGATATCTTATGTTGATAAACACAGAGATCAATTTATGGGTGATAAAAAGTTATCACTTGTTGCTTTACAGAAGCATTTTAAAATAAATATTACAACTGCAAGACTTGTTAGAGCAGAGTTTCATAATAGCTTTGCTGTTGAGAAAAAAGAAAAAAAGAAAGAAAGGTCAGCATTTATTGATGAACTTAAAAAAAGGAAAGAAATATTAAAAAATATGTAATTGGAGAGTTTTAGTATGGCAAAATATAGTTTCAGAATTGATAAAAATTTAATAAAATCTAGAAAGATAGTTATAGATGCCCCTAATCCTAATGTTGCAAACAACTATTTTGTTAATCTATTACGAAAACAAGGCATAATACACAGACAAAACTATAATATGCCTAAAGAACTTTTTAAAGGAACAGATAAAGAAGGAAAACCTTTTAAAAATGAATTTGTGCCTTATAAAGATAAAGAATTTGCAAAAAAGTTAAATAAAGATATTAAAAGCTATTTCAATAGAAATTATACAAATAGAAGGAGAGAATTAAAAGAAGTGTTATCTGATGGAGATTCAGGATATTCTTTTAATATGTAATTATGAATTTTAAAAAAATTATAATGACACTTAAGTTCTATATCCAAAGGTCTTCTTCTTATTTATCCATAGTTAATGCTTGTATGATTATGGTTGTTATGATACAATCATTAAATTTACCTATACAAAAATATCTACCTATATTAATTGGTCTTGGTGCAATTGGTCTTGTAATATGGGGTTGGCTTGATAATAAGCTTGGTTTATATCACGAAGAAGTTCTTGCAATTAATAGACGAAATCCTGTTCAGATTAAGATGTTTAAAAGATTTGATGATTTAGAAGAAAGACTAAAAAAAATAGAGGGTAGATTTTAAATGAAAAAAATTGTAATGTGTGTGTGGAATGATTATGATAACGATGATAGAATTCAAAAAAAAGCAAATACTTTATCTAAAAAAAATAAAGTAGTTGTTAAATCAGTATGTAAAAAACCAAAACCCTATCCCTCTAAAAAAATAAACAATAACTTGATTGTTCAATACTATTGGTTTGATTCTAATATTGGAAAGTGGTTTGTTAATCGTTTAATTCTAAATGAAATATTCTGGAAAGATAAGATTGAAGAAGCTGATATCTATGATTGTAATGATCCAGATACTCTTTATGCAGGGGTTCTTGCTAAAATTAAATATGGTTCTAAAATAATATATGACTCTCACGAATATTGGAAAGGAACTAGGCGAAAGGAATATGACTTATATTATACATTGTATTCTTATATAGGTAATACTATACAATACTTAAGACAGGAGATGTGGATTGGTAAGGTTGATAAGATAATTTGTGTGTCTGGTAGTATTAAGAGAATACTTGAAGATAGATATAAAAA
>Ga0172382_10006053_pt1 | contig 17755 bp, 17 predicted proteins | sample Leawel138RmetaG_FD_122245 | JGI IMG/M metagenome (GOLD analysis project Ga0172382, IMG submission 122245) | Leachate microbial communities from a municipal landfill in Southern Ontario, Canada - Leachate well 138R metaG | ecosystem: Engineered > Solid waste > Landfill > Unclassified | place...
GGCCCTGTGGACATGTGCACAGCTTGCCTGCGGCAACCTGCACACATGCCCACAGGGCGCTACTGCAACCAAGAAATTAGACCATGCCCAGTGGTGGGCTTCCACACAAAACGACGAGGGGCCGCAAGTGGTCGGTTTCATCAAGGGCAAGAGTGCGATTCATCTGGCGCGCGTGTATGGCGAACGCAGACGCAACTTCGTGGGCCAGCATTTCTGGGCGCGTGGATATTTCGTCTCTACCGTGGGGCGAGACACGGAACTGATACGACGGTATATACGCGAACAAGAGGCACAAGACAGACGCACGGATCAGTTGCAGCTGCTACGTTGAAGCCAGCCGCCTTCAGGCGGCTCCAAATCGAGGGCACGCGAAGCGTCCCGTCAATCCGCTTTGAGCGGTTCACATCTGAAAACCCCCGGCTTTGCCGGGGGATGGTTATTAAATAGATGAATTCATAGGTTCTAATATTATGAGAAACAACACAACTATCTTAACTAATATTTTGAACAAGGTTGATTCTGAATCGCGACCATATCAATTACAATTGGAAATTAATTGTTTTATAGATTGGCTGACAAATGTTGCCTTGGGGATATCTAATAAGAATTATAAAAAAATTGTTGCCGCTTCAGGATTCGATAAATATAATGGACAATTAACAGATCTCCTTAGCGATTCGCATCTCTGTACGCCTGCGTTACGTGCCTTGTTATTGGGCACTGCTGCTCATTTCGAAGACTTCGACGACGTCAACATTCCTGCTCAAAGTCATTTAACAGCAGTAATAATGAGTGCAGTTATGGCAGTTGGCGTTAAGCACGATCTTGAATTTGCACCTTGCTTCAGTGCATTTAGCGTCGGCTATGAATACGCAGCACAGTTCGCAGTAGTCAATGCAAATAACGTAAGTGGACTAGGTTATCATCCGACAAGTATATTTGGGGGCATTGGCGCAGCCGTGGCTACCTCGCAGTTAATGAATTTGTCACCAAAGGAAATTCTATCTGCGATATCATTGGCGGCGACAAGAGTTAGCGGATTACGAGCAGCTTTCGGAACCATGATAAAGCCGCTCCATGTTGGATGGGCCGCACGGATAGGTGTAGAAAGTGCTTTACTTGCACGTAGCGGAATAGAGACTAATCATGATTTATGGTGTGGTCAAGGTGGTAAATTGATGACACTTGGATTGTCGCCCACCGCCAAAATACTTGACCGCAAACAAGTCGGTTGGATTTCTCAAAATACATTTAAAATCTATGCTTCTTGTTTTGGAACGCAGGCGGCTGCCGTTTGTGCCGAAGCCGCAAAAGAACGAGCGGAAGACCACGGATGGAATATACTTCACATGTGTTTAAATGTGGGGGCAGATAATGAGCGAATCTGTAGTATTGAGGATCCCAAAACAGCAGAGGAATTAAAATTCAGTATAAAGGGAATCGTTGCAATGATTATATCTGGACATAATCCAAAAAATCCATTATTAATAACACAACATAATTTTAATGATATGTCATATAGAAAAAGCTTAAAACTAATATCTATTAATTATGATAAATCCCTTAATTTTGCTCAAGCGAGACTACAGGCAACGACTAAAAAAGGGGGCGCAATAAATATAATAGAGGATCTTCGTGGAGAGCAAAAACAAGAAGTGCAAAGAAAAAATCTAATAAAAAGAATCCAATCAGTAATTGGTGATCAATTTATGTATGAAGTTTCAGACTTGTTAGCTTCTTTGGAAGATGAAAGTCGAATGACAATTAGAGACGGCATTGACAAAATAAGAGATATTAGATGACATCCATTATATACTGATATGATTTTTGATTAAATTTATTATTGACATATTATTTAGAGAGTTCATATGGAAAAAATAGATGATGCAGCCGCACCAGTTTTACCTGATTCTGATTTAATGGAAATAGAAAAAGAACATTTCACGATAAAGGAAGGAAAAGTATATTTAATTGGATCGCGCAGCCGCTCTACCGGTCAAACTTCATATCCTGCTTGTCAATATAGTTACGAAACCGGTGACACAAATGTTGTATCGATCGAAATCGGACCCTTTGGCAAGTTGTATTCTTTTACGTCGCTAATGAAGAAAAAGGAACAAGAGCAACGAAAATGGTTTGGATATATCGATTTCCCTTGTGGCGCACGTGTATTTGCGCCACTTCAGGATAATCTTACTGCTGCGCAATTGAAATGTGATATGGATGTTATCTTAAAAGCAAAGAACGACGATTGGTACGCAGCGGTAGAACTAGATAGAGATTAACATGGAAAATGTATATTTAATAAGCGCGGCCATGACGCCTTTCGCTCGCTACACCAACAGTAGCTATAGTGGGCTTGCTCGTCCGGTTATTTTACAGGCGATTCAACGGGCTAATTTACAATTAAAAGATGTGGAGGCAGTTTTTTGCGGTAATTTATTTGGTGGTTCTCTAGTTGGTCAACGAGCTGTTAGAGATCTGGGGATCGGCACCGTACCTATCTTTAATATTGAAAATGCTTGTTCTTCTAGCGGTGCAGCGCTACACCTGGCCGCGAAAGCTATAGAAGCGGAGCAATATGATGTCGTCTGCGTACTTGGTGTAGATAAATTAAGTCAATTTGGGGGTGGTCCCATCCCAATGGTTGAAGAGGATTACGAAGCCCGCCGCGGCGTTATTATGCCGGCAGTTTATGCAATGAGGGCAAGACGTTATATGTATGAATATAACGTGGCGACTGAAACGTTAGCCGCTGTAACAGTCAAATCTAGGAGGCATGCAAATAAAAGCCCATATGCACAATTTAGAGATTTGACGAGCGTTGAGGAAGTATTGGCTTCGCGGGTCATTGCTGATCCAATCACTCTCTACCAATGTTGTCCAACCGGCGACGGCGCTGCTGCAGTCATAGTGTGCTCAGAAAAGATAAGACGCCAGTATGAAGGAGATGCCGTAGCAATTATGGCCTCAGTTGTCCATTCAGGAGCCCCGACTACTGGATATCGCGACATGACTTGGCCTTCCATATCGGAACAATCCGCTTTGTCCGCTTACGACGAAGCAAATATCAATCCGACTGAACTGGATATAGTAGAACTGCACGACGCTTTCTCAATTGCGGAACTTATTTACTATGAAGCATTGCATCTTTGCCCGCGTGGTAAAGGAGGAGAGTTCCTCATCAGCGGTAAATCAACATATGATGGCGATGTTGTGGTAAATCCTAGTGGTGGATTACTATCACGTGGACATCCCGTTGGGGCGACTGGTGCGGCTCAGGCGGCTGAAATTTATTGGCAGTTAACTAAAAAAGCTGGTAATCGACAAGTTAAGAATGCTCGACTGGCGCTTAGTCATGTTACCGGGGGCGGTATTAGCAGGTTGGATCATGGAGCTTGCACTGTCCATATATATAAAGCCGCTTGATGCTTAATAAGTGTATTTTCAATATAGGAGATATATAAATGGATACGCCTCATACGGCGCAGTGCGGAATAGGTCCCTTAGAAGGTATTAAAGTCCTTGATCTGACTACATTTCTATCCGGACCATATTGTACGCAAATTCTGGGTGATCTCGGTGCGGATATTGTTAAAGTGGAAGCGCCAAGTGGTGACCCAACACGAAAAGTACCTCCATATTTTGTCGGATCTGACAGTGTATATTTTTTGAGCGTAAATAGGAATAAAAGAAGTATTATTTTAGATTTGAAAAATAGAGATGATTTTCAAATCTTAAAAAAAATGATTGCAAATTGTGATGTCGTGGTAGACAATTATCGCCCTGGTGTTCTAAAAAGACTGGGCATTAATGTCCAAAAAATATTAGAACGCTATCCTAAATTAATCTGGGCCTCTATCAGTGGTTTTGGCTACGATTCGAACGAAGGAGACCGGCCTGCCTACGACATGATAGTACAGGCTCTTTCAGGAGTTATGAGTGTCACTGGAGAAGAAGGACGACCGGCGGTGCGGTTGGGAATACCAGCTGGTGACACCATCGCTGGTCTGTACGCGTGCATTGCGATAAACGCGGCATTGGCTGCCCGAACTACGAGCAGCAAGGGGCAATGGATTGACGTATCCATGCTAGATTGTCAATTAGCCATGCTTGCGTATCTAGGAGCCTATGCGCTTATTGACGATAAAGTACCACCACGTCAAGGAGCTAGTCATCAATCTATCCCGACGTATCGATCATTTATGGGCAAAGATGGAGTGGAATTTGTTGTTACAGCCAACACTCAAATGATGTGGAGAGGTCTTTGCAAAACATTGGAATTAGATGAACTCATTTCAGATGAGCGTTTCTCTGATAATGTGTCACGATTAAGGCATAGAAAAGATCTTGATCAGCTATTAGAACATGCCGTTAAGAGTCGGCCAGCGCGATATTGGGTTGATAAGTTAATTAAAAATAAAGTACCAGCCGCTTTAATCAAAACCGTACCAGAAGCTCTGGCTGCAGCGCGCACTGCGAATCGGGATATGATATGGAGTTTAATATCCGGACAAAATTCAGGCGAGGTGGAAGTGGTTGGTCAACCTATACATTGGCCTTCCGGGAATTATAAATTAAGACGACGCTATCCACCAAAACTAAATGAAAATCGCAGCAGCATAATGGCCGATTGGGTGAAAATTAATTAGAGCTCGAGACAATATGGAAAAGAGGGTAAATATGAATGACTTTCAACTTAATGGGAAAATTGTTGCCGTTTACGGTGGTGGACAAACACCAGGCCGCACTATGGGTAACGGTAAAGCAGCCGCATTAAAATATGCTGCAGCAGGGGCTAGTATCGCTGTACTAGACAGAAACCGAGAGGCTGCAGAAGCAGTAGTGTCAGAAATATTAAGGTCTGGTGGGCAGGCTAATAGTTATGGTTGTGATATAACCGATTCTAACGCTATACGTAACGCTACGGCCGAGATTATTTCAGATTTCGGTACAATTAATATACTTCACAATAATATTGGTGTATCTGTAGCGGGAGGAGACAAGGCAATTGATGAGATTGATCCTGATGCTTTTAGACGAATTTTTGAAGTGAACTTACTTGGAATGGCAATGACATGTAAAATAACTATACCAATACTTTTGGAAAACGAAGATTCTGTAATTACTAATATAAGTTCGATAGCTAGTCACGCTATCTATCCTTATGTTGCCTATAAAGCCACCAAAATGGGTGTCCTCGGATTGACGCAACATATTGCGACTCGGTACGCAGAGCAAGGTTTAAGATGTAATTGTATTTCGCCAGGCTTGATGAACACTCCAATGGCCATTGAAACAAGGGTGTCTCACGGTTGGGATCGAGCGCAGATAGTGGCGGCTAGAGACGCTAAGGTACCACTAAAAAAGCACATGGGGGAAGCACAAGATATCGCAAATGCTTCGTTATTTCTCGCATCGGACGCGGGACGTTTTATAACTGGCATTGATCTTATTATTGACGGAGGTACCAGCGCTTTTATTGGTGCCTACGCGGAATAATGATTTGGCAAAGGCGGTTATAAATAATTTTACAACCTTAAATAATTTAAATAAATTTGACTATTTATACAATCAAGAATTGAATATAGATATGAATAATGAAATAGATGGAAATTCTGTTGCTGGAGAAAAAACACGAAAATTAGTTCTAGGAGAAAAACATATACAAATGACAGCCCTAGAACCGAGCGATCCTGGGTATGAGTTAATGCGAATTGCAAAAGATGTATGCTGGGGAGAAATATGGAATCGGACCGGCATAGATTATAAAACCCGCAGTTTAATAACAATTAGTATTCTAATCGGACTCAATCGATCACGTGAATTAGAGATACATATCCAAGGGGCGCTAAATAATGGCTGGACTAGTGAGGAGATTAAGGAGGTTATCATACACTTATCAATGTATGCGGGATTTCCAGCCGCCATCGAAGCAATGCATTCTCTGATTAATGTATTAGAAAAAAATAATTGATTGAATTAATAAATATTAAAGATTGATCCTAAAAATATTGATCTAAAGTTAATAATTGCAAATGTGTTCCATGAATAACTTTATCTCGGGAGCCGGTACTTTAAAGGCCACATCACATCAGAAAACCTGTAAAAATTACGATTAGAATCTTCGGCACCCATTACCCGTGATATACGTTTCTTATAAAATTGCAGCTGCTGTTAGAATAATTGATCGCAAATATAAAAACTCGTTTTATGAATACACACGGAGCAAAAGCATTGGAATCAATAATAATCAACAATAAGACTAAGTATATTTATTTTATATTCTAATACATATACGCCAACATACATACATCTTAGTGCAAATTAAACTACAAATATTAATTATTATAAGAATATAAGATAATATCGAACATGGATCATACATGATAATATTTTGTTGGAGACGCTCGCATGGTTTACCAATTTGAAGCATTCTTGCAAACGTTGATTAATGCAACGTTGCTCGGAGGTGTATACGCTTTGCTTTGTGTCGGTTTGGCACTAATTTTCAGCGTTATGTATATTGTCAATTTCGCACAAGGCGAGTTTATGATGTTAGGAATGTACGCCGCTGCTTTCGCTGTTGCTGTCTTTTCAGGGTCAAGTACGGGAGTTGGGGTACTTGGAATATTAGGGAGCTCTGCGCTGTCAGGCGTAACCTTATTTATCGTGGGCGTACTAATCTATAGTATATTGCTACGGCCAATTATCGCGACCACAAAATCGAGCGTTCGAGTTGATGGTCATTATGTTCAATTAACATTAACACTCGGACTATCACTCATCTTATCAAATGGCGCGCTTATCTTGTTCGGCTCACATCCGACAATAGTGAAAACACCTTTGTCAAATTCATCTTGGATAATGAATCTAGGTCCCATGTCCATTTTCGTTAATCAGATGCGGTCGTTGACATTTATTGTTGCTTGCATTATTGGTATAGTTTTAGTATCTGTGATGACAAAATCACGATTAGGGAGGGACTTAATCGCTACTGCAGATAATGCTGAAGCTTCGACATACATGGGTATAAACAATAACGTATCCTATGTGATAGCTTTCGGTATGGGCGCAGCGATTACCGGACTCGGAGGCGCACTCATAGCTGCTAACAACCCGTTTCAACCATACATTGGACTGGAGTACGTTGTAATAATGTACACAGGGGTTGTCATGGGAGGTATGAAAAGTATAAAAGGGGCATGGATCGGAGGTATGGTTGTTGCTTACGTGCAGGAATTTACTGGTTTACTTTTGAGTGTAGAATTACAGGGAGCCAGCATATTTGTAGTGTTTTTATTATTATTATTGTTTAAGCCAAATGGCTTTTTTGGGCAAATAGTTGAGCGGGCTTAATATGTTAAATATAAGGTCGTCATTAATAACTAATTGTGTCGTTATTGCAATTATTGGGATGGTAGCTGTAGCTCAATTTACCTTAACCAATAATTACTATATTAGTATATTAAACCTCACTCTCCTGTGGGCTGCGTTTGGAGTTTCCTGGAATATATTTAGTGGCAGTACTGGACTAATCTCGTTCGGCCATGCATTATTTTTTGGTTATGGCGCATATCTGATTGTTTACTTGCAGGTATATTGGAGTGTTCCACCTCTTTGGAGCTTGCCATTTATAACTTTGGGAGGAGCGCTACTGGGTTTGATAATTGGCGCGTTGCTTATTAGATTAGAGGGAATATATTTTGCATTAGCAACCATGGCACTACCTCTAATTGCTCTATATACCATTTCTTGGTTGGGCTTGCAGGAGCTAGCGGTAAGGCGAGTATCCGATTCTTCTTTGCGGTTCATGCAATTCGATAATCCGTCAGACTATGTTTGGTTTAGCGTTGTAATATTAATTACCGTAATTTATATTCACAACTGGATAACAAGAAGTGCTCTTGGCATTCGTCTGAGTTCGATTCATCAGGATTCGCTGGCTGCTGCGACGTCCGGGATTAATGTCAAACGTGATGCGATAATAGCGCTGACTATTTCTGCAGCACTCAGCGCTACCGTAGGAAGTCTCTACGCAACTTTCATACGAATTGTGACGCCGGAATCGACCTTTGGACTTCTGGTATCCGCACAAGCTCTTGTTGTAGCTATTGTCGGTGGTGTGGGTGCGGTCTTTGGGCCAGTCCTTGGCGCACTAATTTTAATTCCATTGAGTGAATGGATAGAAGCCGTTGTTGGCGGTCAGTTATTTGGAATTCAAGGGGTGCTTTACGGATCGGCAATTATTATTGCAATGCTTTGGATGCCACAAGGAATATTGCCTCCGACAACAGGAATTTTATATTTTATAAACAGAAATAGTCGCGCTAACTTGTTCAATAAGTTAAGAAAAAACAACAAACGATATACTGAGCTTTATGCAAATTTGCTCAGACCTAATATCGTTACTGGTAGCGGTGCTAAAATAGGGTTTAGTGAATCGGAACAAGGTATAAATATTATTGACAATCTAGAATGTTCGCCTGAAATAACAATAAAAAATGTGAAACAAAGAGACGGCATACTAGAAGTTAATCAGCTGTGCAAGAATTTTGGTAACGTGAAAGCTTTGCAAGATATCTCATTTCGTGTTAATCGTGGCGAGATTCTTGGTATTATCGGTTCGAACGGAGCCGGTAAGACCACTTTGTTTAATATGCTGAATGGAATAATAAAACAGGATAGTGGGAATATTACAATCTTCGGCATTGATACAGGTAAGAAGTCTATCCATGCTATAGCGAGAATGGGGGTTGGACGCACGTACCAAGTGGCTCGTCCGTTTGAGAAAATGACGGTTACGGAGAATATTTGGGTAGGAGCTATGAGTTTATATAGTGAGGGACAGGTAGCTCACTCAGAGTTGAAATTTAGAGTTGATAATATTCAGAAACTTTTAGAATTAACGAGTGTTTGTCATGAAGCAGTCGGAGGGCTGCCAACAGTAAAGATCCGAGCTGTGGAACTGGGACGTGCATTAGTTGCAAATCCAGATGTTCTTTTAATCGACGAAGGCTTAGCTGGATTAAGTGCTGAAGATGCATTCGAGATGGTGCGGCTTTTAAAAAAAGTTGCTGCATTTGGCATTACCACCATTATTATTGAGCATACTATGAATGCACTGTTGGAACTAGTGACCAGACTAATTGTAATGGACAATGGCAAGATAATCGCAGAAGGAGTTCCACGAGAAGTTGTTGCAAGACCCGAAGTAATAGAGGCTTATTTGGGTAAGGGATGGACTGAATATGCTAGCGATTAATAATATACATGCGTCGTATGGAAAGAGAATTGCACTCAATGGTGTTTCCTTAGAGGTTGGCGACGCGGCATTCGTTGCTGTAATTGGTGCTAATGGGGCGGGCAAATCAACTTTATTTAAAGCCATCTCTGGAGCCATTCAATATAATGGTTCTATTGCATTTCAGAAAAAATCGATTGATGGAATTGAAGCTTTTAGACGGGCACGAATGGGAATTGTACATGTGCCCGAGGGCCGACAGGTGTTTAAAGGATTATCAATTGAGGATAATTTGAAGACGGCAGTTCGTTCAAGAAATGCAATTGCTAATTGGGAAATGAATCAGGAGCTTATCTATAAACTATTTCCTAAACTCTGGCAAAGAAAAAATCAATTTGCAGGAACGCTGTCGGGAGGAGAACAACAGATGTTAGCGCTCGGTAGGGGCCTGGCAGCCGAGGGACAGCTATTGTTGTTAGACGAGCCGTCTATGGGGCTGGCACCTACGGTTGTTGCAGATATTTTCGACGCTATTGAGACAATACACCAAACAAAAAACGTAAGTATAATGCTGGTAGAGCAAAGAGCAACAGAAGCGTTGTCCATGTGTGAATATGCTTACGTGCTAAGATCCGGAGTCGTAGTGGCTGAGGGTAATGCAATAGAACTACGTAACGCATCAACCGTACGAGAAGCGTATCTTGGAATTAGCTCTGAGGCAAAATAATTCTCGAGTTTAGGAGAATCGATATTCATAAATATACAATAGATATGGTAGCAGATGCTTGCTCTGCGCAAACTCATATTATTTATAATATAATAAATCGGTGTTCTATAATATTTATTATTATTGCCGCAATGAATTTTTGAAAAAATATCTCAAAACATATGCCAACAAATAAGTTGCTTAACACCGTTTGTAAAATCAAAGGAGCTTGGACGGCCGATCCGGTTGTAATTGTTGCAGCAGTATTAGACGTTGAGGCAAACAAGGATGTGTTAGGTAATAAAATAGCTATTACTCTCGCGTTAGATATTGTCAACGGGGATCTTTCTGGAGGTGGCCGTCTTAGCACTACAGCTTTGGCAAAACGTTTTTCCTCGAGCAGAACTCCGATTCGAGAAGCTCTATTAACATTGGAACGTGCTGGATTAGTGTCTGCGCCAAATAATAGATCGGCATATGTACTTGTCCCAAAGCTAAAGATGATTCGAGAGGTTTATCGACTGCGGGCTACTCTTTATCATCTCGTGGCAGAGTCAGTCTGCATGAAAATTGATGAACATAGCTTGAGCGAATTGACCCATTTAAGTAATGAAATGGCTATTGCTAACCGAGATGGTGATTTGAAACGATATTTTTGGGCAAATGTCTGGTTTCATCGAACTGCTGCTATTATTAGCAGAGACGAAACTCTCGGACACACACTTAATAAGCTTGGCGCTCAGGTCCTCCGCTTACGACGAGTTAGCTTGTCGCTCCCCGGGCGAATGGAAAGATCTATGAATGATCATAATTTACTGATGCGAGCATTTGTTGAGCGAGATGTAGGAATGGCAACAGCTATTGCCAGATCGATAATTATGGGGGCATTACGGGCGTTGGATCAAGGTGAGCGTCCCTTAAAATAAGATATGTAGCACTGCCCATCTGATGATTGCACGTTTGGAAAAAATCCGATGCCTTTTAATATGTTAGATAAATAGGATGTCCTGTGACGGTTTAGACAATAAGATATATTTGAAATGAAGTTGAATATTGAATTAATCGATGGAATTTATTGACACAAGACTTAAAATATAAGCTTTGCATGAAATTTAATTATGTGGAACTTGTGAAAATTTGTTATAGATAAATTTACTATACTTGTTTAAATTATTTACTTAATGAAACAGGAAAGAAGAAATGCACGATAAAAATATGTGGAGCAATCAGGTTGTTATGGTCACTGGGGTAAACGGTGGAATTGGAGGTCATGCAGCGAGACAGTTTAAAAAACTCGGGGCGGCTGTCGTGGGAATTGATGTCAATTTTGACGACAAAAAACAATTTGTAGAGCTTGAATTAGATCTAAATCGATGTGACGTCTCCGATTGGAGTATGGTTAAAGACGTGGTAGGAGCTGTTAATCAAAAATACGGTCGGATAGATGTATTGGTGAATGCGGCGGGATTAGCAACCCCTCATCTTGCGCGTAACTTGCCAATGGATATGTGGAGAAAAATAATTGAAGTTGATCTAAATGGTATTTATTATATGACAATGGCGGTCTATAATTATATGAGCGCACAAAAATATGGTCGAATAATAAATATATCATCGGTCGCAGGTAAACGAATGACTTTTAATGGATGTCCTGCTTATACAGCTGCCAAAGCGGGTATAATTGGGCTTACTAGACATCTAGCTTACGAATTTGCACCTGAAGGTATTAATGTTAATACGATATGTCCTGGTACTGTTTTGACGGATTTGGTCCGTAAAAATGCAGATGCAAAAATTATTAAACAACGTGAACGGAATTATCCTATTGGAAGAGTGCTGACGGTTGATGATATTTTTAGAGCTATCGTATTTTTAGCTGAACCTAGTGCTAGTGGCATCTGTGGTATATCTCTCGATATAGATGGTGGTGTACAGCTTGGATGGGAAGATAGTGAAGATTATTTTGCGAGGAAAGAGCGAATGTCTGAGATAAACGAAAGAAAACTATAGAAAGATATAAAAGGTGTTAAGTCATGATTTAGATATTCTAGGCAGATTTGTGTTTTCGTTATTGGTAGTTGTAGGAGTGTATAATTATTAAAATGTGTCGAATAATGGCTTATATATTTAATGCTAGGGAGGCCTAAAAACCCAGAGTCCCTCCGAGCGCGAGATGGTATTTCCGTCGCGCGCCCATTTTGGTGGTTTTTGACGTCCTTTGGCGCTATTTTGCGCAATTTTTACCGACTCGTACCGCTTTGGCCCGATCCACGGGCGCATCTATGCTCGGGCAGATTGCAAGAGCCTCTTGCGCACCATCCACAGAGATTAGCCAGTGCAAACAGCGTATGCAGCTGCGCCGTGTTCTTCTTGAGCCCACGGTAGCGCGCCTTGACATGACCGAACTGTCGCTTGATGATCCGAAACGGATGCTCCACCTTAGAGCGAATACGCGCCTTGGTGCGTTCCAGCTCATCGGTGAGGCGATCCACGTCACGGGCCACGTCCAGTCGACGCCGCTTGCCTGGCATTATCGCCACGTGCCAGCTGACACTCGGATGTGCATCCTTGACCTGTTGGCGCTTATGCACGCCACGGTAGCCCGAGTCGACAAATACATCGGTCTCCCGGCCGTGCAGCAGCTTGTGTGCTTCGGTGACGTCATGCGCATTGGCCGGCGGCGTCGTGAGCGTATGTGCCAGCCCGGAGCTGGCATCCACGCCAATGTGCGCTACTTGTGCGGCTTCGCTGCGCTCCGTGACCGCATCCCGCTGCGCGGGACCACCCTGCGGGCGTCCTTCGCCTTCGGCTTGTCATGCCAAAGTGCCACTGGGTTACTCTTCTTGGTTTGGTGCATCTCGGGGTCACGCGTGACCGTGCTGTTCTTGGTCGAGCTGGGTGCGGCAAGGACGGTGGCATCCACTGCCGTGCCTGCCTTGAGCATCAGGCCACGCTTGGCCAACAACGCGGCGACCGTCTCAAAGAGACGTGCGGCGATGCCGTGTGCTTCCAAGAGGTGGCGAAAGCGCAAAATGGTGCTCTCATCGGGCAGCGCCTCCTCCATGGCCAGATCCGACAAGGTGAACCATTGCTGCAGGCAGTAGATGCGCAGCATGGTCTCGGTGGCAAAGGGTGGGCGCCCGCCCTTTGGCCCAGGCTTGGGACTGTGCGGCTCGATGAGCGCGACAAACTCGGCCCAGGGCACCACTTGGTCCATCTCTTGCAGCAACACTTGCTTGCGGGTGATCTTGCGCTTTTTGGCAAAGGCGTTGCCAGCGGCCAAGCTCATTTGTTTGATCGAACTATTGTCGCAGAGCGAAGAAGTGGGCTTTGCAGAGATTCCTTAAGTGAATTTTTCAAGACGAACTATGTGACTTTGTACAACCTTGAGCTACCCTAATTAACCTTGAAAGGCGAGGACATCAATGCAGACCATGCAACAGTGACGCTAGACTTATATGAATTTTCTAAATAAGCGACCTTATGATCGTATGGGATGTAGTCACTAGCGACCTCTTAATTAATAAAGATATCTCAAACTATAATGGCGAAAGATGACTTCAATTGTATTGAACAATAATGGCGGGATAAAAATAAAATTAAATTACTTAACTGCTGGTGATTCATCACATTCAGCACTAATTTTTGTGCATGAATTAGGCGGAAATATTACAACTTGGGATTTCGTTATAAATGATTTGGCTCAATATTTCTACGTGATCGCGTTGGATCTACCGGATTCTGGAAACAGTGATTTGATGGTAGGACAATATGAGATGTCGGCATTAATTGATATATTAGAATGCTTCATAAAAACCCTAGCTATAGATAGTTATGTGTTAATTGGTTTAGCGCTCGGCGGAATAACTGCATTACATTCAGCTTTGACTTATGTAGATAAAATTAAGGGATTAGTTGTGCTAGACGCGATAGGAGATTTAAGAGACGAAACTAGAAATTATGTTATTAACCGGGGCATAACCGCTAGAGATAATGGTATGGAGTCGGTTGTAAATATTAGTGTGGAACGTTCCTTTTACGAACTTCATAATTCTAGGCTGGCTTCCGTGAGACGTAATTATATTGATCGATTCGTTAAAAATAATCCGAGAGGATATTGGCGACTTTCACAATTACTCGGGACGACTCCAAATATTGGGAAAAGAATCAAGGAAATAAAAATCCCATGTTTTATTGGGGTGGGTGAAAATGATGTTATATTTACTCCAAGCGAATGTAGCGACTTGGCAAAAAATCTGCCTAATGGGTATTTCCATATTATCCCTAATGCCGCACATTTTCCACCGTTACAAAATCCAGAAGGATTTACAAGTAAAGTAATTCCATTTTTGAGGATGATAGCAGGGCACGACCAATGATAACGTTGCAAGCTTCTCTCTTAGATGAACGGTTCTAAAATTGAACGGCGAACGGTTTTGAATTCTATGGGTGGTTGATTCAGGATTGGCTTGTGTCAACTATCTTGACCGCTGAGCGTCAATTATCTTGAGCGGTGCATTGCCTCGCTAAAACCGTTACTCGGCGATGGTCGTTGCCTCACTAGATTTGTTACTGACGCGGCTAAGTGTCGCATCCCGGACGATCATAAAGTCTCTTGTTGAACAAATGCGGATGCGTGTTGTGCCATTGTTTCCTGATCTGAAGCGGGGAACTTGCCCTTCAGGGCTGACTGGGGTAGCTGATGGTTGTACAAAGCCACATAGCGCAGGATCGTCGTATCCAGGTCCTCTTGGCTGTCAAATCGATGCGTCTTCAAGATGTCTTCAATACGGCCATTGAAGCGCTCGACTATGCCATTGGTCTGTGGCGTTCTGGGCTTGGTCAGACGGTGCTCTATGCCCAGCGCCTTACACAGCCGGTCAAACTCATGATTGCCGCCGGGCTGGCGTTGCCGGTTGGCAAACAACCGGTCGGTGAACTCCTTGCCGTTGTCCGTCAGGATGCGACTGATCCTGATCGGACAGGCTTTGGCCAGGGCATTGAGAAAGGCTCGGGCACTGGTCGCCGTCTTGTTTGGCTTGATCTGCACGAACACCCAACGCGTGGCCCGGTCAATGGCCACGAACAGATAGCGTCGTTTACTTTGGCCTGGCATCTGCGGCAGGTACTTCACATCAATGTGCACAAAGCCCGGTTCATAGTCCTTGAAGGGCTTGTGCGCCTGCTTGGGTGCGGCTGGCAGCAAATCACGCAGCTTACCTACACCATGGCGTCCAAGACAGCGGTCCAGGCCCGAGCGGGAGACATCGGCGCTGATGAACTCATGGGTGACCGCCAGCAGGTCATCCAGCGGCAGCAGCAGCGTGCGGCGCAGCTCAACAACAACCGCCTCTTGCGCTGGGTTCAGTCTGGTTTGCAGCCGATGGGCCGTGTGCGAGCGATCGGTGAACACCCGGCGCTTCTTCCATTTGTACACCGTCTGCTCGGTGATGCCGTAGCGGGCGGCCAGCACCGAGGCAGGTTCACTGCTTTGTGCAATCTCACGGCGCACCGCTGGCGTGGTGCGGGCGTTCTTGTGCAGGACGACCATCATGGCTGGACTCCGGGTGTTTGCAAGGACTCACTCAGCTGCCTGAGCACGGCACGAGCCATGAACAGGGGGCGCCTTCTATTGTCTATGGAATCATCCGGGATGCGACACTTAGGGAATCTTACATGGACGTCTCCAGGAGAGCAAGCGTTTGGCACAGCGTTGGTTCAAAAGGGGGTTGCAGTCTTACATACGGCCTGTTTGACGCAGGCTTGTTTGCCTGCTGGCCCTGATGGCATTCGCGGGCGAGGCTCCCATCTGCACATCGGACTGGTGTGTCCAATTTCCCTATCGGAGTGTCCCTGCCCAGGTTTGGTCTTTTGACCCATCACGGTGCTTCTTGCACGCTCTCCTTTAAAAGATGTCCGGTGAATTAATTGCAAACAAGTGCCCGGCCGCTAGTGTGACTTGCCATCAAACGCTGGCCTCAGCCGGGCTCCAGCGCGCCGGGTCAAAGGCGTGCCCCTTGACCAGCACCGCCCAGGCCGTGCGAGCCAGTTTGTTGGCAAGTGCAGCCACCACCACGTTGTAGGGCCTGCGTGCCAACAACGCTTGCAGCCACGCACTGTGCTTGCCACGGGCGATCACCGCCCGCGCGCCGTGCATGAGCAGCGTGCGCACGTAGGCGTCGCCGCGCTTGGAAATATCAAGCTGACCGATCTTGCCCCCTGTGCCCGTTTGTCTGGGCGTCAGACCAAGCCAGGCCGCGAACTGCCGACTCGATTTGAACTGGCTGATTTGGCCTGCGGTGGCCACCAGAGCCGTGGCGGTCAAGGGGCCGATGCCGGGGATACTTTGCACCGAGCGCATTTGCTGGTTGCTGCGGGCAAGCGCTGCCAACCGCTTGTCAAGGCGGTCAATATCCTCTTGGAAGCTACGCACACGCTGCAGTTGTTCTTCAATGCTTGTGATGAACACCGCGGGCAGGCGCGTTGCCGCGCCAGCGAGCTCGCTGGGCAGACGCTGAAGCAGTGCGCGGTGCCCTTCGGGCAAGACGATGCCGAATTCGTAGAGCAGACCGCGCAAGGCATTGGTCTGCATGATGCGCATCTTCATGAGCTGCGCACGCATGCGGTGCAATGCCAGGCAAGTTTGCTGCTGCTCGCTCTTGACGGGCACGGGCAGGATGTGCCCCATCCCGGCTGCTGCCCAGATCGCCTGGGCGTCGCGCGCGTCCGTCTTGTCGCGCAGCACGAAGGGGCGCAGCCGTGCGGCAGGCAGCAGCGTTACCTCGTGGCCCAGGCCGATCAGCACTCTGGCCCAGTGATGTGCGCTGCCGCACGCCTCCATCGCTACCTACGAGTGCTGGCGCGTGGCAAAGAAGGCACTGACACGACTGCGCTTCAATTTGTGCCGCTCGATCTCCCCGGTCTGCGGGTCGACCGCGTGGATTTGAAACACGCTCTTGGCAATATCCATTCCGATGACGGGCAGATGTGGTGTAGATTGCATGGCGGAGCCTCCGGTGTTCAAGTGGTTCAGGTGAATCTCCACTTTGGCACATCGATGCCGTTACCGCGAGGCTCCACTGTGTTGTTCAGTGAGCAACGTTCGGGCGGCGGCGATATAGGTGGAGACGTCCATGTCATCTGAACAACCTGCTGAGCTTGAGACAATAACCCCATGAAACAGATGAGCCTGGTCGCGGGCAGCGGATTTGCCAAGAAGCGCAAGCAAGTGTTCCTGCAGGAGATGAACCCGGTGGTGCCGTGGCCTGAGCTTGTCGCGCTCATTGAGCCGCACACGCCCAAGGTCGGGCCCAAGGGAGGACGTCCAGCCTTTGGCACCGAGACCATGCTGCGCATCCACTTTTTGCAGCAGTGGTTTGGCTTGAGTGACGTGGCCATGGAAGAGGCGCTGTTTGACGTGCCGCTGTACCGCCAGTTTGCAGGCCTTGGTGGCGTGGATCGTATCCCCGATCGGGTCAGCATTCTGCGCTTCCGTCACTTGCTGGAACGCCACGAGCTGGCCGCCAGAGTCTTTGCCACCGTCTCCCACCCTCTTGGCCGAGCGTGGCTTGCTGCTCAAGGCCGGCACGGCAGTGGACGCCAGCATCATTGCCGCGCCCAGTTCCACCAAGAACAAGAGCGGCACGCGGGACCCTGAGATGCACCAGACCAAGAAGGGCAATCAGTGGCGTGTGTCACGAACACAGGCGGCAGACCTGTGGTGCTGTACCGAAGATGGGAGCAGGCCTCCCGAAGCCGGCCTGCAGGGGCTGGCTTCAAACCACCCGGTGCTGCTGCGTTCAAAA
>Ga0172382_10006055_pt1 | contig 17751 bp, 17 predicted proteins | sample Leawel138RmetaG_FD_122245 | JGI IMG/M metagenome (GOLD analysis project Ga0172382, IMG submission 122245) | Leachate microbial communities from a municipal landfill in Southern Ontario, Canada - Leachate well 138R metaG | ecosystem: Engineered > Solid waste > Landfill > Unclassified | place...
TAAACAATTTTTTCGGGCGAAATCCTCAGTATGGTTTCAACCACGTTTTTGTGCATTCCGTCTCTGGGCGGATCGGTAATGATCAAATCCGGAAGACCATTTTTTGAAATGAATTCGTCATCAAAAATTTCTTTCATATCGCCACAATAAAAACTGCAGTTTTCAATTCCGTTTTCGGCAGCATTTCTTTTGGCTGATTCTATCGCCTCGGACACCGCCTCGACTCCGATCACTTTTTTTGAATTTTTCGCTACAAACTGAGCAATCGTTCCGGTGCCGGTGTACAAATCATAAACCAGTTCATCGCCCGTCAGACCTGCAAAATCTCTTGCTACTTTGTAGAGTTCGTATGCCTGCTCAGGATTGGTCTGATAAAAACTTTTGGGTCCGATCCTGAATTTCAAATCTTCCATTTCTTCGATCAGATAATCGGTACCCGAATAAATTTCGATGTCGAGATCATAAACCGAATCATTTCCTTTTGGGTTGATTGCATAGAGCAGCGAAACGATTTCGGGAAATTTATTTTTCAGATTTTCAAGAAACGCTTCTCTTTTTGGTTTGTCCTCTTTGAAGAATTGAACCAACACCATAAACTCTCCTTTCTGATTGTTTCTGATCATCATCGTCCTCAGAAATCCCTGCTGATTTTTCAGATCAAAAAATTCCAATTGATTTTCGATTGCAAATCTTTTTGCTTCCAACCGAATCAGATTGGAAGGTTCGGACTGCAAATGACATTTTCTGATGTCGAGCACTCTGCTCCACTGGCCCGGCATATGAAAACCAAGTGCATTTCTTTCAAAAACCTCATCAGAATGTATTTCTTCAAGGGTCAGCCAGCGAGAATTCGAAAAAGAATATTCAAGTTTGTTTCTGTAGAAATAAGTTTTTTCAGAACCAATGATCGGCATAATTTCCAGATCATCAAATCCGCCGATTCTTTTCAGATTGTTTTCGACTTCGTTTTGTTTCCATTTCAGTTGAGCCTGATAACTGAGATCCTGCCAGCTGCAGCCGCCGCAGACGCCAAAATGCTCACAGACCGGCTGAACTCTGTCGTCAGACGATTTGACAATCTCTGTGACTTTTGCTTCCAGATAGCTCGACTTTTTTTTGTAAACCGACACATTCACCACATCGCCGGGTACTGCTCCTTTGATCAGTACTGTTTTTCCGTCTTCGGTTTTTCCGATCGAAACTCCTTTTGCGCCAGCACGAAGCGCCTCTATTCCTTGGATTTGTATTTCTTTTTTCTTTTTTCGAGCCATGCTGCAAAGATAGCTTTTATGGTTTTTAATTTTTCACATTATAATTCCCAAAAATCAGTAGCTTCGTATGGTGAGACAAAAAAATTCATTTTCAGGTCTGAAGTATGTTCCGACGATTTTTGGAATTTCGGGTTATTTCCTGTTGTTTTTACTGGCATTTTTTCTGTTTTTGGGCAGAAAATCAGAATCATTGAGGATCGGTGGGCTGCTTGATTTTGATCCTGAATTTTACACCCACACTACCAATTTTTCAATTTCGCTGATCATCTGTCTGGTTTTTGGTTTTACAGAAATCCTTTTTACCGGAAAATTCAAAAACAGTTATTGGATGGGTTTATTACTGATTGCCGTCAATTTCATTTATGAATTGTTCATTCCGTTAATCAATACACAGGATATCATCGATGCATACTACGGTCTGGCGGGAACGTTGATTCCGTTTGTGTATTTTTATTTTCTCAAAAAATTCGGAATTGCAAAAAATCCACTGTACAAAGAAGAATGATTCCTATTTGTATTCGGGTTTGAGTTTGTCATAAAATTTCTTGTAAAATTTATCCACTTTCGGTTTGATAACCAAAGTACAGTATGGGTTTTCGTCGCCGACGGTCTGGTAATAATTCTGAAGATATCCTTCTGCTGTCCAAAATTTATCAAGCGGATGCAATTGGGTTGTAAAATTACCTTCATACATATCAGATGCTTCAAACGTTTTGATCGACCGGGCAGCAATCAGTTTTTGTTCTTCATTTTCATATAATATGATCGACCGGTATTGTTCGCCTATATCGTTTCCCTGACGGTTCAATTGGGTCGGATCGTGAACTGTCCAAAAGACTTCAAGCAGTTCGTCATACGAAATCAATTTCGGATCAAATACGATTTGAATCACTTCGGCATGACCGGTTGTTCCGGTGCAAACTTCTTTATAGGTCGGATTTTGGGTATGTCCGCCCGCAAAGCCAGAAGTAACGCTTTCAACACCGAGCAGTTGTTCAAAAACCGCTTCCACACACCAGAAACAGCCGCCTCCAAAAGTGGCTCTTTCCAAATTATCATTGCTCATATCAGTATTTTTATCATTTTTAAAATGAGTTTCCTGACTGCCGCAATTTTGCATCAGCAACAACACTGCAAGAAAAAAGGAAAGTCTCATTTGATTGGGATTTGAGGAACAAAATTAGTTTAAATTTTGTAAATTTGGTTCTTCAATTCAAGAATCTGAAACCAGATGAATTTATTTCCGAATTTTGAATCTCCTTTCAAACCGCTGATTTCATTTCAGCCGGTCATTGAAGATTGGGAATCCAGACTTTCCCAAAATCCGGATGACTGTCAGGCAAAGGATTTGCTGCAAAGAGTCAGAACCATACCCGAACTGGCAGAAGGTTTTACCGGAACCGATGTAATCAGCAAAAACAAAGAACTGATTGCGGATCTTCTTTCCTGCATTTTTCCAAAAATGCTGACCGGAAATCAAATTTCGGCGGTTACTTTTCCATGGTGCAATACGGTGATCAATCCTACACAACGGTTTGAGGAAATCATCAAAGAATCCGGAAAGGATTTTTGCATCAACAACGGAAATTTCAGCGAAGAAAATTTTTATATCGCAAGCTGCAGTTTTATCATCAGCAGGTATTACAACATCAGTCTTTCCGAATTTTTTCCGCTCTACTTTCAGTTCAAAGACAAACTGGGGATCAATCGGCAGTACAGGATTATTTACAATCCTGACTTTCTTGAAGTTACACCCACAAAAGATGCAGTCAAACTCAATTCGGAAGATTTGGAACTGCTGTTGGACAATATGACCGACATCGAGCTCTGGAAACAAAAGTTTCCGCCCAAATCATGGACTATTAAAGGTTTCGGAATCATGAACATGTACAACACTACGGTCGAAACTGCATTTACAAATCTGAAACAAAGACTGTCGAGTCGGATGATGCCGACTGCGATGGATGACGATTCAGAAAACGAACTGCTCAAATCAATTTTCAATATTGAATCACTAGATGTCGGTATTTCAGGTTATGACCCTCTGACCCAATCGATTGTGTACGGATTTTACAATCTGTTTACCGAAAGTCTATTGCTGAGAAAAATTATCTCAAAACAAAGAGGATTCAGAATTGCGGGTTCCGAACTGAAAGCCCACATCGAAGAAAACAAACCGCTGATCATTTCAGATATTCCAAAATATTTTGAAAAACACCCGAATGATACCGCCATTCATAATCTAATGGAATTGGGATACAACAGTTGTGCGCTGATTCCGCTGAAAAAGGAAAATGAATTTTTGGGAATTGCAGAACTGGCATCGGTTCACAAAATGGCGTTCAGCTCGCTTGTTTTTTACAGGATCAATATGCTGTATTCGTTTCTGGTCAACCGACTGGAACGCGCAGTAATCGATTTTTCAAATCTGAAGAATTCAATCATTCAAAAAGAATATACAAGACTTCATCCGAGTGTCGCCTGGAAATTTGAAAAAGAAGCCGAGAATTATCTGAAAAATACAAACAGCGAATATAATTTTAAGGAAATTGTATTTCAGGATGTGGTTGCGCTGTACGGACAGGTTGATATCAGAAATTCGTCAGAAACCAGAAATCAGAGCATTAAATCTGATTTTGAAGCACAAATTGGTCTGCTGCTGGATGTTCTGAAAGAACTGAAAACAAAAACCGGAATCGAACTGCTGAGTCAGAAAGAGTTTGAACTCAAAGACCGCTTTGAAAAACTGACCCTGAATTTTGAATCCGGAACCGAATCTGAAATTCAAAAATATATTTCTGAAGAAATTCATCCGATTCTTTCAAATCCGACCATTTACACGGGCGAAGACGGAATTGTGTCTGATTATCTGAAATCGCTTGATCCCTATACCGGGCAATATTACAGATCGAGAAAAAAATTTGACGATTCGGTGAGTCTGATCAACAAAAGACTTTCAAATCTGCTGGATGAACGTCAAAAGGAAATTCAAAAGATTTTTCCGCATTATTTTGAAAGATTCAGAACCGACGGAGTTGAACATACGATGTATATAGGAGAATCGATATCGCCCGACCGTAAATATAATCCTATTTTTCTTCAGAATCTGAGACTCTGGCAGCTTCAGGTGATATGTGAAATGCTGGACGAACACCGAAAAATCAAACCAAAACTGCCGCTTCCGCTCGAAGTCGCCGCATTGATTTTGGTTTTCAATCAGCCTTTTTCAATCCGGTTCAGAATGGACGAAAAACGATTTGATGTGGACGGAACTTACAATGCGCAATATGAAGTTGTCAAAAAAAGAATCGACAAATCTCATGTCAAAGGAAGTTCAAAAAGGATTACTCAGCCAGGGAAAATTGCAATTATCTATTCGAATACAACCGAAGAAAAAGAATACAAAAAATACATCCGATTTCTGCAAAGCAAAAATATACTTGACAAAACTGTCGAACATCTCGATGTCGAGGATTTTCAGGGTGTAACCGGCATGAAAGCAATCCGTGTGGGTCTTTCCGAGAACAGTCAGATTTCGAACAACGCCTATTTTGATTATAAGGATTTTGTGAAATCTGTGAATTGATTCAATAATTTCATAAGTATGATAATTTATTTCAAAGTTTGGAGCTTTGAATTGGTCAACGGATAAGAATATATTCTTTTCAATCCGATTGCTTCAAACCAGCGGCAATGATAAAATCAATTTGGTGAAAGCCAACCGTAATCTGTATTTTCAGAAAAAGCCCAAATAAATGTAATCACCGTAATTATGGTGCCGATCATGAACATGATATAGGTGATTCTCAGAAGCTTGTATTTTCTTTCCAAAACTTTTCCCAGATAATAAAGGTCGCGGCTCAATGAACCGTAAAGATATTTTCTGTCACTCATCAGGTCGTCCATCGCATCTTCATAATCGGGCAGGCTGAGCCGATTGAAATTTCCAAAAAACAATATATTGATTTTTCGATTTCTGACATCATCAGCAGTAAAATTCATGCGGGTGACATTGGGTTTGGTCGCCATGATCGCAAAAATGATACAGACCACACTCACCAAAAGCATGGTCAGCGTGGGCAAAATCAGATATTCATTCTTTGCCGAACCGAGTTTGGGCAGCAAAGTTGAAAGCGCTATCGAAATGATGATTGCATTGACTGACAACAGTATGTTTGCCTTGCTGTCGGCAATTTCGCTCAATCGGGTGTGGTTATTGATGGTCACCCGAAAGAGGGTATCGATGCCGCGATCCGGTTTGTCGAGCTTTTCGATCTTGCTTTTTTTCAGTCTTTCCTTTTCATTGATTTCGTCTTTGTTGTCGATCAGCTCTCTGACCTTGAGCACATTTTTCAATTTGGCAGGTTGCCATTTCAACTGTGCATAATCGGTGTAGAAACGATGGACTTTGAGCAGAAAATCATAATTCTTTGCATTCCATTCATGGTCTTTGATTTCTTTTCCGGTGGTGAGCTCTATCTCATTTTTCAGCAGTGCACTGAGCTGTTCATAAGCGGCATCACCCACATGTGCACAGTCCGCATCACGAATGATCATTTCGTTTTTGGTTTGCGGTTGGTTTTCCAGATGGGTTGAAAGTATGTATAGTCTGACTTTTTCGATTTGATCTGCTCCTGCACCATTTTCGGTCAAAAACTTCTCCGCAATCCCTGCACTTCTGATTTCATGACCATCGGCACCGTCAATATAACCCACATCATGAAACCAGGCTGCGATAACCAGCAGATCCGATTCTTCTTCAGCTTTTTCGGCTTCGATCAGTTCTTTGATTTTTGACACCACAAACTGAGCATGAAGGAAATTATGATAGGTATAATTTGAATTTAACTTATCTTTGAATAAGTCAAAAACATACTGTTCTGCTTTTTGAATCAAATCTTTCATAAATGCGTCAAATCTTGAGTAAAATTAGTGAAATAAGTCCTTTTAAAAAACTTTTTCATTTTTCACTGTTGTTTTTGGGGCTGCTGATTTCGTCGTGTTCGACTTTCAAACCGCAATATGGAAAATATGCGGAGATGACTGAAACTCATATCGAAAACAGCCGAAAGCCGGCATTTTCTTTTTTTCTGATCGGAGATGCCGGAAATTCGGATCAGACAGAGTCTCAGCAGACACTTTCTCTGCTCAAATCAAGGTTGGACAAAGCGGATTCAGCTTCCGCCCTGATTTTTCTGGGCGATAATATATATCCGAAAGGAATGCCCAGCAAAAAATCTGATCAGCGAAAAGCAGCTGAAAGGAAAATTCAGAATCAGATTGATATTCAGAAAGATTTCAATGGCAGCACTTATTTCATTCCCGGAAATCATGACTGGTATTCAGGTCTGAAGGGACTGAATGAGCAGGAGGAATATATAACTGAACAATTGGGCAAAAAATCATTTCTGCCAAGAAAAGGTTGTGCGATTGATGGAATAAAAATCAATAGTGAAATTAGTTTAATAACGGTTGACAGCCAATGGTATCTCGAAAACTGGGATCGGCAAAAAAATATAAATGCAGACTGCAGCATCAAAACAAGACAGGATTTTTTTGATGAATTTGAAAGTCAGTTAAACAAAAATCAAAACAAACTGATTCTGGTTGCAATTCATCATCCGGTGATGAGTAACGGAACGCATGGCGGTCAGTTTTCGGTTCAAAAACAAATCTTTCCGTTAGAATCCAAAATACCGCTGCCCGGAATCGGGACTTTGATTAATTTAATCCGAAAAACAAGTGGTGCAAGTCCGCAGGACAATCAAAATGCTGTTTACAGAGAAATGAACAATCGTCTGACCACATTGATTGCTGACAGAGAAAATGTGATTTTCGTTTCTGGTCACGACCACAATCTTGAATATATAGAAGACGGAAATATAAAACAGATCATCAGCGGATCGGGCTCAAAAACCGAAGCTGCAAGAGCGATTAATCCAAATGATTTTTCGGCAGGAATTCAGGGTTATGCAATTTTGGATGTTTTTGATGACGGTCGTTCAAAAGTGAGTTTTTGGGGAAATGAAAACGGAAATGAAAAACTTTTGTTCACAAAAAATCTGACCGAAAAAAGACCTGTTTTTTCGGATTATGTTTATGATAATAATTTTAAAACAACCGAGACCGGTCAAATTTATCCGGATGAACTCACCAAAAAATCAGGATTTTATAATTTTCTCTGGGGAAAACATTACAGAAAATATTACAGCATGCCGGTCGAAGCGCCGGTGCTGGATTTATCGAAAGAATACAACGGTCTGTCTGCCATTCGTGCGGGTGGTGGTCATCAGTCAAACTCAATCAGACTGCAGGATGCATTTACAGGAAAAGAATTCGTGGTCAGAGCTTTGAAGAAAAGTGCAACCCGTTTTTTGCAAGCACTTGCTTTCAAAGACCAGTACATGGGAAGTGATTTTGACAACACTTTTTCTGAAGATTTCTTACTTGATTTTTATACGACTACTCATCCGTATTATCCTTTTGTAATTGGTGAACTTGCTGATAAAATCGGTGTTTTTCATACCAATCCGAGATTATTTTATGTAAACAAACAAAACAACCTCGGCGTTTACAATGAAAAATTCGAAGAAGGATTGTACATGCTCGAAGAAAGACCGATGAATGAATTCAAAGATGAAGAAAGTTTTGGAAAACCTGATAAAATCATTAGTTCAGATAAATTATTTGAGAATTTAAGAAAAGACGAAAAATACAAAATTGACGAAAGGAGTTATATCCGTGCGAGATTGTTCGATATGCTGCTCGGCGACTGGGACAGACACGATGACCAGTGGAGATGGTCTGAATTCAGTGACGGAAATCAAATCATTTACAAACCGATTCCAAGAGACAGAGACCAGGTTTTCCCAAAATATGACGGTCTGTTAATCAATTTGTTACTGAGACTTCCCGCACTCAGACACATGCAGTCTTTTAACCGGGATATCAGAAATGTAAAATGGTTTAACATGGAACCTTATCCGATGGATTTGGCCCTTACAACTTCTTCTGATTTAGATGATTGGCTGTCAGAAGCTAAATTTATACAGGAAAATCTGACAGACGAAGCCATTGAAAATTCTTTTAGAAATCTGCCTGAAAACATGAAAGATGAAACCGTTCAAAACATCAAAAATATTTTAAAAATCAGAAAAACAAAACTGACTGAATTTGCTGAAGAATATTACAAGGTTTTAAGAAGAACTGTGATTTTGTACGGAACAGACAAGGATGACAAGGTTGTAATCGAAAGACTTTCGGGTGGAAAAACCAAAGTTCAAATGTTCAGAATCAAAAAATCAGGTGACGAATTATTTTTTGAAAATACTTATCATCACAATGAAACCAAAGATTTATGGATTTATGGTTTGAATTCAGATGATGTTTTTGAAGTCAACGGAAAAGGAAACAATCCAATCAGAATCAGATTGATAGGCGGCGAAGGAAAAGATATTTACAACATTGAAGACGGAAGAAAAGTTTGTATTTATGACAATCCGAACGATAAAAACGAAACCGAAAATGCAAAAAAGGCAAAACTTCATCTGACCGAAGATTACGATTTGAACCGGTACAACTATCAAAAACCGAAATATAATTCTTACAGTGGTCTGCCATCGGTTGGTTTCAATCCCGATGACGGTGTGAAAGCAGGAATGAATTTCAATTATTTGGTCAATGGTTTCAAACAGGATAAATACACTGCAAGTCACAAGTTTACAGTTAATTACTATTTTGCAACCAATGGTTTTGAAGCTTTGTATTCAGGTGATTTCGTGAAGTTTGCAGGAAAATGGAATCTCGGTCTGGATGCCGGTTTTACAAGTCCGGCTTACACCCACAACTTTTTTGGTTACGGAAATGAAACCGAAAATTTTGAAGATGATCTGGGAATGGATTTTAACCGGATTAAGATTCAGTCTTTGAATTTCAAACCATCACTTTATAAAATTGGAAGAAACAACAGTAAAATTGAATTCGGGATTGGAGCATCAGCAGTGAAAGTCGCGAAAACCGAAGGAAGAATTACCGAATTTACAACTGAATTGCCATCAGAGATTTTTAACCACAATTATTTTGGTGAAATTACAGCTAAATACAGTTTCAGCAATTACGACAACCGTTCAATGCCGACGTTGGGAATGATTTTCAGCACAGAAGCACATTTGGAAACCAATTTCAGCAATTCAAATCTGAGTCTGCCCTGGCTGGCAGTAAGTCTTGGTTTTACTCATCCGATCAGTCGTGGTGGTATCCTGAATTTTTCAACTTTAGTCAAAGCAAAAACTTTGCTCAACAACCATTTTGAATTTTATCAATCTGCTTCCATCGGTGGAGAATCCGATTTGAGATCTTATCGTTTTGACCGTTTTATGGGAAAAAGTTCAATGGTTCATACTTCTGATTTAAATCTGAGATTTGGTAAAATCAAAACACCTTTGGTTCCGGTTTATTACGGAATTCTCGCCGGTTTTGATTACGGTAGAACCTGGATGCCTGATGAAAAATCAAACAAATGGCATCAGTCTTATGGCGGTGGAATCTGGTTCAATGCAGCCAAAACTTTAACCGGGAAAATTAACTATTTCAACGGTGAAGACGGCGGAAGATTTTCTTTTAATCTGATAATTGGTTTTTAAATTCTTCAGGTGCCAGTACCGGAATTTCAGAATTTTTAAAATCCTTTAAATTTCTTGTGATTATACAATCTAAATTCTCAATCGTAGAGGCGCAGAAAATCTGAATTGCATCTTCAAAATCTTTGTATTTCGAACGAAGTGATTTCTTTAAAACATCCAAATCGACCAGTATGTTTGTATCCAGAAAAACTTTTTTCATTTGTGTTTTTCTTCAAAATATTCACGAAGTTCTTTTTCTTCATCAAAATCTTTTGGAAGTTTAACCGAGTCGACAATTTTCTTCAATTTGGATGAAATATTTTCGTCAATCTCGTCTTTACTGATATGGTCTAAATAATTTTCAACAATTTCAGACAAACTTCTTTCGGTATTTTAGCATACGATTTGACCCTTTTTATTACCGATTTTTCAATGCTCAGAGTTAATTTGGTCGTCATATCCGTATGTTTTACACAAATATACGTATAGTATGAATTTATTTGTGTTTTGTTTCTCTTAAAATGATATAAAAATCTAATTCAAAAGCAGTTAAACTTTTTAATTTATTAAAATTTGATTAAATTTAACCATCTAACTGCTAAATCTATTGTCATGAAAATTAAATCATTCGTAATTCGTCTCGATTCTGAGCATTATCTGAAAGACCAGGAAAAAATCAATTCGTTTCTTGAAAATGTCGTATTCAAAAAATCATCGGTTTCTTTTGTGGATGATGAAACCAAGTTCTGGACTGTTTTAATTCATTATGAGGAGATTCAGGTAAAAGAACAAATTCCTGAAATACCAAAATCAGAAACCAAAATCATTATCACAGAATCTGATTTAAATTCTGAAGAACTTGAAATTGTAAGTCATTTGAAAAAATGGAGAATTCAAAAAGCAGAAAAAGAAGATTTACCGTTGTTTATGATTTTATCAAATTCGGATATTTACGCGGTTGCCAAAGCCAAACCCAAAAGAATTGAAGATTTTATCGGTCTCAAAGGATTTGGCGAAAAGAAAACCGCAAGATATGGTAATGAGATTATTGCATTGCTAAATTCTGTTTGAGATAAAATTCAGAGTTTTGCTTTGTATAATTTTGATTAATTATTTTGATATAATTTCGTTATCTTTACAATTCAAATTGATTGGCAATGGATATTATTATTTCCGGAAAAAATAGAAAATTACTAAAGCTTATCAAAGATTTAGCTGTTGAATTAGGACTTTCAGCAAAAGAAACCTCAAAATTCAACAAAATGAAATGACTGATTCCGAGCGTTCAGAAAAACTATATGAATTCCTGGAAGAAATATCGGAAAAGAATTTATTTAGTTCAATTAAAAGTCCGGTTGATTGGCAACGAGAACTGAGAGAAGCAAATACATAACCATGATTCATTAATTATCAGTTTCAACTCCATGAAAGCATTATTCACATTACTTTTCATATTGTCCTTTCTGATTTCTAACGCTCAGGGAAATGTTTCTGAAAAGTACTTAAATGAATTTGGAGAAACTCTGATTTTAAACTCGGATTACACATTTGAATACATTTGGAAATTTGATCTTGCTTCAAGTTGGAATTACGGTAAATGGGAAATTAAAAATGAAAAATATATTTATTTGACCATAATTGAAGTAATGGACACTTTAGAAGTCAATGGCAAAATAGAATTAGTATTATCTGACGATAAAATATCCAATAAAATATTAAATGATGATTATGTAATTAATATACTTTCAGGCGGTGGGCAAAGCAGAAAACTACCTCCAAAAAAGCTTTTGATAAAAAATGAAAAATTATATCCGTTCACAGATAAAAATCAAATTCAGAAAAAGAAAATAAAATCTCTACTCAATGGAAATCAACTTCTGAAGCCATGGTTTGAAAAATCAAACTCCAAACAAATTGAAAATACGGAGCTGAAACGAAATGAAAATGAAATTACCGGACGGATAATCAATGAAATTTCACTACCACCTCATTGTGGAAACTTAGCATTTGCAACTGTTTTTGAATTTGAAATAATAAATTCGGATTTACTAAACTATAATCAAAAATCAATACCGCTCCTCATAAAATGCCCTGAATTTTACGGAAAAAGATTTTTCAATAAAGAAAACACATATAAAATAAAAGTAACCGACAACAGTCAAACAGACTTTAACTGGACAATTTCAAATCTCGAAACATCTAAGAAATACAATCTTGAGAGAGATTATTGGGTAATTGATATTGAAAAGCTTTAATTCGATTAGTTAAATAATACAGATTTCACTACAAGTCATATCCTGACCAATTAACTTGATTCTCAACCCGTTTTAATTAAAAAAAACCCACTCTCATCAAAAATTATGCCTTAACTATAAAGACTTTGTTAATTATGTTTATTTTTGCAGTAATATTGAATGACTATGCTAAATTATACCATAAAAGATTTATTGAGCAAAGGAAAAGAAGCAGTTCTTCAGGAAGTTTGTGTACAGGGATGGGTTCGTTCGTTCAGGAGCAATCGTTTCATTGCGCTGAATGACGGTTCGACCATTAAAAACATTCAAATCGTTATCGATTTTGAAAATACAGACTCCGAAATTCTGAATAAAATTCATACTGCGGCTTCATTAAAAATCATAGGTGAAGTGGTTGAAAGTCAGGGTGCCGGTCAGGAGATTGAAGTGCTCGCTCAAAAAATTGAAGTATTGGGTGAAGCCAATCCGGATGAATTGCAATCGACGATTCTTCAACCCAAGGCGCACAGTCTTGAAAAACTTAGAGAGCAGGCGCATTTCCGTTTCAGAACCAATACTTTTTCTGCAATTATGAGAGTGAGAAACTCGCTGATGTTTGCGATTCACAAATATTTCAACGAAAACGGTTTTGTATATGTCAACACACCGATTATCACCGGCTCGGATGCTGAAGGCGCGGGTGAAATGTTTACGGTGACCAACTTCAATCTTGAAAATGAACTTCCAAAAACAGAAGACGGAAAAGTGGATTTCAGCGAAGATTTTTTTGGAAGACACACCAATCTGACGGTTTCGGGACAATTAGAAGCCGAAGTTGCAGCAATGGGTCTCGGAAAAGTTTACACTTTCGGTCCGACTTTCAGAGCCGAAAATTCAAATACAAGCCGTCACCTGGCCGAATTCTGGATGATTGAACCCGAAATGGCTTTTTACAATCTGGATATGAATATGGATCTGGCTGAGGATATGCTCAAATATGTGATTGCTTATGCGATTGAAAATTGTGCAGATGATCTGAAATTTTTGTCAGAAAGATTTGACAAAGAACAGACACAAAAACCTCAGAATGAAAGATCAGAATTTTCACTGATGGAGCGGCTTGAATATGTGCTGAACAATAATTTTGTAAGACTGACTTATACCGAAGCAATTGAAATTCTTCAAAATTCAAAACACAATCAAAAGAAAAAATTCAAATACCCGATTGAAGGATGGGGTATGGATTTGCAGTCCGAACACGAAAGATATCTGGTTGAAAAACACTTTAAATCTCCGGTTATTTTATTTGATTATCCGGCAAAAATCAAAGCATTCTATATGCGTCTGAACGATGACGGAAAAACCGTCCGTGCGATGGATGTGCTGTTTCCGGGCATCGGTGAAATCATCGGCGGTTCTCAGCGTGAGGAAAGACTGGAAGTGCTGGACGAAAAGATGGATCAGCTGGATGTGAGCAAAGATAATCTGTGGTGGTACCGTGATTTGAGAAAATTCGGAACCGTTCCGCACAGCGGTTTTGGTCTGGGATTAGAAAGACTGGTTCTGTTTGTTTGCGGAATGGGCAATATCAGAGATGTGATTCCATTTCCGAGAACACCAAAAAGTGCTGAATTTTAATTAAATTAAACAAATGTTAAAGCAAGAACTCAATTTAAGATTGCAGCAAAAACTGTCGCCACAGCAGATTCAACTGATGAAGCTGGTGCAGCTGCCCACACTTGCTTTCGAACAAAGGATCAAACAGGAATTGGAAGAAAATCCGGCGCTGGAAGAAGAAAAAGAATTTGGTGATGAAGATTACGGTTCAGAATATGACGAATGGGACGGGGATGACGACAACCAAACGATTGATACCGATGACATCAATATAGACGAATATCTGAGCGACGACGAGATTCCAAATTACAAGACTTATACAAACAATTACAGCGATGACGATGAAGACCGTGAAATCCCGTTTGCACAAGGAACGAGTTTTCTGGATCATCTGGAGAGCCAGTTGTCGATGTTCAGACTGGATGAAGATGAATTTGAAATTGCAAATTTCATCATCGGGAATCTGGACGATGACGGTTATCTGAGAAGAGAACCACAGGCGATAGCTAACGATCTGGCTTTTGCACAAAACATATTTACGGACAAAAATGAGATCATCCATCTGCTGGTCAATTACATCCAAAAGCTCGATCCGATTGGTGTGGGTGCAAGAGATTTGCAGGAATGTCTGAAAATTCAGCTTCAAAACAAACAGCCTCAGACCGAGGCGACCGAACTGGCGCTGGAACTGATTACCAAGTCTTTTGAAATGTTTTCAAAAAAGCATTACAAAAAACTGATGGAGAAATACGAAATTTCTGAGGAACAGCTCAAAGAAGCGATTACTGAAATTGAAAAACTGAATCCGAAACCGGGCAGATCCTATTCCGGAAATACAAAGACCATTGAGCATATCACACCCGATTTTACGATCAAAATCGTTGACGGCGAACTCGAACTGTCGCTTCACGGCAGAAATGTGCCCGAACTCAGGGTTTCGAATGCCTATTCGGATATGCTGAAAACCTATAAGGTGACCGAAAAAAAATCGGAAGAACAGAAAAAGGCGGTGCTGTTTGTCAAACAAAAATTAGATGCTGCCAAATGGTTTATCGATGCGGTGGAACAAAGACGAAACACGCTGATGTACACCATGCAGGCGATTATGGATTTTCAGCGGGATTATTTTCTGACAGGCGATGAAACCAACATCAAACCGATGATCCTGAAGGATATAGCCGACAAAATCGGAATGGATATTTCAACGGTTTCAAGGGTTGCAAACAGCAAATATGTCAATACGCCTTACGGAACTTTTCTGATCAAAGATCTGTTCTCTGAAAGTCTGACCAATGAAGACGGCGAAGAAGTTTCGACCCGCGAGATCAAAAGAATCCTTCAGGATGTGGTGGCGGAAGAGGACAAAAAGAAGCCGATGACCGACGAGAAACTGATGGGAATTCTCAAAGAAAAAGGATATCCGATTGCAAGAAGGACGATTGCAAAATACAGGGAACAGTTGGGAATTCCGGTGGCGAGACTGAGAAAGGAGATTTAGATTTTCCGGTGAAATGAAAAAATATTTATTTATTCTAATTTCTTTTTTATTTCTGAATTCATGTTCAGTTCATACGCCATTATTTATACAGAACTATACAAACGATGAAGTTGAATTAAAGATTATTTCTAACCACTATTTGATTTCACAATTTTCAAAAATATTTTATGCAGAGGGAATTATCAGACCCGGTCAATTTTACAATAACAGTACACAAGAATACGAAATTACAGAAGTAGAATTCGACCATTTAACTGTTTCAATGATTTTACCCGGTAATTCCACCGTATTACTACACCAGGGTGTCAATGAAAACTACAAAAAATCGATTCGTCAGGTTTTAGTCAACGGAAAAGAGATAAATAAAAAAGAATTCTTGTCATCATTAAAGAAAAAAGGTAAGTCGAGTATTTTTAAAATTAAATAAATAATGGTTTTGATTGAACTGACTACAATAGCATTGGTCTTTTCTATCCATTCTTTGACACTTATTTTGTAGCTTTTCGGTCTGGCTTGATTTTTTATTGTGACGAATTCCCAATAATTAAAACTTTGATTATTTAGGCTTTTCCAAATTCAGATATCCATAACTGTGTTTCTATTTCCTAACCAGTCTCCTGGCTTCCGCTAATTAACACCCAAAATCTAAAAGCTCATTTAATTGCTTACGTTCCGGTGTCTGTAAAAGTAGTGATTTCCTACATTAGTCCGGCATTTGCTCCGGATATGGTTGCGATAAAATAGTTTGCGGCATAGACACCAAGTAAAAGTAACAACTTGTCTTTGGGTTCTTTATCATTCGTAATGTCATAGGTAATGTCATACTTGCAATAAAAATCTCTCCAATTAAATTTAGGTTCAAATTGAAGTACATTTTGTTGGTTTTTATCTTCAAGTATCATTTTGCTTTGGAAAAGTCCGCTTAATTTCAGGGCATATTCTCTGCCGTCCTGAAATGTGATGATGATTTTCCCATTCCAACTCATTGAAAGGCTAACTATTTTATTTCCATCTTTTGTTACTGAAACGCTTGTACCAAAAAATCCTACCGGTGCAAGTTTGTAAGTTTCGGTATCGGGCATTTTAATTTCTGCTTTCAGATAAAATGGTGTTTCATAAATCAACTCTCCCAATAACTGGTCGTTGTCTGAAAGTAGAAAAGTTTTTCTGTCTTTTGAATGTGCATTCATTGAAAGGATATTTTTGAGTTAATTAAAATCGCTTTCTTCCAATTTGAAAATTTCTTCAACCGGTGTCCCAAATACAAAAGCCATTTTTAATGCCAAAAGCGTAGAGGGAACAAATTTTCCTGTTTCTATGGAATTCATTGCCTGTCTTGAAATGCCAATTTTTTCGGCCAATTCGGCTTGTGTCCAATTCTTTTTCGCTCTTTCAACTTTTATGGTATTTTTCATCTGTATTTACGTTTTGAAATGAATAGACCCATTAAATAGAACAAGAAAAACAAAGGAAAAACGTACAAATAACTGAAATTGTCCAAACCAAGATTTTCTACCAAACCTGCCAACCCCAAAACCATAACCAAAAGCAAAGACAATGCAAAAGCAATGGACACTGCTTCTAATTGTATTCTGATTTGAACTTCATCAAGCAACTTTATGCTTTGTATAAACTTTACTGTATAAGTTCCAAACAAGAGAACGTTAACAGAAATAATCAACAGATAGATTGGTACAGATATAGAATATTTGGATAAATAATATACGCTAACTACGAAGCAAATCGCAAATATCAATGCCCAAAGGACACTAAATAAGCTCATTTTTTCTTTCATTGTAAGTCAATTAAAATTTCCACAAAGATAATAATAGTTTTCAAATTGTCAATTATATACGACATTTTTTGCGCTAAATTTTAAAAGAAAATGTATAGGGATTTCAGATCTGAGAAATAGGAATTTCCTGTGTTTTGTTTTGGAAGTTCGAGGCTGTTGCAATACAATTTTGATTAACCTTATGTTGAACCAAACCTTCGGTAGTGGATAATCCGGCGCATACTGACCCCCTTAGAAGATGCAAAAGGAAAAAACGAATTATTCCGGGGCAAATTGACCCCTCCTGGGCATTTGCTTAAATAAAAATCTCCAATAGATTCCGGAGCATATTGACCCCCTTTTGACTTTGATTTTGTTCTTTTGTTTCCAAAGAAACATTTAAAAGACTTTCCTATAGCATGAAAAACAAAATCTATGAGTCAGATAAAACAATTGCTTTTGCTCTATCAGCAGAAGAAAAGAAAGAAAGCCATTGCCACTGTGTTGGGGATGAGCAAAAACACTGTAAAAAGCTTTTCAACCGAAATGCCCCTGCTGCAAGGTTGGCCATTTGGTGACCATTTCGATGTTTGACAAACGGGGTCCGCCACAGTGGTTTTTGGAGATGAACCAAAATATATCTGCGCCTGAAAATTAAATTTTTTGGGTAGGAAATTTTGTACTCTGAAAACTCCACAACCCTGACCAAACCTGCCAAAACCAGCCAATCCGGGCA
>Ga0172382_10006056_pt1 | contig 17750 bp, 20 predicted proteins | sample Leawel138RmetaG_FD_122245 | JGI IMG/M metagenome (GOLD analysis project Ga0172382, IMG submission 122245) | Leachate microbial communities from a municipal landfill in Southern Ontario, Canada - Leachate well 138R metaG | ecosystem: Engineered > Solid waste > Landfill > Unclassified | place...
AAGACCCGTCGTTGCATATGAAAGAAATGCTGGTGGTACATTTGAAATGGACAGGCTAGCTTCAATGAACCGGTTGGGGAAGTTTGAACTTTTTAAAATGCCAACCGTGGGACGTGAGAATCCACCAGAGTCGGTACAATATGGATGGAACACAAATACAGCTACGCGCCCAGCAATGCTATCACAGCTTAAAGAGGCAATAGATAATAAGGTTTTAACCATATATGATAAACCCACGATTGAAGAGTTGTATTCATTTGTGGTGGTAAGAACCACCGCCTCGGTTAAAGCCCAAGCGGAATCTGGAACGCATGACGATCTTGTAATGAGCCTTGCTATTGTTTGGCAACTTTATCAACAAGCAAACGAGCCATTAGGAGAGAAAGGAGGTTACCTGTCCTATGTCCAAAAGACAAAAAACATCCAAGACCAAGACCTCGGAATATAATTATTTAGAGGAAGCAAAGCACAATAAAGACCTTGCTCAACAATGGCTAGAAACGGTATTTCCTGAAATGTCTCAGTTTATGGATATGCTTGAAAAATTTAATATCGATATGGATGATGTTGTTGATATGGTATATAACTTACGCGCAGTCAAAAGACATGGATATGGAAATGTGCAAATATCAGTGTTTAACGGAAGGCTTACCAAGATTGAGAGCGTATTGAGAACAATTAAAGAAACTGAAATTAGTAAGACTTTACCAAAAGTGCGGGTATGATATAATGCATTAAGGCAAGAAAAGAACTTTCGGCCGTCCTATTTTTGGACGGTCTTTTTTTGTGGTAAAAAATGGCAAAAGCAAAGAAAAATAAAAAAGAAAAAACTCAAGATTATAGTGCCCTCTTAAAAAGAGTACGCACAGCTTTTGACGAAGCAAAATCAGAGCAAAACCAGCGGGTTACTCACAAAACACAGGGCTTTGATGAGTATGACAATTTATATAGAAGCCATATAGATTCCAGTAAATGGCCTTTTAACACAAAAATTTTCATTCCTCTGGCATTTAAGTCTATTTACGGCAAGGATACACGCCTTATTACCGGAAAAGTTAAGGGAAAATTGGTTGAGGGGCAATATGGCAACCCTCTGGGGGCACGAATAGGTACGGAGCTTTTGAGCAGCCAGTATGATGAGCACGATGAGTATTTTGAAGAACCTTTGATTGCCAAGTTTTTTAGATTATCTCAAAACGCCAGGAAATATGGAGCGGGATTTGGGCTTGTGGCCTGGCGCAAAGAGGTCAAAAACGGAAAAATAGTGTTTGATGGGCCTATTTTTGAAACCCTAGACAATAGAAAATGTTACACGCAGCCTGGGGCGGTATCTATTAGTGATTCAGATTATTTTCACCTTGAGCGCGAAATTACTTTAGAGGAGCTAGAAACCATAAATGAAGTAAGTGAGGCCAATAGCGGTAAGCCAGCATATATGGGTTTGGACAAGCTTCGAGGTATTAAGCAAAATACAGTAACAGACAATTACGATTCAAGAAACGCCACGCTTCGTGGGTTAGATAACAAAAGAAGCGGTTCAGGCAAGCAAACACCGTTTAGGGTTGTTACTACATACATGAGAGACAAATGGATTACGTGGCTTCCTGATGTGGGAGGAGATGATGAGGCGGGGCTTGGTTTAGTTATCCGTGTAACTAAAAACCCATATAAACATGGACTTTTACCGATTGTAAGGCTTGTCTATATTCCAATTGATGATGACATATACGGTGTTAGCGAGCTTGAGCCAGGAAGAAGTAGCCAAAAAGCAATAAACGCTCTTACCTCCGGCTTTATTGAGGCGGTAAGCACAGAGCTTTACCCGATTATGAAAGCCCACCCCACCAATGTTGATTGGAAAACAATTGAGTTTAAACCTAGAGCCGCCTGGATTATGAATAATCCACAAACCGACATGGTAAGGCTTGAGGGAGCAATTACATTTACCAGAAACTTTGTAGAGGCATATAAACTACTCAATACCACGTTTAATGAGTCTATGGGCGACACAGCAGCAGATTCAAGCAATTTAGCGGCATTGGCTACAAATAAAACCGCCACAGAAATAAAAGATTTGGCTCTTCAGCGCGGATCGCGCGACAACTTAAACAAGATATTTCTATCAGCAGCAATTCAAAAGGTTTATTCATTGTGGTGGAGTATGGATCAGCAGTTTCTGACAGACAAAAAGGTAATTAGAGTAGCGGGGCGTGACGCAATTGAGCACTTCATTGAAGAAGGGTTAAACGGGTGGGAATTAACCAGCGACGGCTATGGTTATATTGAAACTATTATGAACGAGTTGACGGAACAGGGTTACGAAGTGTCTTTTGAAGAGGTTTATGAGTTGTTGCGTGAATCCGGTGCGCTTGATGAGTATGCAAAGCCATTATATCCAGTTAATATGGCCGGTGAGGTGTTACCAAAGCTTAATTTAAATGACGATGAAAAAACAGGCTTTTTAAGTGTAGACAGAAAAGACTTAACTGGTCAATATCGCTTTGTAGTTGATCTTAATACCCTGGGTGTACCAAATGAGCAAGATGAGGTGCAGGCGATGGCAACCTTTTTTGCAATGGCAGAGAAAAACAAACAGGATTTGCAAACGCAGGGATATCGGCTTAAATCCAAAGAAAGCCTTGAGCTTATGGCAGACAAGTTGAAGATTAAAAATGCAGACCAATTATTTGAAGCTATTGAGCCAGAAGAACTGGCTGCACAACAGGGCATGGGAATGCCACAAATGCCTGGTGTGCAAGGTCCACAACCAATGCAACAACAAGCAACACCGAATCAATTTTTAGGGGGTGTAGGTAATGTCCAGCAAACAATCTGAAAAAAATACAGAAGAGCGTTATTTAGCTGAAATAAGGGGGTTTTTTAACTCCGATGCCTGGCGTGAATACGCCTTACCCTTAATAAATCAATCAGTACAAGGGGAACTTCCCAAGCCCAGTGAAAAAGGATGGCAAGAGCGTTATGTTTATGCTCACGCACTGGCTAGTTGTCTATCTATGCTTATAAACACATTAAGCAATTTAAGCAATAAAAAAGAATATCAAAAAGCGGTAGATAAGTTTTTGAAGGGAGCTATTGATGAAGCGTGAGGATGTAAAAAGCGTAGACGAAGCTTTTAATAAGTCAAGAGAGGGTAAAGAAGCGGTGTTAAGGCTAAATAGTGATGTTTTATACAATACCGTTGGTTGTAACCATGAGTTTATACAAAAGACAGCAACAAGTGTTGAGTGTAGAAAATGCGGTCTTGGACTTTTAGGTGTAACAGTTGAAGAGTTGGCTAAAAAGAAGGTAAAAAGCCAATTATGATATAATACGTTAAGTCACCTACTAAAGAACTTAGAGGCGACGGTTACAGTTCACGATAATTCGTGGGTTGCGCCGTCGCCTTTTTTAGTGGGCAAAGACGCTAGGACGCCGCTAGTATCGGGCAGAGAGAGGGGGTGTATATACCTTTCTTAAAAATATGGACGAAAACCAAAAGGGAGTAGAGGAGAATGTCCAACCCTCAGCAGAACAACCCGCTGCAGAAGTTGAAGGATCTGAAAATGAAGCTTCGCAAGAGCCGAAACAGCAAGACCAGACACAGGACACACAGGAAAAACCTGTAGACGTTTCGGGAGACGAATTTCCTGAGGAACCGGAAAAGCAGAAGCAGGCATTCTATGCTATGCGCAAAAAAATAGAGGAGTTAGAAGGACGCGCCAAAGAGCAAGATGAGGACATTGATTTTCTCAATATTGCAAGAGGTGTCACTGAAACTCAAATCCCAAGCGGATATATAGCGCAGACACAGCAAGGACAGTTTGATGAATCTGATCCGGCAACTCAAGCTTTTTTGCAAGAGGTGCAACAGGCGAGATATGAAGCACAGGCCGCAAGACGGGAGGCACTGGCCGCCAAAGCACAACAGGAAGATTTAGAAGCTTGGTCGAAATATCCGGCACTCAATCCTAAATCAACCAACCGTGACAAAGGCTTTATCGCAGATGTACAAGCGCAGTATGTTTTAGAGCGAAACAGAGCCATTGCTACGGGCAAGAATTTACCAAGATTGGTAGATATTGCAGACAAAGTGCAAAAAAGATACGACGAAATTCGTACACAAGCCAAGGAACAGGGTGCAACTGAAGAGCGAGCTACCCAAGCTCAGAAGGAAGCAGCCACCATTGAGTCAAGGGGAACAACGGTGGGCACTATGAATGTAGAGCCTGACCGTGTAGAGGAGCTAAGAGCTAGGGCAAGGCGCGGCGATGAGGAAGCTTTAACCGAGCTTAACAAACTTACAGACCCCTTTATCTCAAACTGGGAAGAATAATCCGTCGCTGGGAGGTGATTATTAATGGCACAATTAGCAGGAGTACACCAGACTTATATGGATACCACCCGAAGGGAGGATCTTTTGGACAGAATAGCTGACATCAGCCCTGACCAGAATTATCTTTCCACTGTTTTGGGTAATGTTCCTGTGAGTCAAACACTCCATGAGTGGACTGAATACTATCAGTCACGACCAACTTCAAACAGCACGTCAGTAGAAGGAGATGACAACACTTTTTCTGACTTGAGCGTTCCAACAAAGAAAAACAATATCGCCCAGATCATTAAAGAGGTCTTTGCGGTCTCTGAAACTGATGTTGTGGTAAATAAAGTTTCTCCTAAAGACGCTTATGCTCGTGAAATGGGTTGGGCTATGCGACGTTGGAAAAACAAACTTGAGTACGCGATCCTTCGCGGCACAAAAGCTTCTGGATCATCCGGCGTGGCTCGTGAGATGGATGGTATTAGAAACATAGTGGCAACTGATGGGCGCTATACAGCGCGCACCTCTGCCTCTTCTTTCTCTGAGCAGGAGTTTCGCGACATTATGACCGAATCTTGGAACCAGACAGACGAGTTCTTAGTTGATCTTGTTTTAATGACTGGACGCAGGAAAGGTGATGTTGCCGCATTCTTTACAACTTCTAGCCCAAGAACAATCCCAGCCGACGACAAACGGTTAGTGCAAGCTTTGGATGTTATTGAATCCGACTATGGAACCATGGTTGAGGTTCGTGCACACAAAGATATGCCAACAGACGGAAACGGAGGCGAGGTTCTGGGTATTAGAAAGAACCTTTGTAAGATTGGTTACTTGAGGCGACCAAAGCACGTACCTAATGGTGTGACAGGCGATAGCCAAAAAGGTCACATTGTGGGTGAGGCTACGGTACAAGTTGATACTGCACGCGGAATGGTACTACGCTCTTACGCAGCAACGGAGTAAGTAAATTAGTACAAATGGGGGTTAAGGTAGCTAATTGGGCCAACCCCTACCCCCTGGGGTTGGCCCGCATAATTTGAAACAATGGACGATCAATTAGTAGCAGTAAGACCAGATGGTAAGGTTTATCCAGCATGGGCATATGAGGCCGTGGAAAAACTACTTGAAAAGATACGTGGCAAAAACATGTGGGAAGTAGTTAGTTTTTTAGTAGAGATTTATGAAAAACGTGATCCCGAGGGTACTAAAAAACGGCAAGAAGCCATGGCTCAAAGAAGAAAAAATCTTAAAAACCGTTGGGGAGCAAACAAGCGTAAAGACATGCGCCACCTTGTATCAATTCCAGCAGACCTTAAAGATTTAATGTCATTTTTTTTAACAGACTTTGATAATGTGGATTTTTGGAGGCAATTTGCAAAACGCTATCCTCAATATAGTGTGCCGGAAAGGGAAAACATATGAGCAAACTTGCGCTCAATATGATTGTTAAAGATGATACGGAAAAAGAGCTTTTAGTTCGTTGTTTAAATTCAATAGCTAAATACGTTGACGGTATATTTGTAACCACTACCAACAAGCCTGACACTCAAATTAAAAAAATAATTAAAAACTATGGAGGAGTTACTAGTTTTTATAAATGGGACAAAAGCTTTGAGAAGGCAAGAAACTACGCTTTAAAACAAGTACCTGAGGAGTATGATTACATTGTCTGGTGTGACACGGATGATATATGGCAAAACGCTGAGCTTCTACCTGAAATGGTTAAGGTGATGGATGCGCAAAAACTTACTTCAATATTTTTTGACTACAACTATCAAATTAACCCACAAACCGGAAAGGTTGAGATTGTTCATCCTAGAGAACGTATAGTTAGACGCGGATATTATGAATGGAAAGGGCACCTTCACGAAACGTTAATTCCAACTAGAGAAGCAAATAATGGCTATTTTAAAGACGTTAAGGTAAATCATTTTCCACCCAAGGAGTCATTTGAGCGCAACAATACCAGAAATCTTGAGATACTTGAGGAAACTTATAAAAACGAGGGTGACAAGCACGACCCACGAACTGAATACTACCTAGCTCGTAACTATTTTGATGTAGAGGATTACGACAAAGCATACAAGATTTTTAAAGATTATTTAAAGCACTCTGGTTGGGATGAGGAGCGTTGTTTAGCCCGTAACTATATGGGGCTTATTAAGTTGTTTGAGGGTGACACAAAAGGTGCAGAGGAAGAATTTTTAAGGGCACTGGGTGAGTTTAAGCGTATTAGAACTGTTTATATCAACCTCGCCTACGCTCTAGCCTTGCAGGAAAAGTATGATGATGCTGAGGTGTATGCGCGCATATTTGTACAAATGCCTGAGCACAAAAGCGGAATTGTCCAAGTACCTATAGATGACGAGATTCATTACTTTGAAACGATGTATATGATTGCTATGGGAAGAAAAAAGACCAAGCTTGCAATTGAGGCTTTGGAGGAGCTTGTGAAGATTGTACCGCAAAGCGAGGAGTTCAAAACCAAACTTATGGGGGCAAAAAGGCTGGAGGAGCTTATAGAGGCAACCCGTGCAGTTGAAACGTTGCAAAAGGAACTTCTCAAAACAAATGAACTTGAAAAGATTAGCACCCTACTTAATGCTCTGCCTTCTTCAATTGAAGGCAATGCTTATGTTGAGCAAATAAGACAAAAGTTTAACCCACCCAAAAACTGGAATGATAAATCTATTGTTATCTGGGCAGGGCGTAGCTTTGAGGAGTGGTCGCCTGATAGCCTTAAGACCGGTCTTGGGGGAAGCGAAACGGCAATTGTGCAATTGGCCAAGAATTGGAGGGCAATGGGTTACAACGTTACCGTATATGGAAATCCAGGGGCGATTGAGGGTGATTATGGAGGCGTTGAGTATCTTAATTTTTACAGGTTTAATAGAAACGACAACTTTAACACGCTTATTATTTGGAGAGCACCGTGGGAGCTTGATAATAAGTGGAGCGCAAAAAGGGTATTATTGGACCTTCACGACGTACCAAATCCTAAAGAATTTACACCCGAAAGGCTTAAAAACGTGGATAAGATCATGGTTAAGTCACGCTACCACAGAAATTTAATACCTCATGTACCAGATGAGAAGATTGAAATTATCACAAACGGAGTTGATAAGCGTTTTATTAAGATTAAGGGGACGCGCGATCCTTATAAATTGATATATGCCTCAAGTTATGACAGGGGGCTTTTTTGGATGCTTCATTGGGGTTGGCCGATTATTAAACGTGAGATACCGGAAGCCACACTTGATATTTATTACGGTTGGAATTTATTTGACACAGTTCACAGGGGAAACCCTGAGCGTATGAAGTGGAAAGAGGAGCTGGTGCATATGATGAATCAAAAAGGGGTAACTGAACACGGCAGGATTGGGCACAAGGAGCTTCTTAAAAAGAAGGCTGAGGCTTCAATACACTACTATGCTACTGACTTTGAGGAGATTGATTGTATTTCGGTTCGTGAATCTGCTTTGGTGGGTTGTGTGCCCGTAATGACAGATTACGCAGCCCTAAAAGAAAAAGACTATGGCGTGCGTGTTAAGGGTGATCCAAATGCCCGCGAAACCCAAGAGGCGGTGGCCAATGAGATTGTAAGGCTTATTAAATCCGGTGAAGTTGAAAAGCTAAGAGCCGATTGCCAAAAGAAAGCTAAAAAGGAAACTTGGGGAGAAATAGCAAAGCAATGGGTAAAGTATCTGTAATACTTCCAACTCGAAGGCGTGTTGAAAAGCTTGATGCGAGCCTAAGGTCTTTATACGAAAAAGCACGGGGAGAGTTTGAACTTTTGGTGGGTGTAGATAATGATGATTTGGAAACGGTCAATTATCTTGTTAAAAATTATCCTGATACAAAGATACTTTTGGTTAAACGCATGGGATACTCAAGGCTTCACGAATACGTAAACAAACTTTCATACATGGCGGAGGGGGATTGGTTATTTTTGTGGAACGATGATGCTATTATGCACACCAAAGGTTGGGACAGTGAAATTGAAAAGCAAAGCGGTTTTAGTGTGTTTTGTCCTCGTTGTAATCAGTATGGATATAAGCCTTCTCACAACAATCTTTTTCCCATTGTACCAAGACAATGGATAAAACTTTTTGGTTATTTTTCTCTTAGCCCACAAAACGATTCTTTTGTTCAGCACATAAGTAACCGCGCTGAAATTGCAAAGGACATTGCAATTGAAATAGAACACAGACATTATTCGGTTACAGGTGAGGGGTTAGATGAAACAGCTTCACAAATTCAATATGAGGAGGATTTTCATGGTAAGTACGGCGGTATTTTAGATGAAAACGCAAGAATAATTAGAAATTATCTATTAAATGAGGGGGTGATTGATAAATGAAAGTCGGATTTGTGGGTTTGGGTAAGCTTGGACTTCCAGTTGCCTTATCTATTGAAAACAAAGGGCATGAGGTTGTGGGTACGGATGTTGATCCTAACGTGGCTTTGTATGTAGAGAGAAAATCAATACCTTACAGAGAAGAGGGTACACCTGAACTTTTGCTAAACACCAAGATTAAGGTTGTACCTCTTAAAGATACAATTGCTCACTCTGAGGTTGTTTTTTGTCCGGTGCAGACACCACATTTACCAAAATATGAGGGTGTTACTAGATTGCCCGATGAAAGGGTAGATTTTGACTACACGGCACTTAAAACAGCTATTAATCAAATTGCACAGGAAACCAGCAAGCAAAATAAAGATATTGTGCTTGTAATAATAAGCACTGTACTTCCTGGTACTGTAGATAGGGAAATAAAACCTCTTTTAAATAAGCACATAAAGCTTAGCTATAATCCGTTTTTTATTGCCATGGGTACAACCAGAAAAGACTTTGAGGAGCCAGAGTTTGTGCTTTTGGGGTGTGATGATGAAGAGGCAACGCAAAAGATCAAAAGCCTTTATAAGACAATACATGACAGGCCGATTTATGAAACAAGTATTGCACACGCTGAGGCTATTAAGGTTTTATATAATACCTATATTTCGGGCAAAATATCATTTGCTAACACAATTGGCATGGTAGCTGAGGAGATGGGCCTTGATGCAGATGAAATAGTAGAGGGTTTATTTTTAGCAAACGAAAGGCTTATATCTACTAAGTACATGCGAGCGGGTATGGGTGATGGTGGTGGTTGTCATCCCAGGGATAATATCGCTCTTTCGTGGTTAAGCCGTAAACTTAAGCTTCCTTTTGACTGGTTTGAAAATATTATGATGCAAAGGGAAAAGCACACAGAGTGGCTTGCGGACAAGTTGGAGGCATGGGTAAATGAAACAAGACTACCGGTTGTAATGTGTGGTACAGCCTTTAAAAGGGGTACAAACCTTGAAATTGGCAGTCCAGCTATTCTTTTGACAAATATTTTGAAAGAACGGGGTATTGAGTGTCAGATGTATGATCCGCATGTGCGCCCTGATGTCCAGCCTATTTTTAAGCCTTCAGTGTTTTTTATTGGTGTGAACCATGAGAATTTTGAGGCGATGATATTTCCGGAAGGTAGTGTCGTTATTGATCCTTGGGGAATTGTAAAAGAGCAAGCCAATGTTCAGCTTGTAAGAATTGGTAGAAAATGAAAGTAGGAATAATAACACCAGCATACAACGAGGAGCGCTTTATTGGGGCTTGTATAGACCAGTTTAGGGGGTTTGAGGTGGAGCATTTGGTGCTTGTAAGTAAAAAGCCGTGGGCCGGTGAGGCTTTGACTCCTGATGGAACCGAGCGGATAGCAAGACAAAAAGGGGCAACTGTTATGGTTGATAATTTTCCACCGGATGAGGGACAGCGACACGTTGGGCTTGAGTATTTTGAGAAAAAAGGGTTTGACTGGTGCCTTATTGTTGATGCTGATGAGTTTTATACAAAGGTAGATATTGAAAAAATACTTAAGTATTTGAAAAAAGCAGACAAAGATGTTTACAAAAGCGAGCGTATGTATGTGTATTTTAAAGATCCAGACTATATAGCCTTACGTTATGACGGCCACCACGGTCCGCCGGTTATTGCTATGCGACCCCACGTGCGTTTTAGACACATTAGAGATATTGACTATCCTGATTATTTTATACCCGAAACTACGCTTTACCATTTAAGTTATATACGCACAAATGAGGAGCTACTTAAAAAGATTGGCTCATGGGGACATAGCCATGAGATTACCCCAGGGTGGTATGAGAATGTATGGCTTAAGTGGACTCCTGAGATGATGAACTTCCACCCGACTGAGCCTAATATTTTTTATAAAAGTGTGGTTGAGGTGTTGCCGTATGAAATTCGCAGACGACTTAAATTCTGACCAGTATATACCACCACTAATGGCGGTTATTAAAAAACTAAAACCTAAAACAGGGCTTGAAATAGGCTTTTGTTGGGGTATGAGCGCTTATGCTTATCTTGAGGCGTGTAAAGGTAATTTGTTGTCTATTGATCTGGATGATGAAAAGGATAAAGCGGATTTGTTTAAAAAAAGATATGGCGACAGGTGGAACATTTTATACGGCAGAAGCCCTTATGTGCTTAAGGGACTGGATAAGTATGATTGGGTATATGTGGACGGCGACCATTCATACGAAAGCGCAAGGGCTGACCTTGAAGGAGTATTACCACTAAGTAAAAGTGTTATTGCCTGTGATGATTATGGAAATCCTTTTGGTGTAACACAGGCAGTTGATGAGTTTTGTGAGAAACATGGATTTACCATTAAACCAATTGAGGGACACAATAATGGAGCAGTTTTAATAATTAAATGAAAATAATTTATAGAATATCGCCTGTTAAAGCTAAAGACACGCCATTTACCGATGACAAGTTTACATTAGTTAAAACGTGTTTACGTTCATTTGTAGCAGGGTGGAGTGATGTTAAGCCGGATATGTATTTTATCTTGGACAATTGTCCGCCAGAGTATTTAAAAACTATAGAAAAAGAAGTCCCTTTTAATAAGGAGGTTTGGCAAGTGGGGGTACAAAGCAATCTTGGTACATACCAAATGCAGCTTGATATAGCTAGCGGATTTGATGGGCCAGTTATGCTTCAAGAGGATGATTATCTATATATGCCTAAAGTTGGGGCTAAAATAGTTTCGGCTCTTGATAAATATGATTTTGTTACACCACAGGATGAACATTACTATTACTTTGAAGAACCAAGGCATATCGGCAAGTATGAAATTAAGATTATTGCGGATCATCATTTTAGAGAAGTAAACTCAACGACACTTACATTTGCAACAAACGCCAAAACAATTAAAGAAAACAAGGGACTTATGTATGAACATGGTATAGCCGATTATCCTATGTGGCAAGACATGAGAGCCAATGGCCTAAAGATTGGCTGTCCCATCCCTTCATTCGCAGCGCATTTAGTCAAAAATATACTACCCCCCACAATAGATTGGAGTAAAACATGGCAAAAGTATCTATAAGTATGGTTATTATGACTTATACATTAACTAACGAGCTTGAGGAGATTGCATACAACAGCGCTCTTTCATACCGCGATCAAGTTGATGAGCTTATTATTACTGAGGACGGTGGAAAGTTTAGCAATAAACTTCGTGATATTTCAGATATTTATATATACGGTAAAAACAATGTGGGTTTTACTGCTAATGTAAACCGTGGTTGGCGCATATCGAGCGGTGAATATACCATGATTGTAAATTCTGATACTTATTTATCTGAGGGGAAACTAAAGGATTTGTGCGTTTCTGGGTTTGTAACCTCGCCGGTAATAGAAAACCAATACACTGAGGGGCTTGCCGGATCGTTTTTTGTAGTACCCAAAGAGGTTAGAGATGAAAGAGATTACTTAATAGAGCAGATGAAAACATACTCAAGCGATATTGAGTATTATTACAGGGTAAAAGATATCTTTAAAACGATAGAAAGCGTCAAGATTTACCATGAAATGGCAAGAACTGTAAGCGAAGCAGGGCTTGAAGGGGGCGCGGAACAAGAAAAAGACAAAAAAATATATCAAAAGTTAATAGAGAAGGGAAAAGCAGCTCATGAAAAAGCCTAAAGTTAGTATAGTTACACCATCAGTAAGGCCAGACAGGATAGCACTGGTTGATAAATCTTTGAGCAACCAGACATACAAGAATTTTGAGTGGTTGATATGTGGGCCAGAGATATTAAGAAAGAAATTTGAGGCTAGAATAAAACACAATAAGTACACATATCTCGGTAATCCGCCACTTAAAAAAGGCATGTATTGGGATCTTAATTTTTCCTACAACCGAATGTTCAAAAAAGCACGTGGTGAGCTTATCGTTTCTTTGCAGGATAGCATTTATATTCCACCTTTGGGTATAAAAAAGTTTTGGGAGGCATACGTGGACAAGGGCAAGCGTGCGCTGTTTAGTGGTGTAGGGGATCAATATGATCAGCTAGATGAATATGGCAAGCCTATTAATAAGGTTTGGGATGATCCCAGAAAAACAGATAAATACGGCTCATTTTATGAATGTTATCCAAATGATATGGAGTGGAATTGGGCGGCGTTTCCTAGGAGTGCAATTTTTGATATCGGTGGTATGGATGAAAAGCTTGATTTTTTGGGTTTTGGAGGAGATCAACTTCAAGTGTGTGAGCGATGGGGGGAAGCTGATTATAATTTTTGGCTTGACCAAACAAATGAAAGTTTTACCTTAAGACACGGAAGGCCAAAAGATTGGGATAAAAACCATGTATTGTTTAATGGAGCGTATGATAAACGTAAGGTTGAACTTAAAGGTTTAGGCAAATGGCCCATCTTAGACTATTTAAAGTAGTGTGGTATAATGACCATAGGTAACAAAAGAACTTTGTGCCGCCTATTAATCGGGCGGCTTTTTTTGTGGTCAAAATTATGCAAAAAACTTTAGAAGATATACTTAAACAAGTTAGTGTAAACGTGAATGGTGTGGCGGAAGTTCCAAGCGGAGACGAACTTACCGCGTGGATTGAGCGCGTAAATGAGGCTTATTTTGAGTGGTCGAACTCGTATGATCCACAAATACTTATTGAAACATACAGAACCACTATGGCTCAATCCGGCACATCGGTATCCCTTCCCATTTCATTTAAAAAGTTTGCAGGTTTTGTAAAAGCGGACAGTGATAATATACCAGAACTTGATCCAGTGGAGGCCACCACCTCAACAGGGGATTATATAACATGGGGCGGTAACGCTAGGGATGGATATTATCTTAATATAAGTGAACCGGTCACTGAGGATGTTCCTTTTACAGTACCCTATCACTCAAGGCCAACCTCGCTTTCAACCCTTACGTCTATTGCAATTATTCCCGATCCGGAGTTTTTAACCGCAAGAACCACAGAGAAGGTAATGCTTCAGCGAAGTCAACCAGAATACGTTGAGTTCCAGGTAAAAGCGGATTTACTCTTACAAAGACTGGTGGCGGAGGAGGTTAGTGCAGATATTCAAAAAAGCAAGGGCATAAGAACACAGGACGAATATAACGGTTTTACATTTGGTGAAGATTAACATGCCATGCCTGTATTTTTACAAGAAAAAAGAAAAAGACCAAAAACAGCCAAAGAGTTGGTGCGTCGCTATGACTCTTTCCGTAAGGGCTTAAATACTTTTCTTTTAGACAACGAGCTTAATCCAGAAGAAATAGTTGAGTCCACTAATATGCGCCTTGTGGGTAAGGGCATACTTGAACCAAGGGGCGGAACAGATGTGTATTACCAAGCCAATACCGGATCAACCGTACGCTTCATTAAAGACTACTATAAAGATGGTGTCTTGAATTTACTATCAATAGGCGATGATGGCTGGCTTACCAAAAAGTCAGGGGCTTCATTTACGCGCATTAACGGGGCTTCATTTACATCTGGTGCGAGACCGGAGGGCGCACTTGTGCAGGGTAAAATGTATCTAGTTGATGGGGTTCAGCCCATGAGCCGGTATGATGGAACAACCCTTTTAACATATCAACATTTAAGTGAACCTACCAATTTAACGGCAACCAAAAGTTCTGGTACGTCTGGGCCTCATAACTATTCATGGAGGGTGTCTGCAGAAAGTGATGTGGGAGAAACCTTGGCAACAGATGCGGTTACGCTTTCACAGCTACCTGAAAACTTAACTACTACTAATTTTGTCACTTTAAGCTGGTCGCACGCTTCACCAACCTCAAGTGTTAGAGGTTATGTAATATATGGACGAGAGGCGGGAGCTGAAAGCCATTTAGCACGCGTACCGGCTACAGTTACCAGTTGGATTGACGATGGGACAAAGGTTCCCAGTATAACTATCTTTACGCCGGATTATAACTCGACTGCAGGACCAACGTTTAAACACGTTAGGGCTTACAAAGATTTGCTTGTGGGCGCACATACAGCAGAGGATCACTCATCCGTATATTGGGCCGGTACTGGCCCCTATGTTGATAAATTTACCTATGCTACAGGTGGAGGATACTTTCCTATTGAAAAGAGCTCACAAGATCGCTGGGGAGTAACCGGATTATCTGAGCGTGAGGGTAAGCTTATTATATTTAAAGGTCAGTCGATCTTCCAGGCCACTTTGGTATTTAATGACAGCCTTGGTATAAATGAAATTTCCTTAACCAAACTTATGGACGGCGTGGGCTGTATAAGTAGCGCCACAGTATCTGAGGTGGAAAATTCTGTAATGTTTGTGGCCTATATTCAAGGGCGCGGATTGGCTCTTGCCAAGCTTGATTATGAGCCTAACATTTTATCGTCAGTCCTTCGTTTTCAGCCTATTTCGGCACGCGTACAGTCAATTATAGATCAAGTAAACATGGTACGTGTCCAAGACACTTGGGCGGTTTATTTTGACAAAAAGTATCACTGGTTTTTACCTGTAGGTGGGACTTCTTGGACTTGTTTAGTCTATGACGTTGAGCGCACAGCGTTTGTCGGCCCCTGGACACTTACAAACGCTTGGAGCGGTCATGCACACTTGGATAATAATAATCAGTACCACTTTTTATTGGGCAAAGACAATGGGGATGTGCTGGAATTGTCAGACCGCTATGCTGGCGATGAAGATGTTGATTTTACATGGCGTTTTAGGAGTAAAAAAGATGATTTTGACAGACCGTTTCAAATGAAAATTATTGAAGATGCAAAGGCAAAGCTTGGGAATGTATCGGGTGGGGCAGTTAGTGTGCAGTATATTGTTGAAGGCAGGGACGGTATCGTATCGACCGTGGCCTCGGAAACAGCTGCGGCTCCTGTTACCCGCGCTGGCTGGGGATCAAGACCTTTTGCATTAAATGCCAGATGGGGGTATATGCCTTCAACCTCAAGTAGCAACTCAAACGTTGTGGTCAAATACACTCAGCTTAACCAGCCGAACATATTAAGTACCCAAGTGGACATTTCTGGCAAGGGTTCCAGGGCACAAATATTGGCCGTTGAAATAGCAGCAAGGGAAATGAGTAGGCGGGTAATTCCTAATGAATGGAGGCAATAATGGCAGACGAAACCGTTGAGTTGAAAGCACCAAAAGACAAAGGACCGGAAGCGGGACCAATTGGAGCGCTAGAAGAAATAGATTTTGCACCCCTTGTTGATTATTTTGACATGGATAGGCCAAATTTCCACGAATCCAACGACTTGAGGGACTTGTATAGGCTCGTAAGTGGTGGGGAAAGCCTAAGCAAGGGGGAGCTGCTTATGAGGGTGCGCGATTTAGATATGAAACTTGGTAGTCCGGCAACTGGGGAAAAACGCATTAAACGCATGATCCGTTATCTTGAAATCGACCAACAATTAGAAGAATTGTTAAAAGAACAGAAAGCATATATTAGATAAATGTTTATACCAGACAGAAAAGTAGGACCAAATTTAGAAAAATTGGTGTCAAGAACAGATGAGTCTGCACTTACTATGCGTACAGCCGTTGATTCAGGTGACAGCAATATAACTTATGTGGGAGATGCCGTGCCTGGGACAGCAACTAATGAGGCAAAGTGGCGAATTATGAAAATAGACAAAACAACTGGAACGGTAATTACTTGGGCAGATGGCAATGGAGAATTTGATAATATCTGGGATAATAGAGAAAGTTTAAGTTATAGCTAATATGGAAAAAATAACTAGAAACGGCGACATCATAACCATTAATCGTCAGCGTGAAACCATTGAACAAATTGACCTTGGTGTTTTGCAAGATGAGCTTAACTCCCTGCAAGAGATAACCAAGCCAGAAACGCAGGAAGTTCTAAACTTAGCCAAAGACGGAATCATCCACCCCTACTATGAGCCTTACAGAAAACTAAGAATAGCTGAGATTGAGGAGATTTTGGAGAGATACAGTGGCAGTTGAGCTTATCTTCATCCAACCACCTGACCTATACACCCCTACTCTTGAGGAGGGTGGCGACTTATTGCCTAACACCACTTACTACTACAGTGTGGTAGCGGTTGAATCAATTGGTGCTACCTTAAATCATTACAATGAAAGGGCCGAATCTGCTAGAAGCAATATTGTACAAGTTACCACCACTGATACCCATTTAAGCGCCCGTGTTTCCTGGAGTGAGGTCGCTCCTATAAGCACTGATTCTATGAACTATATCCTGCTTCGTTCCCGAAACAAGGACGATTTGCTAGGCAAAGAAAACGTGCGGATAGTGATTGATCCAAGCGGTTACACACAAGCTACCACTAAAGATACTTTTTACCTGGACGACAATAGTATAAATCCTGAAACTAGAACCAGTAGTTATTTTTGGTACAGAAGAAATGGCGACCCACTTATTCAAAACACTGGCTTTACCCCAGCTTCTCCAGCGACCATGGAAACCTTGTATGCGGCTGATTTGGCTGGCAGTTTAGAGCTTTTGCCCTCTGCCTCAGCCCCAGGTACTCATTACCTGAAAAACCCCGTCAACCCAGCCGACAGTTTACAGCTTAAATTAACGCTTGTGGTCACTGATTTTAGCTCTGCTGGTAGTGTGACTATCACTGGGACTGATGCTGGCTCAGATATTAAAAGCGAGGTAATTAATATCTCTGGCAATGGCAATTATGAGTCAACTCTAAGCTACGCTGATGTCAGTGAGCTAGTTTCAACTGGGAATTTTAATTTTAAGGTCATTCAAAACAGATGGGGTTTTATTTGGGCTTTGCCAGACAATGAAACCAATAATATCAACCCTGACCAAACCAGGTTCCGCTGGAAAATAAATTGTGGCTTTGACGTCACTGGAGCGTTCTTTTCTACTAGAGAGTCGATCACCCAAATTGGGTATTTTCGACCCTATACAGGTACTGCTTCCAGCTTCCAGCTTGGAGTTTTAAGCGACCAGGGCTATGGCTACTTGGGTAGTAGTTATTACTATGCTACTCGCAGATGGCGCTACGGTTCTTCTATCCCATCAATGAATAACGTACGCATTTATGGCAGTTTCTTCTATCCAGTCAACCC
>Ga0172382_10006057_pt1 | contig 17750 bp, 16 predicted proteins | sample Leawel138RmetaG_FD_122245 | JGI IMG/M metagenome (GOLD analysis project Ga0172382, IMG submission 122245) | Leachate microbial communities from a municipal landfill in Southern Ontario, Canada - Leachate well 138R metaG | ecosystem: Engineered > Solid waste > Landfill > Unclassified | place...
ATCGATCAAGCGTTGACAGACAATTAAGGGGGAAACCATGATTAAAGTTAATCTTCAGCTTTTGGCCCACAAGATGGGGATGGGCAGCACGCGCAACGGACGGGACTCCAAATCGAAACGTCTGGGCGCCAAGCTTTCGGATGGCCAGTTCTGTACTGCGGGCAGCATTATCTACCGCCAGCGGGGAACCAAGATTCATCCCGGCATCAATGTCGGAATCGGCAAGGACGACACACTCTTTGCCAAAGTGGACGGACTGGTGCGCTACGAGCGCATCTCGCGAAAGCGTAAACAGGCCAGCGTCTATCCGGTCGAGGCTTAGGCAAGGGAGCGGCGCAAGCCGCTCTTCATTTAGGGCCATGTTTTACGATCACACGACAATTGAGATCAGATCGGGCAATGGCGGCAACGGCGCCGTCTCTTTCCGGCGTGAAAAATACATCCCAAACGGAGGCCCTGACGGCGGTAACGGAGGCAGGGGCGGCGATGTGATCATCCGTGCGGACCGTGGTCTAAACACCCTTCAGGAATACCGGTTCAAGCATCATTTCGCGGCCGGCGACGGTGAGGCGGGCAAGGGCAGCAAAATGGCCGGTGCCAGCGGCTCCGACCTGGTTTTGAAGGTGCCGCCCGGAACCCTGGTCCTGCATTCGGAAAGCCGCGCCATGCTCGCTGACCTTCGTGAGGACGGGGACGAGGCCATCGTCGCCAAGGGAGGGGCCGGCGGCCGCGGCAATATGAATTTCGCCAATCCGGTGCGCCAGGCGCCCCGTTTCGCGACGGCGGGGAAAACAGGCGAAACCCTGCGCCTTGACCTGGAGCTCCGGCTGCTGGCGGACGCGGCCCTTGTCGGTTTTCCCAATGCGGGAAAGTCCACCCTGCTCTCAGTCGTCTCGGCGGCCAAACCGAAAATTGCCTCCTACCCCTTTACCACCCTGCAGCCGATTCTGGGCCTTGTAGAGGTCGGCGGTGCCCGTTTTGTCCTGGTCGATGTCCCCGGCCTGATTGAGGGAGCCTCAGAGGGGGCGGGGATGGGCCATGACTTTTTGCGCCATATTGAACGTGCCCGCATCCTCATCCACGTCCTGGATGCCTCGTCCTTTGACGGGACCGATCCGCTCGAACGCTTTCATGCCCTGAATAAGGAGCTGGAGAAATACAAGAACCTGATCGGCAGGCGGCCCATGTGGGTGGTCATCAACAAGATTGATATTGTTGATCAAGAAGAGGTGGCGAAACTGAAAGACAGGATTGAACGTGAGGGTTACCGTGTCTTTGCCTTGTCCGCCGCGACAACCACCGGCGTACAGGACTTCATCAAGGCCTTGGCAGCCGTGGTCCTGACCCTGCCCCTGCCCGAACTCGAAGAGTCCGAACAGCGAAAAATCTACCGCTTCGATAAGAAATACGATTTTGAAATCAAGAGGCAGAAAGGCGTCGCGGCAGTCGAGGGACCTTATATCCGCGAACTCATGCAGTCGACCAACTTTTCCGACACGGAGTCCTTCCGTCACTTCCAAAAACGCATCATCGAAAGCGGAATCCAGGACGCTTTGCTCGATGCCGGCGTCCAGGAAGGGGACGAGGTGCTGCTCGACGGCTCCTCTTTCGAATTTTCGCTTTAGGTACAGCCAATCCAAAAGAGTGTCGTGTATAATATCCCAAATAAAGCCTGAAATACGGGGCGGTTCTCCGCTCCAAAGATTTTGGCTGAAAGAGGTAGATGATGCAAAAATATATTTGTGATGTTTGCGGCTATGTATATGACCCCGAGTTCGGTGATCCGGACGGGGGCATTGAGCCCGGTGTTGCCTTCGAGGATTTGCCGGAGGACTGGGTTTGCCCGGTCTGCGGTGTGCCCAAGGAAGATTTTTCACTGCTCGAGGATTAGTTTTCGCGACAGGAATCGAACAGGGGGAGCCGCTCTGAGGGCTCCCCGGTTTTCTTGAACGGATATTCGCATCCGGTCAAAGATGCGCGGCGCGACAGGGGAGTGCCGGGAGAGGAGTGTTTTATGACCATACAAAAAGTAACCGGCCGGGTGACCCAGGTCGGTTCCATTGATCCGGGCCTGCTATTTTTTGATTGCCTGATGCCCACGCCTTACGGGACAACCTACAACAGTTTTCTTGTCCAGGGAGACGAAAAGACAGCCCTGATCGATCCGGTACAGGAAGACACGGCCGACCAGCTCCTGCATAACCTGCAGGAAATGGGGGTCAAAAAACTCGACTACATCTTTTCGTTGCACGCGGAACAGGATCATTCCGGCGCAGCCCGCATCCTGCTCGACCGCTATCCGGAGGCGAAAATCGTTGCCACAGCCAAGGTGGCGGATTTCCTGGGAGTCCTTTTGCACATCTCGCAGGAAGACATGGTAGTCGTCGCCAAAGGCGATCAGATCGACCTGGGGGGCGTGACGCTGGAGTGCATGCCCATACCCTTCGCCCACTGGCCTGACAACACCATGTACTGGATGCCCCAGGAGCGCGTACTGTTCCCCTCGGACCTTTTCGGGAGCCATTACACTCCCGACGTCCCTGACAAGCCTGATGAGGCCATTCGCATCGAACAATCGCGCACCTATTTTTCCGAGATCATGATGCCTTTCAGGACACATGTCAAAGGTTACGTGGAACAGGTCAGGGCACTTGACCCGGCCATCATCTGCGCGGCTCACGGCCCTGTCTGGTTCGAGCCGGATACCATCCTGTCCGAGTATGAGCGCATGGTGTCGGACAAGACCACGCGGGATGTCCTGATCGCTTATGTTTCCATGCACGGCAGCACGGGCCGCATGGTCCGCCTGCTGGCCAGGGTCCTGGCTGATGAAGGCATCGGCGTGAAGCTGGTCGACCTGGGCTCCGCCAGGCATGACCTGCGTGTTCCCATTGGCATGGTGCTGACTGAGACGGTTTTCGCAGGGGCCCTGGTCCTGGCGTCACCGGCCGTCCTGGGCGGGGCTCACCCGCTTGTCGCGGCCATGACCATGCTGATCGGCGGTATCAACCCACCGCTCAAATACATCGGGATCGCAGGCTCCTACGGCTGGGGTTCCCAGATGGTCAAGCAGCTTGAGGGTCTTTTGGGTAACCATAAGGCAGAGCGGCTCGAGCCGCTTCTTGTGCGCGGTTTGCCGTTAAAGGAGGATGAAGAAGCCATCAAAGCCTATGCCTTGGAACTGGCGGCACGCATGAAGGCGCTGCCTGAGGAGGATGTCCTCTAGAAAATCTTCACCAAATGGAATGTCGTGAAAATGCCTTGACCGGACCGGTCAAGGCATTTTTTCGTCCTCGCCCAGGAGCGATTCGATCAGGGCGGAAAAGACAGAGGCCGGTTTTTCGCGCCAGCTGATGCCGGCCTTGCGGGCCATGGCTTCGGTAGGAAAGACGATGGTAAAGGAAAAACTGCCGTCTTCCCCGTCGAGCTGCCGGCAGGTGAGACGGTAACGTCCGTCGCCTGTTGCCTCGACGACTGAGCTGAGGGTGTCGGCCGCCCTTCTTTGCGAGAGCCTTTCATCCAGATGGGCCGCGAGAAAACGCCTGGTAGAGACAGGAATCTGGTTCTCGAGAGCAGCCAGCGTGCGCCGGCCCTTCCCGGTCAGATCGCAGCGCTCAACTTCCCTGTCCTGCGCGTCGAGCAAGGATTCCTCCTCGCGGGCCGCTATGCATAAAAGGCCGGACGCAGTCACTTCTTCCAGGACGCGCGTAAAATCAAGATAATCCATGGACAAGCTGGCCAGTGCCGCGTCGCGAAGGCGCGACCGGCGGATCCCCGGGGCTTGTTTTGCGATGTAAAGCAGGATCAGCTTGTTAACCGGAATATGATTGCTTTGCATAGCGCGTCCTCCGGGCATGATTTTAGCATAAGGGAGCAACTACCAAAAGGCAGATGACTGTGAGATAATGCGGTTGTCGCGTGCCGGATGTCGGTCCGGGTCAGGGTTTTGAGAAGATCGTGAGTTATTATGAGATTTGATATTTCCGCATTGATAGTAGTCGCTCTTTTTGTCTGGATCGGTCATCGGCGCGGTTTGTTGCTGACAGCGGTCGGTTTTATCAGTTCCTTGATTTCCATCGCCATTGCGTTTCTCTTGGTACGGCCGGTTTCCGGCTGGCTTCTCAATTTTGGTCTTTTAGGCGGTTCCATCAAAGATGTCTCCGATCTGGTACATGAGGGGGCCGGATCCTCTTCCGCAGGTCTGGCGTCTGTCCTGGAAAACCTGGGAATGCCGGAAAACTGGACGCGGAGAATTCTGCAAACCCCGGATCTGGCCGGCAATTCCCTTGCCGACTCAACCGTTCATTCCATCTGGCAGCTGCTACTGGGAGCCCTGACCCTGATCGTCATCTTCCTCATCGTACGCGTCGCCCTGGGCCTGGCCGCCCGCCTTTTGACCCCCGTACTGAACGGAATCCCGGTCGTTGGCTGGCTCAACAAGACAGGTGGCCTGCTTCTCGGCCTGGTGTGGGGCGCCGTTACGGTCTGGCTACTCGTTATGGTGCTGATTTCTTTCAGCCTCACTAGTCCTCTGGTTCGCGGTTTCACTGAAGACTCGCGTATTTTGGCAATCATTTCTGAAAAAGACATCTTCCGTTCACTTTTGGACACGATCTTTTAAACCAGGACAGTTGACAAAGAAGACGGGCCTGATTATATTGTTACTTGGCTGGCACTCGATATGCACGAGTGCCAACTTCCGTCAACAATATTAATCGGTATGGAGGTAAAATCATGAACATTAAACCGTTGGGTGACCGCGTGGTCATCAAGAGACTTGAAGCAGAAGAGACGACAAAGGGCGGCATCGTCCTCCCGGGGTCTGCCAAGGAAAAGCCGCAGATCGTTGAGATTGTCGCAGTCGGCCCGGGGGGGGTCGTCGATGGGAAAGACGTTATCATGGAAGTTGAAGTCGGCGATCGCGTCCTGATCAGCAAGTACGCGGGGACAGAAGTCAAGATCGACGACGTTGAATATACCATCCTGCGGCAGAGCGACATCCTCGCCATTGTCGACTGATTTATCAGGTAGAGAAGGAGTTATGAAAAATGGCTAAAGAATTGAAATACTCGGAAGACGCCCGCAAATCGCTGGAGATCGGCGTCAACAAGCTGGCCGACACGGTCCGCATTACATTGGGGCCCAAAGGCCGCAACGTTGTTCTCGACAAAACATACGGCTCCCCCGTCGTTACCAATGACGGTGTCACCATTGCCCGTGAAATCGAACTGGAAGACCGTTTTGAAAATATGGGCGCGCAGCTTGTCAAGGAAGTGGCGACCAAGACCAACGATGTCGCCGGTGACGGCACTACAACCGCGACCCTGCTGGCGCAGGCTATCATCCGCGAGGGTCTTCGCAACGTAGCCGCCGGAGCCAATCCCATCATCCTCAAGCGGGGAATCGACAAGGCCGTCGATAAGGCTGTCGAAGCCATCGGCCGCAACAGCAAGGCTGTTGAGGGCAAGAACGACATTTCGCGCGTGGCGGCGATTTCAGCCAATGACGACGCAATCGGCATGGAGATCGCCAATGCCATGGAGTCCGTTTCAAACGACGGGGTCATTACGGTTGAGGAATCCCAGACCATGGGCACCGAGCTTGAAATTGTTGAGGGCATGCAGTTTGACCGCGGCTACATTTCCGCTTACATGGTCACCGACGCGACCAAGATGGAAGTCGTCTTCGACGAACCCTACATCCTGATCACTGATAAGAAAGTTTCCAACATCCAGGATCTCCTGCCTCTGCTTGAGAAGATCGTCCAAAATGGCAAGCGCCTTCTCATCATCGCCGAGGACGTCGAGGGAGAGGCGCTCTCCACCTTGATCCTCAACAAGCTCCGCGGTACCTTCCAATGCGCAGCCGTCAAGGCGCCCGGTTTCGGTGATCGCAGAAAAGAGATGCTCCAGGATATCGCCATCCTGACAGGCGGCAAGGTGATTTCGTCTGACCTGGGCATGGAACTCAAGGATGTTGAGCTGGCCGACCTGGGCCAGGCCCGCCAGGTCAAGATCGACAAGGACAATACGGTTATTGTCGACGGCGCGGGAAATCCTGATGATCTGCAGGCCCGCATCGGCGCCATCCGCACCCAGATTGAAGAAACCAGCTCCGACTTCGACCGTGAAAAGCTCCAGGAGCGCCTCGCGAAGCTGTCGGGCGGTGTGGCCGTTATCAAGGTCGGCGCCGCGACCGAAGTTGAGATGAAGGAGCGCAAGCTCCGCATCGAAGACGCCCTGTCCGCGACACGTGCGGCCGTCGAAGAGGGGATTGTCCCGGGTGGCGGCACAGCTTACATCGATGTCCTCGACGATATCAACCAACTGCTGGAAGACCTTGAGGGCGACGAGCGCACAGGCGTGGCCATTGTTCTGCGTGCCCTGGAGGAGCCTGTCCGCCAGATCGCGGTGAACAGCGGCTTTGACGGCAGTGTCGTCTGTGAAAAAGTCAAGTCCGAAGGCAAGGGTGTCGGCTTTGATGTCCTGCAGGAAAAATATGCGGATATGGTCGGCGCCGGCATCGTCGACCCGGCCAAGGTGACGCGGTCCGCGCTCCAGAACGCGGCCTCGATCGCGTCCATCCTGCTGACCACCGAATCAATCGTCGCCAATATTCCCGAGCCTGAGCCCCCGATGCCGGCGGGCGGTGGCATGGGCGGCATGTACTAAAGGCTGCGTCCAAAATGATAATGGGGGACCGCCGTGAGGCGGTCTCCTTTGCTATGGATGGCAAATTGCCGTGATATAGTAAAAACGGCCGCAAAGTAAAAAAGGAGTTGTCAGTCCGAGCCCATGACAGAGGGAAAAGCAGTGACGAAAGAATCGGGTCCCCGGCTGATTGCCGTGCTCTCTTTTTTTTGGGCCCTGATTTTCATCACGGTCGCCCTGCTCCTCTTGGTTTCACGTCAGCCGGAAAGCCTGGTTCAACCACGTGATTCGCTTGTTGTTGGCCAGTCTTTCCCCTTACGCGGCGCTCCGCCCGAAGCCTTTGCCCTTGTCGGACCGGCCCTGGTCCGGGTAGAGGAGGAGGGGCTGGCCGTACTGGACGTATCGGGCAGGGAGCAGTCCTTTATTTCTTTTCCTTACCGCCAGTCGCAAGTGACAGCCATGGGGGAGGGATTGCTGGTTACCCCGGAGCAGGGATCCGGATACATGGCGGTCTTTCCCGATCTTTCCACTTTTGAATCAGAGACCAGGGAGATCGTTTACGGCGGGGATTATCGCGATCCCTTCCTGCTGACATTCGGTCCATCAATCAAGGGAAGGATGGTTGCGTCCTTATTTGACACCAGGACAGGAAACTACCATACTGTCCTGACTTTTGCTTCACTGGAATGGCCGCTGAGTCTTTCATTCATTCCCGGAGCCGACCAGTTCGATGTTCTCATGCTGGATCTGTCACAGGGGAAAATGGCGACCAGGTACCTGCGCTGCGATTTTGAGGGGAAGCCGCTTATGGATGTCATTTTGTCGGCTGACGATCTCTTCCCCTTAAGGATCCATCTTGGCGGTGGCAAAGCGCTCTTCTACAATGAGCGTGAGATGGTCTTTTTCGATCCCATGGCCGGCACCGGGGAAACCAGCTCCCTGCCTGGTATTCCGGTTCAGTCCGGGAGCGCCGGCGGCCGTCTGGCCCTCCTCCTGGAGGAAGGCGGGGATACCGGGCTTCTGGTAATCTCCTCACCAGAACCTTTGGGCGGCGGCAGTAGCTTTCAATCCCTGGAGGGGCCCGGGGGGATCTCCTGCTTTGCTCTTGATCCGGACGGCGTCTCGATTCTGGCCGCGAGCGGCAAGGAACTTTTGCTCTTCGATACGGAGACGGGACAGGTCGTGGCCCGGCAGAATGTCGACAGGCCGGTCCTGCGTATTTTGGCATTGAGCAGCCTGCATTTCCTCGTGATAGATGAAGAAGAAGCGGCCATAGTGACCCTTGGCTAGGAGGACAGCCCTTGTCTAATCAATATGATCTGATCGTTATTGGCGGCGGCGCCTCGGGTGTCCTGGCGGCGCTCGGCGCGAGAAAAGCCGGCCTTACGGGGCCCATTGCGGTCATCGAAAAAGAATCGCAGCCCTTGCGCAAAGTACTGGCCAGCGGAAACGGCCGCTGCAACATTGCCAGCCTGGCGCCTGTGGAAGGCCATTACCAGGGCGATGATCCCGCATTTGTCAGGCCGGTCTTCGAAGTTTTGCCGGCCGAAAAACTCTTGGCCATACTCCGGGAAATCGGTCTGATGACCAGGGAGGAAAGGGAAAGCAGGGTCTATCCGCGGTCTTTTCAGGCGCGGTCCGTCACCCTTTTGCTCCTCAACGCCTTGCGAAACAAGAAGGTCGATTTGATTTACCCCCTGAAAATCAATGAGTTGAAAAAACAAAAAGACCTCTTTCTGGCCGGGGCGGACAATGGCGGCCTGACGACAGCGCGGTCTGTTATTGTCGCGGCGGGCAGCTGCGCTGCCCCGGATCTGGGAGGATCGCGGGCAGGTTACGAGATACTGCGGGCCCTGGGCCATCGCCTGAATGAACCGGTACCCTCGCTGGTTCCCCTGACCTTGTTGCCGCATCCTTTGATTCAGTACGCGGAAGGCGTCCGCTTTCGCGGTTCGGTCCTATTCAGGGGCAGGTCCGGTGTGACCGCGCGGACAGAAGGTGAGTACCTGATCACCAAATACGGCTTGTCCGGTATCGCGGCCATGGAGCTTGGCGGCGCCGCCGGCCGGTCGGTATCGCACGCGGCCGCGGCCGGTACGATCGAAATCGACTTTCTCCCGGAGCTGGATGAGGAGGCGATCGGACAAATCCTGATGGCTGCGGATGTGGCGGATGATGACTGGCGCATCGCCCTGGCCGGCCTTGTACCGGATAAAATCGCCCGTGCACTGGTAAGCTGTGCCGCGGCTCACGATCAAGTATCCTCGAGCCGGAGCCTGATGGTGGCAGAACTGTCCCGTAAGCTCAAGCAGCTCGAAATCGGTGTAACCGGCACGCGCGGCTTCCAGTACGCCCAGGTGGCAGCCGGGGGGATGGCGACAGCTGATTTCGATCCCGCCACACTGATGTCCCGGCTTGTTCCGGGCCTGTTCGCGTGCGGGGAGCTTCTGGATGTCGATGGCGACACGGGCGGCTTCAATCTCATGTGGGCCATGGCCTCAGGCTACCTGGCCGGCCAATCGGCCGCTTCATATCTGGAGTCTGAATCTTCTTGAAACCTTCCTTTGCAGATACGCTTCTGGCCTGGTTTGACCAGTCTGCCAGGCCCCTGCCCTGGCGGGAGGCGGCAGGGTCCGGTCATCGCCGTGACCCTTACGCGGTCATAGTTTCCGAATTGATGTTGCAGCAAACCCAGGTGACCGCTGTTATTTCCTACTTTGAACGCTTCATGGCGCGCTTTCCTGATTTTGAGACACTGGCGGCGGCGGACGAGACCGAGGTCTTGAAATACTGGGAGGGTCTTGGTTATTACCGGCGCGCGAAAAATCTTCTGGCATTGGCCGGCAGGGTCGTGGATCAATACAAGGGTGTTCTGCCCCCTGACAAGGCGGAGCTGCTGAAACTTCCGGGCATCGGCCCCTATACAGCCGGCGCCATTCTCTCCTTTGCCTATGATTTGGCCGAGCCGGCGGTTGACGGTAATGTTGTCCGTGTGATGGCCAGGCTTGATGCCGTCCCGCATGTACAGGGCGACCCGAAAGGGCAGCGCGCCGTGCGGGCGCGTGTTGCGCAGCTTCTTCCCGGCAGGCGCGCCGGCGATTTCAGCGAAGCCTTGATGGAGCTGGGCGCGACCGTCTGTCTTCCGTCATCACCCCGCTGCGCCGGCTGCCCGGTCAATACATTTTGCAGGGCTTTTTCCCTTTCAACTGTTGACCAGTACCCCGTAAAGCGCGCGGGCCAGGACAGGCCCGTTACTTCTCTCAGCTATGTTCTGATCCACGATGGTGAAGGGGTGCTCTGCCAGCGCCGTCCCCAAGGCCTCCTGTCCGGCCTTTTTGAGTTTTTCCGCTTTGAGGGCAAAGCCACAGGCGAAGCCCGGGGCCGTGTCAGGAAAGAAGTTCAAGCCAAGACGGGCCTGGCAGATTTTGAGCTGACCTACAGGGGCGAAAAACGGGCAGTCTTTTCCCACAGGGTGTGGGAGATGGCATTTTGGGAAGCGGAGCTTTCGGGCGCGGCGGGTTATATCATGCGTGACGCAGCATTTTCTGCTGGGGACGCCCTGGTACGGATAAAGATCAGTGAACTGGCCGGCCTGCCCTGTCCGGCTTTTCTTCTTGACTGGCGCGATGGTTTTCTAAAGAGGAGGGGAGAAAAATAAACCCCGGACCAGGCGACCCGGGGTTTTGGCTGCCGATCCAGGATTTGAACCCGGACAAACTGAGTCAGAGTCAGGTGTGCTACCGTTACACTAATCGGCATTGTCAATAACACGACATGTGGAATGATACCAGCGGGAAGACCTTATTGTCAAACGGTTAAAGGTCTTTCCGTATGATAATATAAAAAAGAGATTTTGACGCATCAAAAGAGCGGAGGAGCGCCTTTGCCTTCCAATTTGTTTTCAAAAATCGGTGAGTTTTTAAATGAATTGCGCTACAGTCTGTCGGACGGCCTGCTTTTTTTGGGCGGTCCCCTTGACATAGTCATCGCGCTTTTCGACATCGCCATCACGGCCCTTGTTCTCTACTTCATCCTGCTCCTCTTACGGGATTCGAGAGCCTGGCAGCTGCTTCGCGGCATCCTGCTGATCGTAATCTTCGCCTTTGTCGCAAGTGCCGTTGGGCTCAGCACCATCGGCTTCATGCTCAGCCGGACCATCTCCATCCTGGCCATCGCCATCATCGTAATTTTCCAGCCCGAGCTTCGGCGAACCCTGGAGGCAGTGGGCCGGAACCGTCTGTCTTTTGTCAATTGGGACGCCTTCCCGGGAGGGATGAGTTTGCATCAGATGATCGAGGCCATTGTCAGCGCCTGTGAGTGGATGGCGGAGACAAGGACAGGCGCGCTCATCATTGTCGAGCGCGACACGCGTCTCGGTGAGTTCCGCGAGCAGGAAAACGCGGTACGGATTGACGCCAATGTCACTTCGGCCCTGCTGAGGCAGATTTTTTACACAGGGTCACCGCTTCACGACGGCGCCGTCCTGATCCGCGATGGCAGAATCGCGGCGGCCCGTGTTCATGTACCCTTGTCCGACAACTACCACCTGCGCCGTGACTTCGGCCTCAGGCACCGCGCGGCTGTGGGGGTCAGTGAGATGGGCGACGCCATCGCCATTGTTGTTTCGGAGGAAAGAGGGTCGATCAGCATCGCCGTGGGGGGTGTCCTTCACGTACTGGGCAACGGGGACGCGCTTCGCACCCAGCTGCACCGGCTACTGGGCATGGAGCAGGTGGGGGAGGTGAATACCTCGTGGAGCCGCTTTCACCAATGGGCCAAGAGGCGGCTGACTTTCCGCCGGCAGGTGCCCGCCAATGAAGAAATCGTCTCGACACACGATTTTCGTGATCAGACTGACGACAGCCATGAGACAGCCGAACCCGCTCCTGCCGCGGGAATGAAGCGCGGCAGGGGCATTGCGAGGCGAAGGAGCTCCGGCTCCCTTCTGTCCCGTAAACAGCGGATCGGCCTTGCCATCATTGCCCTGGTCCTGGCCTGCTTCATTTGGTTCTATGTCCAGGTGACGGTCAACCCTGTGACAACCAAGACCTTCACCGTCCCGCTCGCACACTTCGGTGTCGACCAGGCGGGCGAAAGAGGCTTCGGCATCCAGGGCTATCCCGTTACCAATGTGCAAATCACACTGCGCGGCCGACAGCAAGTGCTGGCGGACATCACCCTGGCCAGGATCTCCGCCTATATTGACGTCAGTGAAGTCAACCGGACCGGACCGATTCAGCTGCCGGTCAAGATCGATACCAATACCCTGCTTTATACCAAGACCGAACTGCTCTATCCTGCGACGGTGACGGTCAATATTTTCGAACTGGATTGAAGAAAGCCGTCCTCCTCCCTGTCACTCAGGCAGAAAGGGGACCGCTTTTTGTATGAAAAGAAGAAAGACGTAAGAGGAAGAAAATGGCAAAACTATTTGGAACGGATGGTGTCCGCGGTGTAGCAAACCAGGAGCTGACACCTGACCTGGCCTTTTCGCTGGGTTTTGCGGGCGCCCTTGTTCTGACTGAGGAGACACATCACAAACCGACCTTCATCGTCGGCGCCGATACCCGGATTTCCTGTGGGATGCTGGCTTCGGCCCTGATCGCAGGAATCACCTCCGCCGGTGCCGATGTCATTAATGTGGGTGTGATCGCGACGCCCGGCGTCGCCTGGCTGACCCGCGAGCTGGGAGCTGACGCGGGCGCCATGATATCCGCTTCACACAACTCCTACGAATTCAACGGGATCAAGCTGTTTTCAGCCGGGGGCTTCAAGCTGGCGGATGAGACCGAGGAAACCATCGAGGCCATGATTTTTGCCGGATTTGATGGCTTGGACAAGCCCGTCGGCGACCGGGTGGGCCGGCTGACAGATTACGATAAGGGAGCGGAGGATTACAAAAACCATTTACTTTCCATCGCCGACCTCGATCTTTCAGGAATGCGGCTTGTTATCGATTGCGCCAACGGCGCCAGCTTCCAAACGGCACCTGCATTGTTCAGGGCCCTGGGCGCCGAAGTCACAGCCCTGGGAGTCGAGCCGGACGGTTTCAACATCAACCGTGACTGCGGGTCGACCCATGCGAAAAATCTTGTGGCTCACGTCCTTGAGTCGGGCGCCCATCTCGGGCTCGCCTTTGACGGTGACGCGGACCGCCTGATCGCCGTCGACGACCGGGGTCAACTGTGCGACGGCGATGTCATGATGGCCCTCCTGGCCCGTGATTTGGACCAGCGTGGCATGCTGGCGCGAAAAACCATTGTCGCGACCGTCATGAGCAACCTGGGACTTGAAAAGATGGCGGAGCGCGAAGGCTTCCTGCTTGTCCGTACGGCAGTCGGCGACCGCTATGTCCTGGAACACATGCTGAAGGAAGGGCTGTCTCTGGGCGGAGAGCAAAGCGGCCATGTCATCCTGCTTGACGACGCGACGACGGGGGACGGCCAGCTGACTGCCCTGCGCTTCTTGCGGGCCATCATCAGCCAGGGCCGGGATGTCCGCCTGAGCGAGATGAGAAAATTGATCGAGCTTTTCCCCCAGGTCCTGGTCAATGTCAGGGTGGACCAGGGTCGGGCGGACGCCATCATCGACCATCCGCAGTTCGCGGAAGCGGTCCGCTTGACCGGGGAGAAACTGGGTGAGGCCGGCAGACTGCTTATCCGCAAGTCGGGAACTGAACCCCTGATCCGCATCATGATTGAAGGCCAGGACCAGGAAGAGATCAGTGATTATGCCGCCCGCCTGCAAGAGGTCATCGGCCAGCTCAGCGCAAAAAAACAAAAAGGATAGGCCATGCCAAGGAAGAAAGGCAGCCGCTTTGTCCTGGTTATGGTGCTGGCAAGCAGCCTTCTTCTGCTTTTATCCGCCTTCGGTGTCCTGCCCCGGCCAGTTCGCGGGGCTAAACGATTTCAAACAGATCGAGGCCAGATAACCGAGCCTGTCGTTTCCAAGCCTGAAGGAAATGGCGACGAGCAAGAACCGGATGACAGCCAGGCGAGCCAGGGTCCGGAGCAGCCGGAAGCTTCCGGGATCACGCTCATGGAACTGCCCGTCACGGGCAACGAAGCCGATTCGCTCCCGGCCGGGGGAACGTCGCTACGGGTGTGGCCCGAAGCTTTGTCCATTCCTGTCCTGCACGCTCCCGATCTGGGGTCCTATATCGGTCAGGCGACTTCGCCAGAACCGCTCCGGGGCATTACTGTCATCCTGGACGCCTCCCATGGGGGCGCTGATACGGGCGCCGTATGGGGTACAGGCACCAGCGCCGTCATGGAAAAAACCCTTGTCCTTGACATGGCCATGGAAGCTGAAAAAGCGCTGGCCGCCCAGGGGGCGACCGTAGTGATGACCCGGACCACAGATGAGGAATTCTCCTTGTTCCGGACCGTGGCCAAAGCAGCCGATATTGCCTTGCTCCGTTACGGGGACGCTGCTGTGGCCAACGGTTATGAGCGCGAAATTCCCGACAACCTGCGGCTGCTTATGGGGGATATCATCCGGATCAACCAGAACAGCGCTTCGTCAGGCGGCCGCGGTCTTTTCGGTTCGATCGGGACCCCGCCGCAGCTACGCATCCTCTACGACATCGAGTCACAGTTCAGGGATATTATCTTCATCAATCTGTCCCTGGCCTTTGACATCAACGATCCGTCCAAGCAGGGATCTCAGGCCTACTTCATGTCATCTTCCTTTGTCAGTGAGGTAAACAACGGCTATGCCGAAGGCCAGGACGCCCAGGCCCTGGCTCCCAATTATTCCAATATTGACAGTGAGGGAAGAGCCAGGCTGGCTTCGCTTCTCAAAGCATCCCTGGCCCGGATGGAACCCCTGCTCCAGCCTGAGGATCAAGTGAATGCCGGCGCCGAGAAGGACATGGCTGTCCTGCGCCTGACTAATTATGTCTCGGTTTCCCTGGTTCCGGGCTACCTGTCCAATGACAGCGACCGCAGGGTTATGACTTCCCAGCAAGGGCGCCAGGCCATCGGCCAGGCCGTGGCCAACGCCGTTCTCCAGTATTACGTCACAGAGCGTCCCTGACTTCCGACAGCTGATTGAAGCGGACAAGCCGGAGCTGGCCGACCGGGTAGGGCTGTCCTTCCAGATCGTCCGGGATTTTCTCCAGTTTTTCGCGGATTCTGCGCGTTTTTTCTGATTCCGCGATGACCAGGACGATCTCTTTTTCAGGATCGCCGAGACTGCCGTACCAGCCCCCCGATTCGGGCGTAGCCAGGCGGCAGTGCAGGATGGTCGCTCCGGTGCCTCCCGCGCCTTCAACGCATTCCATGATCCGGGCGGTATGGCCGCGGCCGGCAACAACAAAGAGGGCAAAATGGTCTTCTTCCCTTGCCGCTTGAGGGAGATCCGTCTCCTCCGATTCTCTGCAATCAGGGACCATGTCGAGGAGGCCGGCCACCCGGTCGAGGGCCAGGGAGAAAAGGATGCCGCGGCCCGGCTGCTCCGAGCACATATCCTGATAGATGGCCTGGTGAAGGGCGTCGGTATGACAAGTCCGGGCAATGATCAGGACCACTTCCTTTTGCGGAACGATCTCGAAATCAAAGGTTTTCTTGCTGTGATCGGCAGTCCCCAGCGCCCGCAGGATGGTGGCACCCACCGGGTGGCAGCGCCGGGCGCTCTCAATCACGTATTCACCGTCTCCTTCATTGACGACAGCGGCGATCATGACGTAGTCGTATTCCACCCCGGATTCCCGACCATCTGAGTCCAATCTTTGGAGGAAGGCGATCCCGTTCATGTCCCTGCCGATATGAAACTGTTGACAGAGCTTGTCCAGGAGGGCGTCCCCCTGATCTTGGGGGACCGTGAGCGAGATCATTTCGCGGCGGATACCTGATAAGCCCAGCAGAGCCAGAAGATGGCCGGGCGCTGTGCCGTGCGCGTAAAAATGGTAGGCCATACCCGCGCCGTTCTGGAGCGCGAACCGCGCCATGGCATCAGCCTTGCCGGGATCCGAGATGACGGTCAGCAGGCAAACTGGTCTGTCCGTCTTTGTCTCACTGTTCAGCATGGTGGTCTTCCTCCTTTTCAGGGGCGGCATCAGCCACCTCCATGGCCGTAACGTCGCGGCGCCTTTGTTTCTTGCCGCGCCAGACCGAGATAAGTCCGAGAATTTGCAAGGTGATCAGCGGCGCCATGGCAACCAGGGCGACGACGCCGAACCCGTCCAGCAATAAATCCGCCTGGGGGACCCCCGCGGCGATCCCCTGGGTGAAGGCCAGGATAAAGGTTGCTGTCATGGGACCCGAGGCGACCCCGCCGGCGTCAAAAGCAATACCGAGAAAAAGATCAGGGGTGAAATAACTCATGATCATAATCAAGGTATAGCCTGGCAGCAGGATGTGCCAGAGTTCCAGCCCTTCAATATAGATGCGGATGACAGCCAGGGCGACGGAAAAAGCGACGCCGACAGCGAGGAAGGCCAGGACTACTTTGCGGGGGATGACGCCATCCGTTTCCTCTTCGACCGACAGGGTCAGGACATGAACGGCGGGTTCGGCGATGACCGTCGCCATTCCAAGGAAAAAGCCCGCGATGACCGTGAGAAGGGGTTTGTTTTTCATGACCAGCTCAGTCCCGATCAGGTGCCCCGTCGACATGAAACCGCCCATGACCCCGACCATGAAGAGAACCAGGCCCAGATAGCAGAAGAACATACCGATGTAGATGCGTGTTTTTTCCCGCCTTCGCAGGATCAGGATTGTGATGTGGAGGAGGAAGAAAATGAGAACCAGAGGCGCGATGCTGAGCAGTGAATCCAAAAAGGCGGTTCCGGTGGCCTCTTTGAAGGGTTCGAAAAAGAAAGCGGGTGCCTGCCATCCTGAATCGGAAGGCGGGGAGGGATTGAAAGATTTTTGCAGGGCTCCCTGGGCTAGTACGGCCAGGATGGCGCCGGCGGACGCCAGACCGACGATACCGAACTGGTCTCTGGCATCCTCACGGCGGGCAGCCGTGATCTGGGCGACACCGGCGGCAAGAGCCAAAATGAAGGGTGTGGTGATGGCGCCGGTTGTCGCGCCGGAGGCGTCGAAGGCGAAATCATGGAAGAGCGGCCTGTTCAGTATGGCCAAAACCAGGATCACCGCATAGGTGGCCCAAAAAACATAACGAAGCCGTACCTGCTTGATAATCCGCCAAAAGCCGACCATGACCAGGAGGCCGACACCGATTGATACGACGATCACCATCTGCCATTTGGTAATGGAGGCGCCCGTCAACTGCTGGACCTGGGATGCCAGGATTTGAAGGTCGGGCTCAGCGACGGAGATCAAAAAACCAAGGAGCAGGCCGCCCGCCAGTAAAAGGGGGAGTTTGCCAGTGTTGACCAGGACGCGGCCGCTGTGCCGGCCGATGGGAGTGGCGCCCAGGTCGACCCCGACCAGGAAAACCGACAAACCAACAAGAACCAGGAAGGCGCCGAGAAGGAACTGGCCAATTTGCATGCCGGTCAGGGGGGTGACTGAGAAATGCAAGATGACAACAAATAGGGTGACCGGCAGAACGGATGCCAGCACCTCTTTCATTTTTTCCGTAAAGATCCTCATGATTGCCCCCTAAAGTAAAGTCTTTCTCATTCTAACGGAAAGAGGAGAAATTTGTCGCAAGACGGAAAAGCGCTTGGTCAAAGCGCAGGAGGCTTTTCGTATTGACAGAAAAAGGGGCATCGGGTACCATACAGACTGCGCGCCTGCGTAGCTCAGCTGGTAGAGCAGCCGCCTTGTAAGCGGCAGGTCGGGAGTTCAAATCTGTCCGCAGGCTCCATGAAACCGTCCGTGATTGAAAGAATCCGGGCGGTTTTTCCTTCTCAGGGATGGTGGACCGCCCGCTCACCGCCGACCAGCTTGGGCCGGTATATAAGCGAGGTCACACGCGCCTGACCGATATGGGTCACGGAGAGCCTGACCGGCCGCTGGACGAAGCGGACATGCATGCCGATTTCCGTATCGCCGATATCCATCCCCAGGGAAGCCTCGATATGCTCCACCATGACGGGATCGTCAAAGGCCGCGTAAGCCGCCATGGAGCAGGCGCCGCCGGCGTGCAGCTGAGGGATCACGTTGACCTCTTCCAGGTCATGGCGCA
>Ga0172382_10006058_pt1 | contig 17747 bp, 17 predicted proteins | sample Leawel138RmetaG_FD_122245 | JGI IMG/M metagenome (GOLD analysis project Ga0172382, IMG submission 122245) | Leachate microbial communities from a municipal landfill in Southern Ontario, Canada - Leachate well 138R metaG | ecosystem: Engineered > Solid waste > Landfill > Unclassified | place...
ATGACGGTACATGGTACCACGTGTTTCACGTTGACGCACCTTTAAAGTGCGCTGCCAGAGATAATTGTATCTTTTTGACACACTGTGTTGAGCTATTTTGATACATGGAGTCAATAGCACGCGGCGTGTAATCGAGATTCCATCCGAGCACGCGATACGTACTCTGCACAAAGTTGGTTTAATTCCTTACAATATAACAACTTATATAACTTTTTAGTTCAGTTTACAAAGTTGGCACGCTTTATGCTTATATATAGTCAGAAGGCAGAATGGTGAGGAGGAAAAGATGCTGAGAAGATCGTCCTCCTCGACCAAAAACAAAGACTGCCTGGGTAAACAACACATACAGGAGGTATGTTATGAACTATCTTACCGTAACTCGACCAAATCGCAGACTGAGCACTGTTGAGAACAACATGAGTGATTTTGACCGGCTCTTCCAGTCAGTTTTCAGTTCGATGCCGTCGTGGACCGACCACAAACCGGCGGTCGATATCCGTTCTACCGAGAACGAGTACATCGTTGATGCCGATCTTCCCGGTTTTTCAGAAGACCAGATCGACGTCCGCGTAGAAAATGATCTGCTTGTAATATCCGCCAAGGACGTTGCAGAAACGGAATCGAAGGAAACAGAGTCAAAGGAAAAAGACGCTAAGGAGCAGGATGACTCATACATGGTACGTGAGCGCCACATGCGTTCCTTCTACCGGAGCTTTGCCCTTCCCAAAGACGCCGACCGGAGCGCGATTGAGGCAAGCTACCGAAACGGCGTGCTTACGCTGTCAATTTCCCGAAAGGAAGAGGCAAAACCCCGACAGATTAAAATCAAACGGGGCTAACACATTACATACACGGCGATACGCCGTGACGGGTATGTTCGTGGGCGGCGGCTGTCGTCCACGAACTGAATATCCCTATTTAACCGTTCACATCTCCATATAAACGTCTGTTTAACTTATTTTTCTATTTTTCCACCCTTTAGATATACAAAAGCAAGAATTTGGGACATATCGTTGTGTCGGTGCGTAAAACCGTCTGCCAATCACCCTTGTATTCGCCACCGCGCACCGGCCGCCTTGTATGAGTTTCATCTCTGGGTTAGAACGTGTTGGCAATGAAAGTTCTATTCATCGGCGATAGGCTTTTTATGAAATTCCCCGATATGTCTTACTTCCGGTCCCGCCTGGCCGAAGTCGGCGGGGTTGTTTTCTCCACCGAGGGTATGTCGGACAATGAAGTTGTTGATGCCGCCCGGGACGCTACGGCGCTGGTTGTTATAGGCAGACCTATCACAGATGCCATGATTCGGGCGTGCACAGACTGCCGCCTTATCATGACTCTCTCCGTCGGATATGACGTCGTGGACGTCCAGACCGCTACAAAACAGAAGATTCCCGTATCAAACTGCCCCCTCTACTGCAGTGAAGAGGTAGCGGAACACGCGCTGACTCTGGCACTTGCGATCATCCGAAAGATACACAGTCTGCACCAACACGTTCTGAACGGTGGATGGGACTACAAGCAGGCCAGAACCATACACTCATATCGGACCGTCACTTTCGGGATCGTCGGTCTTGGTCGTATCGGACGTCATATTGCCCGAAAAGCCGCAGCTCTCGGGATGCGTGTTGTCGCCTACGATCCGTACGTAGATGACGATATCTTTAACCTTCTTCACCTTGAACGGATATACGAGTTCGACGCCTTTCTGGAGGAAAGTGATGTCGTTTCCATTCACTGCCCTCTGACCGACGAGACGTGGCATATGTTCAACGCCGAAGCCTTCAGAAAAATGAAGCCGACGGCGTGCATTGTGAACACCGCGCGGGGGCCGATTATCGCACAGAGCGATCTCGAAACGGCCCTGGAGACCGGTCAAATTGCAGGTGCCGGAATAGATGTGCTCGAAATAGAACCTCCCCGCGGTGACGAACGGCTCCTCACACTGCCCACCGCAGTAGTAACACCCCACATCGCATGGTATTCGGAAGAAAGCCATCGTCAAAACGTCAAAGACGGTATGGATGAACTGGTACGAGTGCTGAAGGGTGAACGCCCACGGTACGTCGTAAATCCCCAGATATTTTCGCGTCGGTAAAGGAGGCCCCATGAGAAGGTCAACAACGGTTCTGGTTCTGGTTATCGGTATCGCGGCTGCAGCCATGACGGTACATGCATCTGGAAAATCAGAAGATCCGGCACAGTTTCCACGCCGTGCTATTTCTTATGTCATTCCATTTGACCCCGGTGGCCAGTCCGACGTAACCGCTCAGTATCAGAAAGCCTATCTGGAAGAACTCCTGGGTGTGAATATCGTCATCCGTCACCAGGCCGGAGCCGGTGGTGCTCTCGCATGGGCAAAACTCGTCAAATCTGAGGCCGACGGATACACGATTGCCGGAAACAACATCCCTCACATCATCATCCAGCCGCTGGTTCGGGAGAACGCAGGCTACCAGACCTCAGACTTGAAGCCGGTATACCTCTTTCAAACCACTCCAATCGGGATCGCCGTAGCAAATGACAGCCCGTTTAACACCCTTGAAGAGCTGATTTCACACGCCCGCTCCAATCCGGGTACCGTCACCGTGAGCGGATCGGGTACCCATTCGGGGCACCATCTGGCTGTTCTTCAGCTTCAGCACCTTTCCGGGGCAGAGTTCACCTATATTCCCGCAACAGGCGCAGCACCCTCGGTAACTAACTTTCTTGGTCGACACAGCCAGGTACTGGTGGCCAATTCCAATGACCTCCTCGCCCACATCACCGATATGAAAGTCCTTGCGATCGGTACGGAGAAACGTTTTGCCCCACTGCCGGACGTCCCGACCTTCATTGAAGAAGGATACGAGATGACCGCCGGTATTGACCGAGGCGTAGCCGTTCCACCGGACACCCCGGAAAGTGTGGTAGCCCGACTTGAAGCGGCGTTCGACGCCGTAAGTACCAATCCTGAGTTTCGCCGAAACATGGAAAACATGGGATTTGTTGTACACACAGTTGGTTCTCGGGAATTTGCCGCGTACATAGCCCGAAAAGAAACTGAGATTTTGACCGTCCTGCGCGAGCTCGGCGAGATCTGAACAGAATGCTTCTGAATGCACTGACCGGAATCATGGACCCGGTCAGCCTTTCCCTGATAATCGTCGGAGTCGCTTCCGGCATTATCGTCGGCGCTCTCCCCGGACTGACGGCTACCATGGCGATCGCTCTCTTAGTCCCGTTTACATTCGGTATGTCCCCTATTCACGGGTTGGCCTTGTTGGGAGCCATTTACACCGGCGCTATCTACGGCGGGTCTTTTTCGGCGATTCTTATCAACACACCGGGAACGCCGTCGGCCATAGCGACGACCTTCGACGGCTATCCGATGGCGCGAAAAGGCGAAGCCTACCGCGCGATCGTCACGGCAACACTGTCATCGGTCTTCGGGGGAACCGTTGGTGTCGTGTTTCTTATATTCCTCGCTCCACCCCTTGCCAGGGCCGCCCTGACCTTCGGGCCACCCGAATACTTCTGGCTGGCCGCATTTGGACTGACCATTATCGCCGCCGTTTCACCCCGTTCTACCCTGAAGGGATTGATAGGCGGCGGTATCGGGTTGTTGATTTCTACAATAGGTATCGCCCCAATTGAGGGGGCCGTACGGTACAACTTCGGTACAATAGCTCTGCAGAACGGAGTTTCTCTCATACCTGCTTTGATCGGATTTTTCTGCATTCCCGAAGTATTCCGGATGGTTGAAGAAAGCGGTACGACCGGAAGCGTAGTTCCCTACAAAAAACAGCGAAAAATGGTTACCCGTGTCTTTCATGCCCTCCTTCGAAAACCGTGGCTGATGATCCGGTCGTCGCTGATCGGTACTTTTATCGGTATTATTCCCGGCGCCGGTGGTAATATCGCCGGTCTGGTCAGCTATAACGAGGCAATTCGGACGAGCCGAAACAAGGAGAAGTTCGGCACCGGCGCCATGGAGGGGGTGGCCGCGTCGGAAACGGCAAACAACGCCTCCGTTTCGGGTGCGCTTATCCCCATGCTGACACTCGGTATTCCCGGTGCTCCTCCTGCGGCGGTACTGTTTGGGGCGCTTTTGCTGCAGGGTATGCGGCCGGGAATGGAACTTTTCACGGCTCACGGAAGTGTTACCTACGCCTTTCTTTTTTCTCTTGTCCTCGCCAATTTTGCCATGTTGCCTCTGGGGCTTCTCCTCGGCAAAGCGGTATCGTCACTGATGCAGCACACCCGAGTCCAGACTATGGCGCCGTTGATCATCTTTCTCTCCATGGTCGGATCCTATTCCATCGCGAATAACATCGCGGATATCTATACGATGGTGGTTGTCGGTATCGTAGCCCACGCTCTTCGAAAGGCCGGTTTCATGCCCGGCCCCATCGTTCTGGGGCTTATTCTCGGACCCATAGCCGAGCTGGGTCTCACCCAGTCTCTTCTCATGGGACGCGCTGCCGGCTCCATGACCACAGTCTTTTTTGCCCGTCCCCTGTCGGTGATTCTGCTCGTCCTTACAGTTGGCTCTATCATCACGCCGATGTACGTCAAATGGCGGGAACACCGGGGCGGCAGTGGTGCGTTGAAGGCAATAAAAACGCTCGACCGGAGTGAACAGTGACACAAAAGACGCGTAACCTGACTGCATCTCTCCTGGTCATGGTTGGTTCTATCTACTGGTTCATCGAAAGTGACGGTTTTCGACCGCTCAGCCGTATTTTTCCGCGCGTAGTATCGGCGGTCGTCTTTATCCTGGCCGTAATTCTGGGTATTCTTACTCTGGTCGGTAAAGGCCCGACAGTTAAAATCGCCCAAGGTGAGGCCGGCACCAGACACCTCAGGGCCGGCACTCTTATTATCGCCCTGGTTATCTGGACCGTTTTGGTCCCCGTCATCGGACTCCTGTCCGCAAGCCTGATCGGGGTTGTAGGGATCGGATTACTCACGTTTCGGGCGCATATCGGTACGCGCCGGGCGATTTTTATTGCCGTCGGTGTTGTTGTTGCCTTTTATGTTCTCTTTGCGCTTGTCCTTAATGTTCCGTTTCCCCGAGGTGTTCTGATCTGATCGGAACAGCAGTCATAACTGTAACCCCGTGCTCAGCCCACATCTTCCGGCCGATCAATGTCCAGAAACATCCCCCGGTTCACGGCCGTATCAGGAAAAGGGATCTCCTCAACGGTGTATCGTCTGAGAAACTCCCGCATACTCGGTACCTCGGTACAATTCAGGAGTTCGGGGATTATCCGTGACGACACAAGGACAGGATGGCCGCGCCGGCCATCAAGGACCGGGAAAATCGCGGCCGTGCGGCCTGTACCGTTCGCACCCTCCGAATCAACCGTAACGGAATGGTCCGCAAGAGTCCGATAGACCGTTGCCGGAAGTGCCGGCATATCGCCGGGGGCGACGAAAAACCAGGCACTTTGAACCAGTTCCGCCCCTGCCGCAATGGAACGAACCATACCTTCGGAAAAATCGGGGTTGTGGACTATCCGAACCTGCTCAAGAGACCGAACCTGGTTCTCAAGTTCATCTCCCCGATGTCCCGTCACCAGGATCACCGAACGGCACACCTTAACAGCCTGCTCCAGCCCATGAAGAACGAGAGCACGGCCGCGATAATTCACGAGGGGTTTAAACGCCCCCATCCGGGAGGAATACCCCGCCGCCGGAATGACACAGTCATATCGACCGGCTATCACAACTCGGCGATTTTCCGTGCCGTCTTGAGCTGAAGCCACCGTTTGTTAACGATCGAACGTGTATGATGGCCCCGATCGCATACCCCCGATTCATCAGTCATCTCCACGTCCATCGTGATGTGGTATCCGTCAAAATCGCTGATCGTCAACGTCACGTGAACGGTAGAACCGACAACTGTCGGTGACTCATGGAAGACATCACAACTCTTTCCAACAGAGATATACCCATCAGGCAGATTGGGATCGATAAGTCGAACTGCTGCGTCAATGATGAACGACACAATAGCCGGTGTAGACAGCAGTTTTTCCATATCATCGGGAAGATGATTCCCGTAGGTATCATCTTCACTTACCGTTCGCTGTATCGTGATGGACATACCCGTCTTAATGCCAGGAAAAGTCATGATCGCCCCCTCAGTTGTATCAGTCGCATCAGCCGCATCAGTCGCAAGCGTGCTTCTGGATCTCCGGCGCCGATTTACAGCTGCCGTAGGGACTCTTTGTAATCCAGTTGTCCACCGCCTCTTTTCGGTTCAACGCCCGCCAGACATCTTCAAAGCGGAGAGGCATATGGGTCAATTCCGCTCCGGTAGCGTCCTGAATGGCATTTCCCAAAGCGGCGGCAACGGAGATCATGCTGTGTTCTGCAATGCCCCGTGCTCCGTAAGGTCCGTCCACCTGGGGTGTCTCGACACCAAATGTCTCAATCTCAAAGGGAATATCTTTTGCTGTTGGTATCTTGTTATCGGTAAAACTCGGGTTCAAGAGATGCCCCTTGTCGTCATAGATGTACCCCTCAACAGTCGCAGTCCCAAGACCCTGAATCATGCCGCCGATTGCCTGGCCGCGAAATGCGTCGGGATTGACAACCCGACCGGCATCAAAGACAGATGCAACCTTGAGCACGTCGTACTCACCGGTCTTAGGATCGACAGCCACAATCATGCCGTGGGCTCCGTAGGTCCAGTCAATAGCGGGATGGCCCGCGCCGGTCTCCTTGTCCAGATTGGTCAGTCCCTGGGCGATGTAACGGCCAACACCCACAAGAGGTCCGCCGATGGCGTTCCCGTTGGGATAGGCGTATCCAATGGCAAGCTGCCGGAATGAAACCCTTTGGTCCGCCCGATGACGGAGAAAAATCCCGTCACCGTCGTGATCCAAGTCCTGGGGGATTGCTCTTAGAATCTGCGCAGCGTCACCGTATGCCTTTTCCAGGAGATCATCGGCTGCGAGTATGGCGGCATTGCCGCTCAGGAGAAGACCCTTTGATGCGACGGTCTGCCAGTCATAGGGGTCTCGATCGGTATCCGACTCAAAGGCGATCTTCACCCGTTCCATCGGCATCCGCAGTCGTTCGGCGATCATCTGGGCCAATGCAGTATAGGTCCCCTGGCCGTAGTCGGTCAGAGTCAGGTTTGCCGTAACGGTTCCGTCTTCGTTCATCTTGAGGATGACCGTTGTAGCGGTAAAGGACGGCATTGCCGGCGCCTTGTGCAGCCCGACAACAGACTTCCCTATTTTCTTGCCCGACGCGGCAGCTTTTGCCTTTTCTTCTTCGGTAACCGTACCGTAGCCGACCATTTCCGCAGCCTTTTTCAGACACGCTGAGATATTCCCGGTATGTTCGGTAATAGTCTCCCCAGTCAGGGTGGCGCTCCCGGGCTTAAGAGCGTTTTTGAGTCGGAACTCCAGGGCGTCCATGCCGATAGCCTCGGCAATCAGGTCCATGTGCCGCTCCAGGCCCCAGTGGAATTCCACGTGCCCAAATCCCCGGTATGCCGTACCAAAAGGCTTGTTGGTGTACACCGTGTAACTATCAACCCAGGCGTTGGGAATCTCGTACGGCCCGGCGGCACTGAAACTGGAGGCACGGGTCACGTTGACGGCGTAGTCGGCGTAGGCACCGGCATCCCACCACATAGTCATTTTCTGACCGAGAATCTTACCGTCTTTGGCAACACCCGTCTTGATCTGATAGGTAAGCTGACTGCGACAGGGCAGCAGGCTGAACTCCTCTTCCCGGGTGGCCATGAATTTGACGGGTCTACCCTTTGCCGCCTTACTGAGGACAGCGACCAGAGGTTCAATACCAATACCGGCCTTACCTCCGAACCCGCCGCCCACATAGGGTACTTCAACCCGCACATTTCGGTGGGGTAGGCCAAAACTTAATGCGAAGAGGTTTCTCAGGGTATAGGGCGACTGAGCGCTGGACCAGATGTGGACGTTGTCATTTTGGCCCCATTGCACAATGGCAACATGGGTTTCCATAGGCACGTGCTGAACCGAGGGGTTGGTGTACTCCCGTTCAATGATCCATTCGGCTTCTTCGAACGCCTTTTCAACATCGCCCTTCCGCACCTTGGAGAGGTTTGCGATATTTGTGCCGGGAATGGGTGTAAAAGCCGATTCCATAAAGCCATAGGAACCAAGATCGGGATGGATTAACGCCGCGTCTTTCTTCACCGCATCACGGGGGTGCAGCACCGGTTCCAGCTCTTCATAGTCTACCACAATGGCGTCAACGGCCTTTTGGGCAATTTCGAGAGTATCCGCAGCAACCGCTGCGACGCCCTCTCCAAAGTGGCGCACCTCGTCACGGGCGAGAATATCCTTGTCTTCTACGTACAAACCGAGTTTGAACGGAACTTCTTTTCCGGTAACGACCGCCCGGACACCCTGCATAGCAACTGCTGCAGAGACGTCAACCGAGCGAATCCTGGCACGGGCGTGGGGACTCGTCTTCACCCGGGCGTAGAGCATCCCCGGTAAAATCATGTCACTGACGTACATAGCCTGGCCGGTTACCTTCTCAATAGTATCTACTCTGCGGGTGACCTTACCCACATATTTCAGTTCTGATGCTGCTGCAGTGTCAAGCATGTTTGCCTCCCTTGGCCGCATCCCGGCCCGCTATCTCATCGGCCGCTCCGTTGTCGGCCGCGTCGAGGATCGCCTCGATAATCTGCTGATATCCGGTACAACGGCAGAAATTGCCCTCAATTCCGTCTATCACTTCTTCACGGTTCGGATGAGGATTACGACGTAAGAGGTCTTTGGTCGTCATGAGCATACCGGGCGTGCAGAAACCGCATTGCGCCGCATGGTGCTCGTCGAACTTCTCCTGCACAATGGTGAGTTTTCCGTCTACCACTTCGCCTTCAACCGTTTCTATGGAGGCACCATCGATTTCGGCGGCGAGAACCAGGCAGGAGTTAACTGATTTCCCGTTGACAATAACAGTACAGGCGCCACATTCACCGGCGCCGCACCCTTCCTTCGTACCGGTCAGACCGATGTCTTCCCGGAGAAAATGAAGCAGAGTCTTGTGTTCCGAAACGCTCCGTTCGTAAACGTCTCCGTTGATAGTAAATTTCACTGTCTTCATGGTTATATCCTTTCCATCAGGCGGGTGATGAACTCACCGACCATAAACGTGCGGTACTCGGCGGTTGCCCGAACGTCGTCGATGGGGCTGATCATTTCCTGTGCTTTCGACTTGATGTCCTCAACCGCAGCATCCGCCGGAAAATCCGGTAGAAGCACCGGCTTCGGCGCTGCTGAACCGATTGCACAGCGAATGGCCTTTTTGTGTTTGATCATTGAAACACTGACCACACCCAGATCATGGCCTTTGATCCGCTTCAGTTTCTCGTACCCGCCGGGAGCCCGAGCCCAAGTCGGGGGTACTATAATGCGAGTAACGATTTCGTCCGGTTGGATAATCGTCTGTTTCACACCGGTAATAAACTTACCCATGGGCAGCGTCCGTTCCCCGGATGCGCTCTGCAGTACGACATCGCCCCCAAGAATGTACAGGGGTCCCGACATATCCCCACAGGGACTGGCTGTTACGATATTCCCAATAACCGTCGCCCTGTTTCTGAGCTGAAACGTAGCCAGTTCTTCACCAGCCGTATGCAGGATTGGAAATTCTTTCTTGACGTGCGGATATTCAAGCAACTCGTTAATTGTGACACACGCACCAATTGAGAGACCTTCCGATGCAGACCACTTTAACTCCCTGAGTTCCGCAATACCTTTCAGGTCGAGTACGTGAACGGGCTTCACAAGCCCGGCTCTAATTACAACAAACAGATCCGTTCCACCCGAGAATACCGCTGTATCCGGCCCGTGCTGAGCCAAAAAGTTCAGTGCTTCCTCAAGTGTCTCGGGTCGGTGATACGAAAAATCATGCAGCATACAACGCCACCTTTCCCTCCCCCGCCGTGAACTGCATTTCCGTTACAAACAAAAAACCCGGCATCGCAACACAATGCAGGATATTTTGAACCGCTTAATTCACGGAAACGCTACCGAGGGATGAGTCCTCTATTGTAGTCCAGCTGTTAACCTTGTCAAGAGAAAGAAAAGCCTCCAGAATACAGGTATGAGACAGCGCAACGATAGCAAGCAGCCGTATTTTCGGTTACTGGTTGCAACAACCATGGCAGTAGTTTTTCTGGGTACAACCGTGTTGCCTCTGGCAGCAGCTGAGGAACGGACCGTCGTCGACGCACTGGATCGATCGGTCCAGATACCGTCGGACCCACAGCGGATAGTCACCGCCGGCCGAGCCGTTCTGATGATCGCCGATGTACTCTATGCTTTCCCCGGTGTTCCCGACCGAATCGTAGGCATCGGCCGCATCAGCCAGGGAGCCGGCAGCTTTCCTCAGGCCCTGGATCCACGGTTCAGCGAAAAGACCCTCTTTGAACGTAACGTCGGCCCCGAACAGATTGTCGCGGCGGCGCCGGACCTGGTCATCCTGAAGACCTTTATGAGGGATTCCCTCGGTCGACCGCTGGAGCAACTCGGTATCCCCGTACTGTACGTCGAACTGGAAACTCCGGAACAGTACGAACGGGATATAGCCCTCCTTGGTACCGCCCTGGGAGAAACAGAACGGGCACAGGAGCTGGTACATTACTTCAAGACAAATCGGGAAAAAATTGAGACAACGACCGGCCGAATTGCCGAATCTGAAAAGCCCTCGACCCTTCTGTTGTACTACCGCAGTTCCGGAAACGACGTGTCCTTTCAGGTTCCCCCACGCAGCTGGATTCAAACACAGATCGTACTCTCCGCCGGCGGAAAACCGGTATGGACGAAAGCAGTAACCGGCAACGGTTGGCAGACCGTCGGGCTCGAACAGATCGCCGCGTGGGACCCGGAAGTCATTCTACTGGTTGCCTACAACGACAACCCCGATGAAATCCGGGACCGCCTGATAATGGACCCCAATTGGGAGGCCTTGAAGGCGATACGGAGCGGTTCGTTTGTCGCCTTTCCCGGCGACTATTACAGCTGGGACCAGCCTGATACCCGGTGGATTTTGGGACTCCAGTGGACGGCAGCTCAGCTGCACCCCGATCAATTTCCGGGATTCACCGGCCGAAAAGCCGCACAGGCTTTCTTTTCAGAACTCTACGGCATGGACGGCGGTACATTCGAACGCATCATCGTGCCGACCCTGACTGGAGCCGTGGACTGAGCGGGCCATACCGGCAGGAGCGACGACATCTACAGCTAATTGCCCTGGGGACCCTTTTGCTGGTGGTCATTGCCGCGTTCACCGGAAGATATCCTCGGGCCGGTATTACCTGGCCCACAGAGTTCATCGACGACCCCCTGGGTATGCGCCTGCTTCTGGGACTGCGACTCCCGCGGGTTATTGCAGGCGTACTCCTTGGAGCTGGCCTGGGCGGTGCCGGGGCGGTCATGCAGATGCTCTTTGGAAACCCGCTGGTCGAACCAGGTATGATCGGTGTCTCTCAGGGAGCCGGGTTCGGTGCAGTTCTGGCAATCGTGGCCGGTGCCGGCGCAGCGTGGCAAATTCAGATCAGTGCCACAATCTGCGCTCTCATCGGCCTGGCGATAGCCTACCAAGTCGCACGCCGTCTCCGTTTCGGTGGCTGGGTTCTACGGCTTATCCTGTCGGGGCTCGCCGTTTCGGCTCTCTTTTCTGCCGGAATTGGCCTGTTGAAGTTCGTTGCCGACCCTCTCAACGAGTTGCCGGAAATAACATTCTGGCTCCTTGGGGGGATATGGAACACCAACTGGCCCGGCCTGCTCCGAATGGCACCGGGAGTAATAGTCGGAATTGCCGTGGTTCTCGCCGGACGGCGTCGTTTGAATTTACTGACACTGCACGACCGGATTTCCTTTTCTCTGGGGGCCGATCCCGACCGGGAACGGTTACTGTTTCTCACTGCCGCCACCGTACCGGTGGCCATACTGGTTGCCTACGCCGGCATCATATCCTGGGTTGGATTGCTTATCCCCCACGCCGCCCGGCGCGTCTTTCGGGCCGACGCGGTTATCTCCGTACCGGCGTCTATGCTTATGGGGGCGGCGTTTGTCCTGGTGGCCGACACATTCGCTCGGACGGTGGTATCCGGTGAAATCCCTCTGGGAATCGTCACCGCTTTTTTTGGGGCGATTGGCTTTATCGCGCTCCTGCTAACCCATAACATCAGGATGACCAAATGACGAAAAACACCGGAGCTGACGTCTCACCGGCGGTAACGGTACAGAACGCGTCGTTCGCCTACACCGACGGTCTGCCTGTTCTTTCGTCGTTGTCTCTTTCAATTTCGACCGGTCGGGTGACGGCAATTCTCGGCCCCAACGGTGTCGGCAAGACGACCCTTCTCAACATGATTCTCGGCTGGATTCGACCGTCCGAAGGCGCCGTTCTCCTTTTCGGCCAATCCCTGACCTCCATGAGCCGTCGTGATGCGGGTCGCACCGTTTCCATCGTTCCCCAGGACGAACACCTGGCATTCGAGTACTCCCTCCTGGATTACGTACTCCTCGGCCGCAGCCCTCATCTGAATGCACTGGCCTTGCCGGGGCAGCAAGACATCGCCATGGCCGACCGATGCCTCAAGCGCGTCGGTATGTACGAGCGCCGCTTCGATCCGGTCACAGATATCAGCGGGGGAGAAAAGCAACTCGTCCTTCTGGCCCGATCCTTGTGCCAGGAACCGCGCCTGCTCCTCCTGGACGAACCGTCGGCCCACCTCGATATCGCCAATAAAAGGCGGCTGGTCAACCTCATTCAAGACCTTCGGAACACCGGTGTCACCGTGGTTCTCACAACCCATGACCCGGATTTTGCGGCCGTTACCTCCGACGAAATCGTGCTGCTCTCCGACGGCAATCTTCTGGCGCAGGGTGCCCCGTCGGAAGTAATGACATCTGCCCTGCTGTCGGCGGCGTTCCGTATCCCTTTACAGGTCGACTGGCAGAACAACCATCCCCATATCATCTGGTGAGGATATCATCTGGTGAGGATATTTCGGTAACTTTCACACCCAACGATGCGAACTATATAGAGCGACTGTCTGGTTTACCGGTGTTCTTTCGCCCGCTGCATCGCCCGTTCAATAGACTCGTACCCGGTGCAGCGACAGATATTGGACTGGAGCCAGTCCACCGTCGTTGCCCTGTCCGCGTCGGGATACCGGTGAAGCAGCGCGTCGGCATTGTTGATAAAACCGGGGGTACAGTACCCACACTGAAAGCCCTGTTCTTCGGCAAACGCGTGACGGACAGGGCTGTCCGTCAGCCCCTCAACGGTGGTAATCTCCCGGTCATCAACATCTACCGCAAGGGTATAGCACGATTTCGTCGGGACACCGTCGACCTGAACCGTACAGGCGCCACAGTCACCGTTTTCGCACCCCAGCTTGGTCCCGGTTAACCCGACGTTCCGTCGTAAAGTGTGCAGCAAGGTATCTGCCGGGTTAACCCACACCTTCCGGTCTTCTCCGTTAATGCGCAGAATCAACTCAGTCATCTTTTCGTACGTCTTCATGGCCTCATTCCTTTTTCGCCCCTGCACCACCTGCCGGTACAAGCTGCGCCAGCCGCTCAATCCCCGCTGCCAGACTCTGGACCGTTACGTCACGGCGGTACTCCCGGCTTCCCCGGAAGTCGTCCTTGTACTTGTACATCTGGGCGTCCAGAGCGGCCGCCGCGCGGCGTACAAGCTCTTCACCGCTCAGCCCGCTCACATCCGAATCCGAAGCCGAAGCGTCCGTATCGTTCAGCACCGCTTCAGCCAGTGAGGCCCGTACGGGATGCCCAAAGGTCCCGGTCAGGGCCAACCGGTACTCTCCGTCAAGACGGGCCAGAACAAGGGTCACCAGGGGATAGGCCACCCGAGGATCCTGCGTCCGTCGGCTGTAGTACCAACCACCCCGGTCCCCGGAAGCCCACGCTTCTACAGGTCCCCAGCCTCTGTCGGACACGGTCATACCATGACCTTCCAGCCCGCTAACGACGCCGCCATCAAGGCTCAACGACAGGATCAACTCACCGTCCCGTAATTTTAGTTTTTTGTTAAAACGAACCGTGACGAGCTCCTGTTCCGAAACGGCACTTGCCCCAGCAGCCTCAGCAGCAGCATCAGCTGGCACAGTAGCATAAACAGCGTCTCCGCCAACCGTCTCCATCTGTCCATCCAGCAGCAAAAACGGCAGCACCGCCTCCCGGTACGGTAACATCCCGCAGATGTTCCCCCCCAGGGTAATGGAGTTCCGAACGGTCCGGTCGGCAATACCGGCACAACACCGACTCAGCAGACCACAACGACCACCGTCGGTCACCTCAGACAACCGCAAAGCGCTGCCCCAGACCAGCCGGTCACCCGCTGCTCCGGTAGTACCGCCACTCGGTATCTGCCGCGCCTCAGGAATCCGCTTGTAGTCGATGACCCGATCCACCTTCAGTTTGTTTTCCCGGGCCAAGGTCACAATCTCCGTACCGCCCCCGAAAAAAACAGGTTTCTCACCGGCACCAACCGCGTCATTCCAGACCGCCACCGCCTCTTCCGGTGTTTCAACCCGCGTATACGCCACTTCATAGGGAATCATTTCGCACCCCCCTTCGGGCTTGCATCCGCGTTCACGTCTGCATCCCCGTCCTGCATCACCGTCCACAGGTACTCCGGCGTAATGGGCAGCCGGTTCACCTGCCGCCCCACAGCTCGGGAAGCCGCAGAGGCGAGCGCCCCAGGCATTCCAAGAATACCCTGCTCACCCAGGCCCCGGGCGCCAAACGGCCCGTCCCCCTGGGGAGATTCCACAAAGTCCACAACGTACTCAGGCTCTTCACCGTAGCGCATCACCTTGTAGTCCCGGAGCTTTCCATTGAGCACCCGTTCCCGGGAGTCAAAGAGAAACCCGTCTCTGATGGAATAGCCGATTCCCATAGCCATGGCGCCAACAACCTGACCCCGGGCAAGATCCGGGTTAATCACCCGCCCCACGTCCATGGAACAGACACTCTTCAGCACCCGGAAAGACCCGTCCCGCCGGTCCAGCTCAATCTCAACCGCCTCGGCCCCCAGAGTCCACTCCAGCCCCGGCCGACCTGCACCCGTTTCCGGGTCCAGATTACTCAAGTGGCGGGCGATGTACTTACCCCGGCCAATAACCGGACCACCGATGGCCGTCCCATCGGGATAGACATACCCCAGAACCACCTCCGACAGAGACAGCCCCTTTTCAGGGTCATCCCGAAGAAACACCCGACCACCGGAAACGGCAAGGTCCTCCTCCGGTGCCCGCAGCGGCGCCGAAGCGACCCGCTTGATCTGCTCCACCGCGTCGTCCACCGCGGCAATAGCCGCCCGACCGGCCATAAACAGCGACCGACTGGCCGCCGTAGTCCAGTCATGCGTAGACCGGTCCGTTGCAACCTCCCGAACCGCGTGCACCATAGCCGGGTCCATACCCAGCCGCTCAGCGACAATCTGGGCTATTCCCGTATGAACACCCTGCCCAATTTCCACAACCCCGGTCACCACATTTACCGAGCCGTCGTCGTTAAAACTCACTATCGCCCCGGCGTCGGTAAAGGTGGGAATGACAGGAGCCTTCCAGTAACACGAAAACCCCTTCGCCCGAACGCGGTGTTCGTCCACCACCGTCACATTCGGATCGGACGACCCAGTGGGATCACCAGACCCGGACCCACCGGCCCCGCTCACCCACCCGATGTGCCGCGCCGCCCGGTCGATACACTCCCGCAAGTCCCCCGTATTGGCGTCCAGCACATCCTGTGACGGCGTCTGGTCGCCGGCGGCCACCGCGTTCTTCCGACGCAGCTCCACCGGGTCCATCCCCAGCTTCTCCGCCAGCACATCCATCGACCGTTCCACCGCGTAGCTCAGCTCGATATGACCGAACCCGCGAAACGCCGTGGCAAAAGGATGGTTGGTATAGACACAGTAACTGTCGGCCTTCAAGTTTGGAATGTTGTACGGCCCGGTGCACGCATACCCCAAGGCCCGACTGATGTTCACCGCATAGTCCGCATACCCACCCGAATCCAGAAGGTACTCGATCTCAGCGACAACCAGCGTCCCGTCCTTCCGGGCACCCAGCTTGATCGTCGATTCAAGCCCCGCCCCACCGGGAGACCCAACCATATCCTGCTCCCGACTGTTGGCCACCCGCACCGGACGCCCACCCAGCTCCCGGGACAAGAGATACGCCAGCGGTTCCAGCTGAATCCCCGCCTTCCCGCCAAAGGCCCCACCAACCTCGCCAACCTGAATCACCAGCTTCCCCGGAGAAATACCAAAGACATCACTCATGATCGTCCGAACACCGTAGGGACTCTGCGTCGACGTCCTGATCACAACCGTGCCGTCCGACCGAATCTCCGCCACCGCAATCCGCGGCTCCATCGCCGCATGGTCCCTCGGAGGAAACCCGCACGTCTCCTCAACCACCACATCTGCCCCGGCAAACCCCGCAGCCACATCACCCTTACGCATCTTCGTGTGGTGCGCCACATTCGACCCCGGCTCCGGCATAATCGCCGGAATATGGACATACTCCCCCATCTCCGGGTGAATCACCGGCGCATCCGAAGCCATACCTTCCCGAGGATTACGGACAATCGGAAGTTCATCATATTTAATTGATATTGAAGCTGCCGCTTTCTGCGCAGTCCGTTCGTCATCTGCCACAACCGCAACCACCGGTTCACCAAAGTACCGGACCCGGTCAATAGCAAGGGCAGGTTTGTCCCCAAGGTATAACCCGACCCGGTAGGGAAAGTCACGCCCGGAAAACACCCCCCGGACCCCCGGCATCGCCTCAGCTTTGGAGCTGTCGATCTCGCGGATAACCCCGTGGGCAATTTTGCTGCTTACCACAGCGGCGTACAGCATACCCGGCAATAGAAAGTCGTCGGTGAAACGCGTCTTTCCCGTCGTCTTGTCCTGCCCGTCCTGCCGGGGAACACTGACCCCCAGCACCGTCTCAGACTTCACGTCAGCCATTCACACCCTCCATGAGGCTATAAGGTTACTGCGCCAAATCTCGGGACGTCAACGAAAGAACCGCACCAACCGACAAATTATGACTGATCCGGTTTGTTTTTCATCTCTTCCAACATCGCATCAACCCGTTCCGCCGCAATCGCCTCGATCTCGTGCATAAAATCAAACATGTTGGGCACAGCATGACCAAACGACACAGGCTGCTGTTCCTCCTGGGGCGTCCGGACGCGCCGAATCAGCATCTCCTCGGGCTCGCGTATCCGGACGTCAACGTACCGACCGGTGGGCACCACATCCCGGGCGCCGACATTCCGCAGCGAAGAGAGAACCACAAACACGTCGGCCAGATCGTCCCGGTTCTCACAGAGAGTGTAGCGGTAGTAACAGTCACCACTCTCCAGAAGCTCCCGGATAGGACGGTTGGCCGCCGCCTCCGGGTCCGCCTCAAACCGCAGCGTATGGCGCACCCCGCCCAGCCAGGCGGCCCCCATTTTCAGAATCCGGGGAACCCGGGAGTTTTCCAGATGGTAGAGCTCCCATATCCCGGACATCGCCGGAACCGACGCGTTAATCCTCTGCCGGGAAATCCCCTCCATAACGGACCAGGAAATCGTGAAATAGGCGCGGTCACGGCGCACCTGTTTGACAACGGAAGGGACCTTTTCAGTAGCCATCGGACCGATCCCTACCGCTGCCGCATCGTCAGCATCCGAATCGTACCCTGCAGCTCCTTG
>Ga0172382_10006059_pt1 | contig 17745 bp, 20 predicted proteins | sample Leawel138RmetaG_FD_122245 | JGI IMG/M metagenome (GOLD analysis project Ga0172382, IMG submission 122245) | Leachate microbial communities from a municipal landfill in Southern Ontario, Canada - Leachate well 138R metaG | ecosystem: Engineered > Solid waste > Landfill > Unclassified | place...
AGCGGTTGCTGAGCTCGATTGGGTATATACCCCCGGCAGAAGCTGAGGCAAACTTCTACCAGCAACAATCCGGTCAGACCATGGCGGCCTGACTTAAACGAAATGGCCTCCATAAAACCCGGTGTGATTCACTAGCTATGTCACGGATAGTGTCGTTAGCAGTAATTCTGGCGCGTGGTATGACAACATAATGCGAATTCTTCAATGACACTTTCTTCAAAGCTTGGCTTTATGGTGTTTCTCCTTTTGTTTGCCGCTATGATTTTGTTTGTCGTGGTTGGACAGCTCACGGTGCGTCGTTTGCGAAAAAATCCGGAAGTGAGAGGGGCGCTAGGCACAGAGCTTTCAAGCGGCTGGGATATTCTCAATGTGGCTGGCGCCTTATCACGACCCAAGTGGTTTTCCAAGATGATGAGGCGATCCCCGTTGAGCTTTATGGCGGCGGACGAACGGGTTTTATATAAGCACACCAATATTATTGAGCGGATCCTGGCGCGACTGTTCTTCTGGTCTTGGGCTATCTCTGGAGTGTCATTCATTCTTCTGGGGGCGCTAGACATGCTGGGCTGGATAGACTAGAAGCTGGATCCCTCGTTAAGCGCTCGTAGCCTGTTCTAACCATTCATATTATGAATGCCCGCCCTGAGCCTGCTTTCCATTCTCTTGGGACGTGCTTTTGCGTAAGGTAATGCACCATTCAAATTCTGATTCAAACAACTGGGAGAAGACTGTCATGGCTTCATTCGAGGACATCAAGAAGGTAGGCGTGATCGGCGCTGGCACCATGGGCCGGGGTATCGTCATGAACTTCGTCAACGCCGGGTATCCGGTGGTCTGGCTGGATGTGAATGCCGAAATGCTGGAAAAGGGCCTGACGGAAATCGCCAGCGTTTACAAACGCTCGGTTGCCCAGCAGCGTTTTGATGAGGCCGAGGCGCAGGCGCGGTCGGCGCGTATCAGTACCACCCAGAATTACGCTGACCTGGCTGATATGGATCTGGTGGTAGAAGCTGTCTACGAGAACATGGATCTGAAAAAGACCATTTTCGCCGAGCTGGACAAGGCAGTGAAGGCGTCGGGCATTCTGGCAACCAACACCTCCTACCTGGATATCGACGAAATTGCCTCGGCTACTGGCCGTCCGGCACAGGTACTGGGCCTGCACTTCTTCAGCCCGGCACACATCATGAAACTGCTGGAAGTGGTACGCGGTAAGGCTACTGGCCAGGATGTACTGGACGCCTGTCTGGCGGTGGGCAAGAAGATTGGTAAGGAAGCGGTGCTGGCCGGTAACTGCCACGGCTTTATTGGTAACCGCATGCTGTCCATGTATTCCCGTCAGTCCCGCGAGGTAGTGCTGGAAGGTGCCACGCCGTGGCAGGTAGACCAGGCGCTGCAGGGTTTTGGCATGGCCATGGGGCCGTACCGCATGTATGACGTGGTCGGTGTCGATCTGGGCTGGCGCTCGCGTCAACTGGCCGGTCTGGGTCGCGGTGAACCGATTGTCTGGTTGGACAACCGCCTGTGCGAAATGGAGCGTTTCGGCCAGAAGAGCGGCCATGGCTTCTACCGCTACGAGCCGGGTAGCCGGCAGGCTATCCATGATCCGGAAACCGACATGATGGCCCGTGAAGTCGCCGAGGAGGCCGGCTACACCCCGCGCGACGTGTCCGACGAGGAAATCCTGCAGCGTTGCATTCTGGCGCTGGTCAATGAAGGCGCGCGTATTCTCGACGAAGGCTTTGCCGAGAGCGCCGAGGATATCGACCGGGTCTACCGCTTCGGTTATGGCTTCCCCGCTGAGCGCGGTGGTCCAATGGCGTACGCTGACAGCCTGGGGCTGGATGCTGTATTGCAGCAGATCCGTGAGTTGGAAGCCGCTCAGGGTGAATTCTGGAAGCCGGCTGCCGGTCTGGTTCGCCGTGCCGAGGCGGGTGAGACGTTCACCGGTTAATTCGGTTTTAACCCCGGCCCGGCTGGTGATGCGACCAGCCGGGCTTTTTCATTTCACCCATCCCTTCCTGCATCCGCAGTTCAATTGTCCCGAACAGCCCGCCATTCCGTTGCGTACAGACGCGCTCAGCTCTGTTCTTTACTTGCCCTTAGAAAACTTCTAGTCTCGCGACTGCTTCCGAGTCCCGCCGTTATGGTGGTCGCAATCGTTAGGTTCCGTGGGGTAACTGATTGATTGAATTGATATTGGGCGGCGCTCGATCCGGCAAGAGCCGCCTTGCCGAGCAGCAGGCTATCGCCTCCGGACTGGAGGTGGTTTATATCGCCACCAGTCAGCCGCTGGATGAGGAAATGCGCGCGCGCATCCGTCATCACCAGCAGTCCCGCCCCGCACATTGGCAGCTGGTTGAAGAGCCGCTGGCCTTGGCCGGGGTGTTGCGTGAACAGGCCGCAGCAGGGCGCTGTCTGCTGGTCGATTGCCTTACCCTCTGGGTGACCAATCTGCTGCTGGACGACAATCCCCAACGCCTGCATGACGAGCGTCAGCAACTGCTGGATACGCTCGAGACGCTGCCAGGGCACATCATTCTGGTCAGTAATGAAACCGGTATGGGCGTGGTGCCGATGGGTGAGTTGAGCCGCCGCTACGTGGATGAGGCCGGCTGGTTGCATCAGGAGCTGGCGCGGCGCTGCGATCGGGTACAGTTTTGCGTGGCCGGCCTGCCCATGTTGCTCAAGGGCAGCGCGGTCGCTAATTGAACAAATGAATGAGAGTGTGATGACAACAGAATGGTGGCAGGAACCCGTTGCGCAGGTAGATCAGCGGGTGCAGGAGCAAGCCTGGCAGCGGCAGCAGCAGTTGACCAAGCCACAGGGCGCGCTCGGGCAGCTGGAGCAGCTGGCAGTAAACCTCGCCGGCTGGCAAGGCGATCCGCAGCCGCAACTGCAGCGGGTATGGATCAGTATTTTTGCCGGAGATCACGGCGTAGCTGTTGAAGGGGTGTCCACCGTACCGCAGGCGGTAACCGGGCAAATGCTCCGTAACTTCTCCACTGGCGGCGCGGCGATCAGTGTCATGGCAAAGCAATTGGGCGCGACGCTGGATCTGCGCGATCTCGGGCTGGCCGTGCCGATTGAGCCACTGCCTGGCGTGCATCATCTGAATCTGGCTGCGGGAAGCGCGAACTTGCTGCATGAGCCGGCCTTGACCGTTGAGCTATGCCAACAGGCGTTACTGGCCGGACGTCAGGCCGTGCTGGACGCCGCTGCGCAACAGGCCCAGCTGTTCATTGCCGGGGAAATGGGGATTGGCAACACCACACCTGCCTGCGCCATGGCCAGTATGCTGTTGCACCGACCGGTAGCCGAACTGGTCGGCCCGGGTACCGGCTTGAACGCCGAAGGCCTGCTGCACAAGACCCAGGTGATCGAGGCTGCCGTGGCTTTGCACCAGCCGCACTGTACCAGCGCCCTTGATGTGCTTTGCCGTCTTGGCGGGCTGGAAATAGCCGGCATAGCCGGTGCTTATATGGCCGCAGCGCAGCAGGGCATCCCGATGCTGGTGGATGGTTATATCTGCTCGACCGCGGCGCTGTGCGCGGTGCGCCTTAACCCTGCATGCCGGGACTGGATGCTGTTCGGCCATCGCAGTGCGGAGCCCGGCCATGCCGCGGTACTTGCTGCGCTGGGGGCCGAGCCGCTGCTGGATCTGGGTATGCGTCTGGGCGAAGGCACCGGCGCTGCGGCAGCAGTACCCCTCTTACGCATGGCCTGTGCCCTGCATAATGACATGGCGACCTTTGCCGAGGCGGCGGTAGCGGCAGGGCCGGTCACGTGCTGACACTGGATTTGCTACGCCACGGCGAGACTGAGTTGGGTGGCGGGTTTCGTGGCAGCCTGGATGATCAACTGACACCGGCCGGTTGGCAGCAGATGCGTCAGGCTACTCATAAGCCCGATCGCTGGGACGCGATCATCAGCTCGCCACTGCGGCGTTGCGCTGATTTTGCCGGCGAGTTGGCACAACAGTGTGATGTGCCACTGGTCTTGCAGGCCGACCTGCAGGAGCTGCATTTCGGCGATTGGGAAGGGTGTCATGCCAGCGAGTTGATGCTCGAACATGCCGATGAGCTTGGCCGTTTCTGGTCTGCACCCTACGAGTTCACCCCGCATGGTGGCGAACCTATGGTGCAGTTTGAGCAGCGGGTGTTGAGTGCGGTCAGGGCGCTATACCAGGGGCATGCCGGCAAACATGTATTGCTGGTCACCCATGGCGGTGTGATGCGCTTACTGGCGGCGCGGGCCCGGGGTCTGGCTCGGGATCAATTACTCCAGGTTGAAGTCGGCCACGGCCAACGGCTGCGGTTGCAGCTTGATGCACAGGGAGAGCTGCACGAATGCCCCTATTGATCGCTCTGCAGTTTCTGACGCGCCTGCCGATTCGTTTGCCCGGCTTGCCTACGCCGGATGAGAACGGTCGATCCCTGCTCTGGTATCCCATGGTCGGGCTGCTGCTGGGCCTGTTGCTGGTGCTGGGGTACGGCCTGCTGGATGGCGTCTCGGTATTTGTGCAAGCTGCCATTCTCTTGAGCGTCTGGGTATGGCTCAGCGGTGGCCTGCACCTGGATGGGCTGGCTGATACGGCGGATGCCTGGGTCGGCGGCTACGGTGATCGTGAGCGTACACTGGCGATCATGAAAGACCCGGCCTGCGGGCCGATTGGCGTCATCACGCTGGTGCTGGTGCTGTTGTTGAAGTGGGCTGCGCTGGTCGCTCTGCTGCAGGAGGGGCATTGGGTTGTTCTATTACTGGCGCCCTGGCTTGGTCGTTGGATGCTGCCCTTGCTGCTGTTCACCACGCCCTACGTTCGACCCGGCGGGATGGGGCACACACTGACTGAGCACATGCCGCGCCGCAGTATACCGCTGCTCCTGGCGGTGAATGCCTTGGCCATGTTGTTATGTGGTTGGGTGGGGGTGATGGCGCTGCTGGTGACGTTACTGGTGGGGCTGGTCGTGCGGCATTATCTGCGTGAACGGCTGGGTGGCACCACCGGCGATACAGCCGGTGCGCTGGTCGAACTGGTCGAGCTATCGGTACTGCTGGTCTGCGCGGTGGTTTGAGCAGGCGCTGCCGTAGCAGCGTCAGGCCTCATTTTCCGGCAATGGGTTTGCCGATGACCGGCTCGCCATTCATGCTCGCTTTCTTGAGCACGATCTGATAATGCTGGCCGTCGGTTTCAATCTGGCTCAGGCGTACCAGCAGATAATTCCAGTCCTTGGCAAACCACAATGTGGTTTCACGTTTGGCGTCAGCATCACGCACGCGCTCGACTTCCACTGCGTCGAACTGACCATTGCGGGTCGTGACCCGTTGTTCACCGGTGACGCGGAATTGATATTGTTCAATGTCGTCGCCGTCCACCACTATGTAGCTCATCTCGGTCTTGCCAGCCATCAGGTCGCGTTGTAGCGCCAACTGATAGGTGGTCTTGTCGAGCAGGCCTGGCTGAACGGGGAGGGTGAACGCATCCTTCTTATGGACGCCGCGTACTTCGCCAGCGGCCCAGTCGAAGCTCTGGGTGGTCTCGCGGCTGCGGCCCAGGCCCTTGCGCTCATAGTGATAGGTCAGCGGGACTATCTGGTCGCTTTCCAGCGCCAGGGTGCTTTCCTCGGTCAGTTTGGCGACGAACATGCTGGCGCGAAACTTCAGGTTCCAGGTGCCGTCGGCGTTCTGCTGCAGGCTGTGAATGGCTTCGCCGTTGACCGGAATGTTCTTCATGTCCGCTGCATAACTGGCGGTGAAGGGGAGCAGCGGCTGGGCCATGACCAGGCTGCTACCCAACGTCAGTGCCGCAGCCATCAGCCAGCGGGCTGGGCGGCGGCACAGAAGTGACAGTGAGTCAGTCATTATGGAGACCTCGCATGTCTGTTTTGAATTGTTCCAGCCGTAAGCCGCTGGGTGCGATAGGTGTTCCATCCAGGTGCACCTGGCCATCCACTAAACGTAGACGCCCATTCATACACAACATTGCTGCCAGAGGATAGAGTTGATGCTCTGTCTGGCGCACACGATCACCCAGCGTATCGGGCGTGTCGTCGGGCAGTACCGGGACGCGGGACTGCATGATGGCGGGGCCGCCATCCAGCTCTTCGGTAACGAAGTGGACAGTAGCACCATGCTCGCTATCACCCGCTTCCAGTGCGCGCTGGTGGGTATGCAAACCCGTGTATTTGGGCAGCAGGGAAGGATGGATGTTCAGCAGCCGTCCCTGGTAGTGGACGACAAAATCAGCGGAAAGAATGCGCATGAAACCGGCCAGAATGACCCATTGCGGTTCATGGGTATCAATCAGCTCGGCCAGTGCCCGGTCATAACTGACCCGATCGGGAAACTGGCGATGATCCAGCACAGCGGTGGGAATGCCGGCTTTGGCAGCCCGCTCCAGCCCGTAGGCATCCGCGCGGTTGGAAATCACCGCGACGATGTTGGCCTGATCAGGATGCAGGCGATCAATGAACGCCTGCAGATTGCTGCCTGATCCGGAGATCAAAATAACGGTGCGGCAACTCACGTATCAGTTGCCGTTACGCAGTACAACAGCCTCACCACTGGCCTCGGCGGGTTCGATGCTGCCGATGATCCAGGGTTGCTCTCCGGCCTGCTGCAATACCTGCAGCGCGCGCTCAGCATCATCGGCACCCACGCAGATAACCATGCCGACACCGCAGTTGAGTACCCGGTGCATTTCGGTTTCATCAACGTTGCCCTGTTCCTGCAGCCAGTTGAATACTGCCGGACGCTGCCAGCTGCTCAGATCGATGCTGGCGCTGGCGTTGGTCGGCAGTACCCGCGGAATGTTTTCCAGCAGGCCACCACCGGTGATGTGCGCCATGGCCTTGACTACGCCGGTGTCGCGGATCAGTTGCAGCAGTGCCTTGACGTAGATACGGGTGGGGGCCATCAACAGATCGGTCAATGGCTGGCCATCGAGCTGTACGTTCTGGATGTCAGCCCCGGCCACTTCGATGATCTTGCGGATCAGTGAGTAACCGTTGGAGTGCGGGCCGGAGGAAGGCAGGGCCAGCAGTACGTCGCCGGACTGAACCTTGCTGCCGTCGATGATCTCGGATTTTTCCACCACGCCGACGCAGAAACCGGCCAGATCGTAGTCGTCGCCTTCATACATGCCCGGCATCTCAGCGGTTTCGCCGCCAACCAGCGCGCAACCAGCCAATTCACAGCCAGCGCCGATGCCGGTGACTACCTGAGCCGCTACGTCCACATTCAGTTTGCCGGTAGCGTAGTAATCAAGGAAGAACAGCGGCTCAGCGCCGCATACAACCAGATCGTTTACGCACATGGCGACCAGATCGATACCGATCTGGTTATGCTTGTTCAGATCCATCGCCAGGCGCAGTTTGGTGCCAACGCCATCGGTACCGGAAACCAGAACCGGCTGCTTGTAGCCTGCCGGGATTTCGCACAGGGCGCCGAAACCACCGAGGCCACCCATGACTTCCGGGCGGGCGGTGCGTTTGGCGACGTGCTTGATACGGTCTACAAGCGCATTACCCGCGTCGATATCGACACCGGCGTCCTTGTAACTGATGGAAGGCTTGGAGGGCGTTTGGCTGCTCATGCGTGGGTCTCGAGTAATCTGAAGAGGAGGCGATAGGGCCATCGCGATATAGCGCGCTAGTGTAGCAAATTCATCAATGGCGTGACACTTTGCGCGGCTGCGGTTGCCCGCGCTGCGGTGCTTGTTTAATGTATGCGCTTTATGACCGCTGTGGCAGGCCATTCCGGCGCGGCAGCAACATCATCAGATGGAATTATCATGGGTTTCAAGCAAGGCCTTCGCGCGCTCCTGTCAGGTACCGTCATGCTGGCGTCAGCTTATGCTCCAGCCGCTGTGTTGGATAACCTTTACCAGGTGCAGATACCCCGGCAGGAAGGGCAGAGCCGCGACGAGGTAATGCGTGCAGCGTCGGTCATCATGTTGCAACGGCTGGCAGGTAGCGACGTGAGTTTGAAGTCGGAACCCATCGCCAAAGCCTTGAAAGCCCCGCAGGACTTGATGAGCCGCATTGGTTCCGCCGAGGGCGGGCAATTACGTATCCAGTTCGAGCCGGATGCCCTGAGCAAAGTGCTCAAGCAATCAGGTCAGCCGCTGTTGGGCCCCAACCGGCCCGGCATTCTGCTTTGGGCTGTGGAAGCTGGGGAGTTGGGAGACCGCACCCTGAGCCCGGTCGCCCCTGACGCCTTGCTATTGAAGCAGGCGGCGCAGCACCGGGGCGTTGCATTGAGTTTCCCGCTGGGTGACTTGCAGGATATGGCGTTGGTAGATGAGGCGACCATTCGTCAGGCGAGCAGCGAACCGTTACTTGAGGCCAGTCAGCGTTATCCTGCGGAGGGTACGCTGGCGCTGGTGATCGGGGGGACAGAGTCCGACGCCGAGCTGAACTGGACGCTGTGGTTGAATGATGAGCGCAAGTCCGGCCGCATTCGTGGTACTGCTGAGCAGGCGGCTGACGAGTTGATGCAGCGGTTGGCCAACCTGATATTCAAACAGTACGCGATTCCCGCAGCAACAGTCGGCAAGCACACTGAATGGCAACTGCAGGTTGACGGCGTCGATAGCGTCGGTGCCTATTCCGGGTTGCTCGGTATGCTGCGGCGGCTGGGTACTCAGCAGCAATCCAGGCTGTTGGAGATTAACGGTGATCGGGTGCTGCTGCAGGTGAGCTTCCCTGGTACCGAAGAACAATTGGAGCGCATGCTGGATCTGGATATGCGTTTGCAACGCATCCCCGAACCCATCGCTGAGCCTGCTCCTGAGCCTGTCGTGCCGGTCAGCGACAGCGACGCCGCAATCAATGTACAAGAGACTGCCGCCCTGGAGGTCGATGGCATTGAGGTATCGACCATGACGGATCCCAATGCCGACGAGCCGCAGCTTCCCGCTGCGGAGGACGCCCAGGCGGATGAAGAAGTGACTGCACCGGCAGCACCACAATTGCCTACCCTCTATTTCCGTTGGCACGGATAAGGACGCCTGATGCGTGATGCAACAGGCCCGGCGGGGCTTAATTGATGTCCAGCGGCCACCCCATGCAGTTGCCGCTGGGTATCAAACTCAGAGACGAAGCTACCTTCGATAATTACTACAGCGGCCCGAATGCGGCGGTATTGGCGATGCTGCAAACGCTGTCCGATCCTGGTCAGTCGCCGGTAGAACACTGCGTTTATATCTGGGGCGCGCCGGACAGTGGCCGCTCGCACCTGTTGCAGGCCGCTTGTCATCGCATGGCCGAGGCTGGGGCGCTGGCCATGTACCTGCCGCTACGGGAGGTCATGGAGCACGGCCCGCAATTGCTTGATGGCATGGAAGAAGTTGATCTGTTGTGTCTGGATGAGCTGGAGGTGATTGCCGGCCACGCGGAGTGGGAGGAGGCGCTGTTCCATCTCTATAATCGTATCCAACAACGCCAGGGGCGCTTGCTGATGGCTGCCACTGCGGCACCTCGGGCACTGGACTTCCAGTTGCCGGATCTGGTGTCGCGTCTGGGTTGGGGGCTGGTGTTTCAATTGCAGGCGCTGGATGACGAGGGCAAGCAGCAGATGCTGAAAATGCGTGCCGCGCGCCGTGGACTGCAATTACCTGATGAAGTGGCGCGCTATATTCTGAGCCGCGGTGCAAGGGGAATGGGGGAGCTGTTTGCTGCATTGGAGCACTTGGATCAAGCCTCACTCCAGGCCCAGCACCGGCTGACGATACCTTTCGTCAAGCGGGTGATGGGCTGGTAATTCTGCTCAGCAATACCCCAGGTTCAGTTTCACCCGTTGTGCCTGATAGCTCCAGCGGACAAACATCAACGCCGCGATGAAGTACAGCACAGTGGTGCCGACCAGTATTCCGCCATAGACCTCTTTACCCGCTACAAAGCAGGTCTGCACGCCGTAGATGAAATACAGGTTGATGGCGAAACACAGCCAGGCATGGGTACGTATATGTCCCATGGCTATGCCCGGCAGGAAGATCAACAGCGGCACCAGCAGCACGCCGACGATCACTACCGGGTTGGCCCCATGCAGATCGGCAATAAAAGCATTGTAGATAAACAGGCAGGCCAGCAGCCCGGCATAGCCCAACCCTGCCAGCAGGCGGCTGATGCGTATGCGTGATTGCAAATAATCCAGCGTGGGCAGCGGTTTGTCAGCTTTCGACATGCTTGGCTCCAGCCAGAAGTTGACGGGTAACCGTACCTACCCGCTTACCGAGGGCGCGACACAGCAGCGTCTCGTGTTGATCCAGCGGACGTGAGCCGTCCGCTCCTGCCAGATGACTGGCGCCATAGGGCGTGCCGCCACCGCGGGTTTCGGTCAGCGCGCTTTCGCTATAGGGCAGACCAACGAGCAGCATGCCGTGGTGCAGTAGCGGTAATTGCATGGATAGCAGCGTGCTTTCCTGACCGCCATGCAGGCTGGCAGTGGTGGTGAATACCGCCGCTGGCTTGCCACACAGGCTACCGGACAGCCATAGACTGCTGGTGCCGTCGATGAAGTATTTGAGCGGCGCAGCCATGTTGCCGAAGCGGGTAGGGCTGCCGAGGATCAGTGCGGAGCAGTTTTTCAGATCCTCTTCCGTACAATACACAGCGCCGCTGTCGGGGATTTCAGGTGCGGTGGCGCGGGTCTCGGTGGAGACCTTGGGCACGGTACGCAACCGCGCTTCCAATCCAGCCTGCTCCACGCCTTCGGCGATCAGTCGCGCCATTTCAGCGGTCGAGCCGTTATGGCTGTAATACAGCACCAGTACGTAGGGTTCGCTCATGCGTATAGCTCCAGGACTCTTTCTGGCGGACGGGCGACAATCGCCTTGCCGTCACGGATGACGATCGGGCGCTCGATCAGGCGGGGGTAATCGACCATGGCCTGAACCAGTTCGGCCTCGCTGAGTTCAGGGTTGCCAAGGTTCAGTTCCTTGTAGGTATCTTCACCCTTGCGAATCAATTCCCGGGCCGACATGCCGAGCTGCTGGAGCAGGGCGCTGAGGGCGGCGCTATCCAATGGTGTGTCGATGTACTGGACAATTTCCAGCTCATCTCCCTGTTGTTCAAGCAGAGCCAATGCCTGGCGAGACTTGGAGCAGCGGGGGTTGTGATAGATGCAGACCTTGGACATGGCATTTCTCCGATCAGATCCTGTAATGGCCGCAAGGCGGTGGCTTATGCGGGGCTTGACCGCTATTCTAAGCCCTAAACTACCTACTGTCAGGGAACACAGAGAACAGAGCCCGATGCCACGACGAATCCAGCGGTTGGTCTATTTCTGCCGCTATCTGTTACGCCGCTTTGGCGAAGACAACTGTCCGAAAAACGCTGCTGCCCTGACCTATACCACCCTGTTTGCGGTGGTGCCGGTGATGACGGTTACCTATGCCATGCTGGCGGCCATCCCGGCGTTCAATGAGGTGAGCGGGCAAATCGAAGGGTTCATCTTCGACAATTTTGTCCCCTCAACCGGCGCGGCACTGCGCGACTATCTCAGTGAGTTTTCCCAGCAGGCTCGGCAGCTGACCGGCATCGGTGTGGCCTTGCTGATGGTAACGGCTTTCCTGATGCTGGTTAATATCGAGAAATCCTTTAATGCCATCTGGCGTATCCGCCAGCCGAGAAGGGGCGTATCCAGCTTCCTGCTGTACTGGGCTGTGCTGAGCCTGGGGCCGTTGTTGCTGGGGGCTGGTTTTGTCGTCAGCACCTATCTTGCTTCGCTATCCTTCCTCACCGGAGATGCTGTGCTTGCGTCGGCCTGGAAGCAACTATTGGGCTGGTTGCCGCTGCTGCTCAGCATCGCTGCGTTCACCCTGATCTTCGTCGCTGTTCCTAACACCCGTGTGCGACTGCAGCATGGATTGGCCGGCGGGGTGTTGGTGGCGCTGCTGTTCGAGGGGGCCAAGGCCTGCTTTGCGCTCTATGTCGCATTATTCCCGAGTTTTCAACTCATTTACGGCGCATTCGCTGCTTTCCCGCTGTTTTTGCTGTGGATCTATGTCAGTTGGCTGATCATCCTGTTTGGTGCCGAGCTGGTATGCAATCTGGGCAGCAGCGTGGCATGGCAGCGCTCCGCCTATCCCTGGCTGGTCAGCCTGTTGTCTCTGCTGCGGATATTCATGCATGCGCAGAAGGATGGCCGGGTGGTGGATCTGCCGACCGTCAATGCGACCGGTTGGCCTATGCCGGAAGACCTCTGGCTGGATTTGACTGAATGGATGGAAGGGCAGCGATATATCACGCGCGCGCAACAGGGTGGCTATGTGCTGAGCCGTGATCCCGAGCAGCTGGACATGTCCGAGCTGTTGGAAGCCCTGCCTTACGCTATGCTGCGAATATCTGATCTGCCGGTGTCGCTGGGCGCAGGTGATCTATGGTATCCGCCACTGCGTGAGGCCTTGAGTCGTCTGGAGGCGTGTCGTCGGGATGTCATGGCCGGCAGCCTCCGCAGTTGGTTGCAGGGCGATAGCCGAGCCAGGCTGGACAACGAGGAGGCAGAATAATGAGAGCATGGTTGATTGCTGCGCTGGTCAGCGCGACCCTGATGTTGACTGGCTGCGCCGATGAGCAATGGCTGGATCACCGGGGTAACGTGGTATCCCCGGCCGATCTGGATGAGCGTTGGGTGGTCGTCAATTACTGGGCCGAATGGTGCGCACCCTGTCTGCATGAGCTACCGGAATTCAACCGTCTGGCGGCTAACCCGAATGTGTTGGTGCTGGGGGTCAATTACGATGACGTAAGCGGTGCTGCGCTGCTGGAATTGTCTGATCGGATGAATATCGAATTTTCGGTGCTGGGGCAGGATTTCGAGCAGAGCCTGAAGCTGGAACGCCCGCAGGTACTTCCCACGACCTACATTTTTGATCCGGACGGGACGCTGCAGCATAGCTTGCCGGGGCCGCAAACCGAGCAGTCGTTGCTGGCGTTATTGGATATCTAGTCCTTCACATACCAGTAGCGATACCAGTAGTCCTGCACCTTGTCCGGATAACGGTGGCTACCCAGGCTACCGTTATAACGCGCCAGCGCACGGCGCAGATCGCCCTTTTCCCGATCCAGATAGTATTTGAGAATGGTGCAACCGTAGCGCAGGTTGGTGGCCAGATCGATCAGGTTATCTTCAGGACGGCCCAGTTCAGCTTTCCAGAATGGCATTACCTGCATGATGCCCTGGGCTCCGGCGCGGGACAGCGCGTAGCGGTCGAACAGGCTCTCGACATGGATGACGGCTAATACCAGATCGGGTTTTAGGCTGGCGCGCTTGGCCTCACGGTGTACCAGGCGCAGGAACCGCAAACGCTCTTCCTCATCGGGAATATAGCGCCGCAGACGGGTAGACATATCCAGCAACCAGACCTGTGCATCAAAGGGATCGGCGAAGCTGTCAGCCTGGGACACGGCCTCCATCAGTAGCGCCCGCAACTGAGGATCAACCGGAGGGCTCTGGCTTACAGCGAGCGCTCCCGGTGTGAAGCTCAGGGCAAGATAGAACACGATCCATGTGTGGCGCAGCATGTCAGGGCTTTCCGCTGTGTTCCCGTTCCAGGGCGTGGATAAACTGGTATTGCAGCTCCGGGTCGCCAACCGTCAGCAGAATCAGCATGTATTCCAGCTGGGTTGACTCTTCCCGCAGACCAAGCTGGTGCAAGCGCTTGACCCGAGCAACCCATTGGTCGACGTCGCTTTCTTCCAGGTTGTCGTAGATCAGCGGAACGGCTTCCTGCAATACCGTGCGCAATTCTCGACTGATCAACAGATCAGACTCGGCCACCAGGGTGGGGCCGCTTCGGGCGACCAGTTCCAACCCGCGCAAATTGTCGAAATCCAGTTCGAAAAATTGCTCATCCAGCAAGTTCAGCCGCACAACACCGTCGTGGTCGGTCTGTAGACTGAATTGCTGCCCTTCAGCGATCAGTGTCAGTGGTTGATTGGCCCAGGGCAGGGTCTGGTAGCTCTCATTGCTACTGATCTGTTGACCCTGTGCGTCGAACTCGGTGATCTGCTGCAGCTTCTGTTCGGTAACCCGGATGCTGCGCTGGGGTGTGGTAAGTACCCGCGGCTCGCCCACATCAATACTCAAGGTATGACTGATGAGCTTATGCTCCACTCGCGTTGACGTCGGAGTCGCCGGCTGCTGGGTACTGCAGCCACTCAGCAGAATGCCAGCACACAGCCAGAGTGCCCAGGGAGCAAGAGAGGTTTGCATGCCGGTTGTTCTCATTTACCACCGATGCGCTGAACCAGGAAGTTGAACATGTCGGCGACCGCGACGCTCTGGGCGTCCTGGTCGCGACGGTATTTGTATTCCAGCTGGCCTTCAGCCAGACCGCGGTCGCTGATGACCACCCGATGCGGAATGCCGATCAGATCCATGTCGGCAAATTTGACGCCGGGGCTGACCTTCTTGTCGCGGTCATCCATCAACACTTCGATGCCGGCCTGCTGAAGGTCGCGGTACAGCTGTTCTGTGGCTTCACGCACAGCGTCGGAGCTTTCCATTTTCATGGGTACCAGAGCGACCTGGAAGGGTGCGAGGGCCTCCGGCCAGCGAATGCCGCGATCGTCATGGTTCTGCTCGATGGCCGCAGCAACGACGCGGGACACACCAATGCCGTAGCAACCCATCAACAGCGTGGATGTCTTGCCCTGCTCGTTGAGTACCGTGCATTGCATGGCTTCGCTGTACTTGCTGCCCAACTGGAAGATGTGTCCAACCTCGATGCCGCGCTTGATCACCAGGGTGCCATCACCATCCGGACTGGCGTCGCCTTCCACCACATTGCGCAGGTCAGCTACTTCGTCGAACTGGGCATCGCGCTCCCAGTTCACGCCAGTGAGATGCTTGCCGTCTTCATTGGCGCCGCAGACGAAGTCAGCCAGATGTGCCGCACTATGATCGGCGATGACCTTGATGTTCATGCCGACAGGGCCAATGGAGCCGGGCTTGCAGCCGATGGCTTGCTGGATCTGTGCTTCGCTGGCAAAGGTCAGCGGGGCATGAATGGCTGGGTGGTTTTCAGCCTTGATTTCATTCAGTTCGTGGTCGCCACGCAAGACCAGCGCAACCAGCGGTTGGGGTTGGTCTTGTTCGGCGGCGCCCAGCACGATCAGGGATTTAACCGTCTGTTCGGCCGGCAGGCCGAGGAAGCTGCATACCGCTTCGATGGTGTACTGGTTGGGTGTATCAACCTGCACCATAGGTTGACTGGCGGCAGGGCGCTCACCCTGCGGCAGCATGGCTGTGGCCTTCTCCATATTGGCTGCATAGCGGCCGGAATCGGAGAAGACGATGGCATCTTCCCCGGAGTCGGCGAGTACATGAAACTCGTGGGAGCCTTCGCCACCGATGGAGCCGTTATCGGCCACGACCGGGCGAAATTCCAGGCCGAGTCGAGTGAAGATGTTGCAGTAGGCCTCGTACATCCGATCATAGGTCTGTTGCAAGGAGTCCTGGTTCATGTGGAACGAGTAGGCATCCTTCATCACGAATTCCCGTGCGCGCATCAGACCGAAACGTGGGCGGATCTCGTCACGGAACTTGGTCTGCACCTGATACAGATTCAGCGGGAGTTGCTTATAGCTGCTGATCTCGTTGCGGGCCAGTTCGGTGATGACCTCTTCATGGGTCGGGCCAACACAGAATTCCCGGTCGTGTCTGTCCTTCAGGCGCAGCAGTTCCGGGCCGTATTGCTCCCAGCGGCCGGATTCCTGCCAAAGCTCGGCGGGCTGGATAGCGGGCATCAGTACTTCCAGCGCCCCGGCATTATTCATTTCCTCACGCACGATGTGCTCCACCTTGCGCAATACTCGCAGACCCATGGGCAGCCAGGTGTACAGACCGGAGGCTATCCGCCGGATCATGCCGGCACGCAGCATCAATTGATGGCTGACGACGGCGGCATCGCTGGGGGTTTCCTTGAGGGTGGAAATCAGATATTGGCTGGTACGCATGGGAAGGGAATATCCTGCAAGATGATTCGGGGAATGCTGCGTATTGTACGTTCGTGCCAATGCGACGTATAGCCCGTCCGGTGTTGTGCTGCTTCAGGTTGCGCCTCCCTGTGTCAGGTCGTGCCGGGGGTGCAGGGCCGTGCCAGCGCAGAGGCCGGCACGAGCATACAAACGCTCATTTCGCCAGAAACGCGTTTCCGGTAAAAAATGCGTTGAATCATTAAAAAACCCGGCCGAAGCCGGGTTTCCTGGAGCCAGCCCGGGCTGCTTAGAGCAGCGTCCAGGTGTAGGAGGCGATCAGACGGTTCTCGTCGATGTCGCCACCGTCGATGCCGACATCCTGGCGGACAGTCGCGTTACGCCAGGTCAGGTCGACGCCATGCAGCGGGCCGCTCTGAACGGTGTAACGGATATCAGTGTTACGCTCCCAGCGGGTGTCGCGGTTGGTGCCGACAAAGTCGGTATCGATATTGCTGCCGCGCACATAGCGGGTCATGAAATGCAGGCCGGGGATGCCCATGCCTTCGAAGTCATAGTCATAGCGGGCCTGCCAGGAGCGTTCATCCTTGGCGTTGAAGTCGATAACCTGAACCGAGTTGGCCAGGTAGATGGCGTTATCGGCATAATCGTATCCGGCATCCCCGCTCATGCGCTGATAGGCCAGTGTCAGATCATGGAAGCCGGCACCGAGGGTCACGGCGAGGGAGGTGGCTTTGTTGCCGAACTCTTCACCGACAGGGCTGTCGTCAGAGGTGTGATAATGAGCCAGATCAGTGGTCAGGCTCATGTCGTTACCGAGATCCAGCTCATGGGTTACACCAGCGAAGTGGCGCTTCCATAGATCGTCTGCCTTGGATGTATACAGCGAGGCGCTGAGGTTTTCTGCGAACTCGTAGCTGCCGCCCAGGTAGGTGACCTTGTCGTGGTCGATATCCCCACCGCTGAAACCGTAGGGGTCATCGTATTGGCCGGCGTCTGCCATGTCACCGCGGGACTCCATGCGGCCGGCTTCAACCATCAAGCCATCAATGGAGGTGTTAGCGATACTGTAACCAAAGTAGTGGTTAGGCAGCAGGCGCGAATCTTCGTAGGCGATGACCGGGTTTTCCGGCAGGTGGTAGCCGTAGCGCAGGTCAGTATGGCCACCGATGTTGGCTTTAACGGCACCACGGATCTCGGAATATTCGTTTGGTACGCTGCCATCATTATCAATCGGCAGCAGGCCGGTGCCGGAACGACCGCGGCCGCTGTCCAATTTGATGCCGGCCAGCGCCAGCACGTCGGCACCGAATCCGATGGGGCCTTCGGTGAAGCCGGACTGGAAATTCAGCGCGAAACCGGTGGCGGTTTCTTCACGCTTACTTTGTCCGACGTTGTCACGGAAATCACGATTGAAGTGGAAGGTGCGGTTGCTCAAGGTGGCAGAGGCCCCTTCAACGAAACCTTCGCCCTGAGCCACAGCCTGGGTGGCGATCATGCCATTGCCGAGCGCAACAGCGAACGCAACAGCAGTCCATTTAATTGTATGGTTCATATTATTTGCTCCTCAGTAAAAAAGTGCGCCAGTTCAGTTACCCTGGGCAAATTCTTCCCACTCGTTGCCACCTTCGAGTAAAGCATTAAACTTGCTTTAGCGAAAGAAAACCTGTGATTCATCAGCTGGCGGTTGCAGACACTGAGTGCAACAGGTTAATGGAGCGACAGTGACGGCTCATGATATTTGGCCATGAGTTCAGTCATAACTTCAATTGGACATTTGAAGTCGAAGCGCTTGCGTGGACGG
>Ga0172382_10006060_pt1 | contig 17744 bp, 18 predicted proteins | sample Leawel138RmetaG_FD_122245 | JGI IMG/M metagenome (GOLD analysis project Ga0172382, IMG submission 122245) | Leachate microbial communities from a municipal landfill in Southern Ontario, Canada - Leachate well 138R metaG | ecosystem: Engineered > Solid waste > Landfill > Unclassified | place...
TACCATCTACTACTGGCAACTGATGCTGTAGTTCGTGCTCCATTAGGATTCTTTGAGATGTATGTTGCCGCTGGTCCCGCTTATGGGTTTACTATCAGCGAAGACAACTTTGTTGTAGATAACAAGGTGAAACTCAATGCTCGTGTTGGTTTTGACTTCAACATTACACCTCTATTGAGTGTCGGAGTTGAAGGCGCTTATATCCTCGGAGATCTTGCATCATTGGTGAGTGGGGCAAGTGAGTTTGAACCTAAGGCTGAAACATTTGTTGGTATTGGCTTAAAACTTAAACTGTAACAAGTTAACCTTATGTGTGTGAAATTATCCCCTGCTAGTTGTGCGGGGGATTATCTTTCATGTATTGGTGATCTTCCATCACATGTGCAATAACTTCCTCTAAGCTCATGTGAACCGATTGCTTGGTGGTCATGGCAAAAGCGATATCCCCATCTGGAGCTATAGCTTTTCTCACTAATCTTACCAGTGGTAGAACCATCTCATCAGTAAAGCCGTGTAAAAAGGCAACTTGAGTTGCAAGACGTTTCAGCTTATCAGGTTGTTTGTTTGATCCAAAGTTGTTCAATACTTCGATGACAAACTCACCTAACTTTCTGTGTTGGTCCTCTTGTGTGGGAAGACCAAATGCGACAGGAGCATCTGCTCCATAATAATCCATAATAGCTTTTTGGATGACTTGTGCTAAAGAAGTATCACAGCCATATAAAATAACAGCAGCCTTGGCAATTTTTTGTTCTTGTTCTTTCATAACCATCATAGTAAAGAGTAAAGTCTTGATTCACAAGAGATGTTACACACTCAAAGAGAAAAGTCTTGCTAATGTTTTACCAACAGCGTCGTTATCATTGGTCCCAATAATCTCTTTGGCATGGATGATAGCTTCAGGATGGCCATTTTTCATACCATAACTCTTTCCTGCCCACTTCAGCATCTCAACATCATTTAACTCATCTCCAAAAGCGGCAAAGTTGTGAGCCTCTTTATTGGTAAGAGTGGCAAGATAACGAAGAGCGTCTCCTTTAGTTGCATCGTAACTCATGATCTCTAAATAGTCGTCAAAAGGGTAGAGCATGCGAATATTATTACCAAATCGCTCTTGTAAGTACTCTTTTATCTTTTGAGTCTCTGAGGGCTCTCCAATGAACACCGCTTTAGAAAATCCATAAAAGGTTTGTTTTTGAAAGTTTACTGATTTACCTACCAATGAACTGAGGCGTTCAACTCGATCGGCATATCGAGCTCGTTCATCAAAGTAGAGGTCATGATCTTTATAGGCGTGAAAAAAGCTCTTGGTGTTGTAACTGATTCGAACAAGTTCCTCACAGATCTCTTCATCGATGCGAACATGATACAAATCTTTTTTCGCTACAGGATCCCAGATGACTCCTCCGTTATAACACACCATGGGGTCTGTTGTTTCAATCATCTCTCTGAATCGTTCTGAAGAGGCAACACTTCTCCCTGTCGCGATATGAATTGAAATGTGTTGTTCCATCAATTGATGTAAGACATCTAAAGTATATTTTCCAATGAGTTTATCGGTGGTGAGTAACGTTCCATCTAAATCGATTGCAACTGCTGTTATTGACATAGTCTTAATATGCTCAAAAGAGTGATATGAAGCAACTGTAAAGTGAGTCAGTTGCCGATAGCGTGTGGTATGAGTATGTTTTGGCTCTACCAAGTGGTAGATAAAGGAGTGTTATTATGTTTAAACAATATGAATTACCGTATGCATTTTCGTCCCTTGAGCCCCATATCGATGAACTTACGATGGAGACTCACTACACAAAGCACCACGCTGCGTATACCAACAATCTAAATGCAGCACTAGAGAAAGATGCTTCACTTAAAGATAAGAGCATTGAAGAAATCTTAAGCTCTTTATCCTCTATTAAAGATGAGGGGGTACGAACTGCGGTAAGAAACAATGGAGGTGGTTATTATAACCATAATCTCTATTTCTCAATTCTCTCTCCTGAAGCCGTTACGAAACCAGCAGGTGATTTACTGGCACAAATTGAAGCCGATTTTGGCTCTTTTGATCAACTCAAAGAGAAACTCGCTTCACTAGCTGCGACTCGCTTTGGTTCTGGTTGGGCATGGCTTTCAGCTACAAAAGATGGCAAACTCATTGCCTCTTCCTCCCCAAACCAAGACAACCCTCTGATGGATGATGCTTCTCTCACCCCTATTTTAGGAATTGATGTGTGGGAGCATGCCTACTACCTGAAGTATAAAAACCTCAGAGGAGATTATGTAAACGCATTTTGGAATGTGGTTGATTGGAACGCTGTTTCCAAACTCTACAATAACCGCTAGATACCTTTTTTGGCACCTCCCACAAGGAGGTGCTTTTTTAAGCCATTTTTTTCTTAGCCTCTAAGGGATTAACAGTTATTTCTGTTTCTGCTATGCTTTTTTATCGAATATGGAACAAACTTAAGGAGTACCTATGGGAGATCGAATTACAAAAAAAGGAACACAGCTTATTGTCCCCGATAATCCAATTATCCCCTTTATTGAAGGAGATGGAACTGGACCAGATATTTGGGCAGCGAGTGTGAAAGTGTTTGATGCCGCTGTAAAGAAGGCATATGGATCTAAAAGAAAGATTGAGTGGAAAGAAGTACTAGCCGGAGAAAAAGCATTTAAAGCTACCGGAGAGTGGCTCCCCAAAGAGACTCAAAAGGACTTAGCAGACTATATTGTGAGTATTAAAGGTCCTTTAACAACACCTGTTGGTGGAGGTTTTAGAAGTCTCAATGTGACAATTCGTCAACTATTAGATTTATATGTCTGTCTACGACCAGTTAAATACTATCCTGGAATTCCCTCTCCTGTGAAAGCCCCCGAATTAATTGACATGGTGGTCTTCAGAGAGAACACCGAAGATGTGTACGCGGGGTATGAACTTAAAGAGGGGAGCGATGGTGCAAAAAAACTCATTGCTCTCTTGCAAGAACACTACGGGTGGGATATCCGACTCGATAGTGGTATTGGTCTTAAACCTGTGAGTGAAACAGGCTCTAAGCGTCTTATTCGATCAGCTTTGAAGTACGCCATTGAACACAACCGAAAGTCAGTCACACTGGTGCATAAAGGTAATATTATGAAATTTACCGAAGGTGCATTCAGAGAGTGGGGCTATGAACTCGCTAAAGAAGAGTTCGGCGAACACACTGTCACGTGGGATGATATCCCCGATGGGAAGATCCCAGAAGGGAAGGTGTTAGTCAAAGATGCAATCGCTGATGCTTTTTTACAACAAATTCTCACCCGACCTAAAGAGTATGATGTCATTGCTACAACGAATCTCAATGGAGATTACATCAGTGATGCTTTAGCAGCTCAAGTGGGTGGTATTGGCATTGCCCCAGGGGCAAACATCAATTACGACACGGGCGTTGCCGTGTTTGAAGCAACTCACGGAACTGCTCCGAAATATGCAAATCTAGATAAAGTGAATCCAAGTTCCTTAATCCTCTCTGGAGTTCTTATGCTCGAATACATGGGGTGGAGTGAGGCAGCTGCTCTGATTGATTCAGGGATCACCAAAGCAATTCAAGCTAAAAAAGTAACCTACGATTTTGCCCGACTTATGAGTGGATCAACTGAGATCGCCTGTAGTGCTTTTGGCGATGCTATTATCCAGCATATGTAAAGAATCTCTTCGCTTCGTACACCTCGTACGAAGCGAAACGCTTCTCAGATGAGAAAAAAGTCACAAGAGCCTTAATTTTACCCGTAAGTGTTAAATAATTACTCATGTTTCTAAAAACCTTATGACAATAGTATCGATTTTTCAGAGGTGAATTCGTAAGAGGTGATGACTTATCACATTTCTATGAAAATAAAGGCTGTTTTAGTAATTCTTTTAGTTATATCAAATTACATGTTTATTGTTACACCAATGTTATGACATATATAAAAAATTGAAAAAAGAGGTACTGCACATGTCATTAGTTTACTTCTTTCATCCTTCTTACATCTTCAGACAACTTCTCCCATCGATTGCCACATGAATCAAGATTGTGGTACTATCGACGCAATATATTACCAAGGAAGAAGTTATGTCGGTAGAACGTGTGCGAACATACTTGCAACAGTTTAATAAAGATCAAGATATTATTGAGTTTACTGTCTCTACAGCAACAGTTGAGTTAGCTGCATCTGCTTTAGAGGTAGAACCGGCTCAAATAGCTAAAACTCTCTCATTTTGGGGAGAGGAGAATATCATCATGTTAGTCACATCTGGTGATGCCCGAATCGATAATAAGAAATTCAAATCCACCTTTAACAAGAAAGCCAAAATGCTCGATAAAGAGAGTGTTTTTACACACACCCAATACGAAGTGGGGGGAGTGTGTCCTTTTGATTTACCTGAAAGTTGTGAAGTGTTTTTAGATGAGTCGTTGAAAAAGCTCTCAACTGTTTTTCCTGCTAGTGGATCGGCTTCTAGTGCACTGAGAACAACTCCCGATGAGTTGTTTACACTGAGTAAGGCTCGTAAGTGGGTCGATGTTACTATCTCAAAAACCGACGAATAAGGGCTTTTTTTAACGTTGTGTAGGGACGATACCGGATAGGGACATCAATTCGTGTACTACTGTGGACAATACTCTTTGCATGAGAAAACGTCTCAAATGTTTTTTTTCCATGATACGAACCCATTCCACTGTGACCAACACCACCAAATGGGAGATGAGTTGAACTCACATGTACTAACGTATCGTTGATACACCCTCCACCAAATTGGTAGGTGCGCTCAAACCACAATTGACGATCACGACGTTCACTAAATACATAACATGCCAACGGATGCTCCGCTTGAGAAAGAAGAGTTTCAACCTCACTCCAAGATGAGTAACTTAAAACAGGTAGTAGTGGTCCAAAAATTTCTTCTTTCATAATAGGAGAATCGAGGCTGACCTTATCAAGGATTGTGGGATGGATTTTCCTTTTAATGGGGTCATGAGGACCACTGTAATACAGGTGTTCTCCCTCTAATAGGTGTAATAATCGACTGTAGTGATCATCGCTGATAATTGAGGGATAAGAGGTGTGATCTCTCATCGCTTGTTCAAACTCCTGTTGCAATGCAACAAGGAGTTGCTCTTTTACCTGTTTGTGAACGATGATAAAATCGGGAGCAACACATGTTTGTCCAGCATTGAGCATCTTACCAAATACAATTCGCTTTGCCGCAAGGGCAATTGAAGCACTCTCATCTACAATAGTTGGACTTTTACCCCCTAATTCTAATGTGAGAGGGATTAAATCTTCACTTGCCCGTTTCATGATCTTTTTGCCAACTGTGGTGCTACCGGTGAAAAAGATGTAGTTGTATGGTTGATGTAGAATTTCATCGTAGTTGCCTTGGTGGGCCATTACCACTTTTGCATCACGTGGATCAAATACTTGTGTGACAATTTCATCCATGATGGCGCTTGTGTGAGCTGATTTAGCTGAAGGTTTTATTATGGCTGTGTTTCCTGCTGCAATAGCACCAATAAGAGGAATCATCGTTAGTTGAAATGGGTAGTTCCAAGGAGAGAGAATAAGAGTTACCCCATAAGGGACATATATATAGTAACTCTGTGCAGGAGCTAAAGAGAGAGGAGTTTTGACTTTTTGTCGTTTTGTCCATCGATAAAGGTGCTTTATAGTATAGCGGAGTTCAGAAAGAACAATTCCTATCTCACTGAGATAACTTTCAACCTCATCTTTACCAAGATCTTTGTACAGCGCTTCACTAAGTTCTTTCTCTTTGCGTTGTATAGTCACATATAGCTGACTAAGAAGCTTCTTTCTTCTCTCTATATCTAGTGTTTTCCCCATTGAGAAGTGATGATGCTGGCTTTTTACCAATGATGAAATATCCATCTTAGGTCTCCTCATCAACTTTATTGACCATAGCGAGCAAATCGTTAGTTGCCCTAAGGCGTCTACTGATATCACGAGCTAAGTTCATTATAATCATGGTGAAAATTTCAGGATGAGCTGTATATAATCGATGTAGATCGTAATGAGAGAGAGTTACAGTCACTACATCACTGAGGCAGACAATTGAAGCTGCACAGTTTTGGATATCAATGAGTTCCATCTCTCCAAAAGAGTCTCCTACGCTTAAGGTTGTGAGTTCACGCTCAAAGAGAGCTTTTTTACGAACAGCTACAGATCCTTTAATGATGAAATAGACACGGTTATTAGCTTCACCTTGCACTAATACCGACTCCCCAGATGTAAATGTCTCTGTGTGCAAAAATGTCCTAGTTATATCTAGTTGTTCGTCTGTAAGGCCACCGAACATACTGTGGTGAGATAGAAACTCATTCGTAACACCTAAGACTGACATGCTTTATAGTAACGTGGTATAACAAGAGGTGCAATAAGAGATATATAAGATGGAGCTTAAAGTGACACATTCTGTACATCTGAAACGAAACTGGTATGCATTTATAATCCATGCCTTTTTCTTAGCATTAACTCTCAATTTTATTGATATGAATACCGTTGTTCCAAGCATGGTCAATAGTGCCGGAGGGACAGCCTTACACATGGGGATTATCAGTGCCATTATGATTGGTGGCACAAAGTTGATGCAACTTCCCTTTGCCCATCTCATTCAAAAACAGAGAAAGAAAAAAAAGCTCTCTCATTGTAGGTATCTATGTCCGAATTATCTCATTAGGACTGTTAAGTTGGCTCTTAGGCTCCTCTTTCACAGGTTCACAGTTAATATGGTGTATTATTCTACTGATGGCTCTGTTTAGCTTCAGTGGAGCATTTGCCAATATCTCATATGTCGATATTCTGGGAAGAGTCATTGCTCCACAGAAGCGGAAAAAGTTGATGATTCTAAAACAGCTGATCAGTAGTATCGGTGTTGTCCTTTCAGCTCTTATTGTCCGCAGTGTATTAGAAAAAGTTCCTTACCCAGATAACTACCGCTTGTTATTCATCTTTGCAGCGGTTCTTCTTTTTATAGCTGCTGGAGGGTTTTATCTCATTAAAGAGCCCGACGATACCAAAAAAGTAACTCTGAAAGAGCCTTTGGTAAAACAATTTATCTCGATCTTTACCACCAATCGAGATTTTCGCTATTACCTTCTATTGATGAACACAACATCGGTAGTGGTATCTGTTTTTCCTTTTCTTATGTTATTTGGTGGAACACGATTTACCCTTCTTCCTTCTCACACAGGAATGTTCTTACTTGTTCAGATGTGCTCAGCTGTTATCACCAACACTATATTAGCCCTCACATCGAAAAATAGGTACTACCGCCCATTAATGTATGCATTCATAGTTTTAAGCGCTGCTATTCCCATAGCTGCCCTTATACTGCCACCAAAGCCAATGTGGTACGCCTTAGTCTTTGTCGGTAGTGGAGCAGCATTTTCGTTATTTGAGATTGTTTCACAGGGAGTACTCATTGAAATCAGTAGTGAAGATAACATAGCCCTTTACACTGGGCTTTCTGGGTTTGGTTCAGTGATGCAAGTGCTCTTTCCATTTCTCTTTGGTCTATTAGTACCCATTTTGGGTTACACATTAGTGTTTATCGCAACCTCACTGTATCTTCTTATTGGGTTTATCAGCGCTAAGCAGATCTCGTGTGCTCATCTAAGATTGTAGTATTTGGTGGTAAGTTCTCTTCACAGCTGCTAAGATCTGATCTTAGGAAATGAAGATGAAACACATAGATGTAGTTGCTGCTGTTATTATTCAAGATAAAAAAGTCTTTGCCACTCAACGCCCCAATAAGGGGGAGTTGGCGTATGCATGGGAATTTCCTGGTGGAAAGATTGAGGCACATGAGACAGATAAAGAGGCTTTGATTCGAGAAATAAAAGAGGAGCTTGCAACTACGATTGAAGTGAAACAACTACTGAAAGAGGTGTATCACACCTACAATACATTCACTCTCACCTTAAAAGCATATCTTTGTAATATCGTTGAAGGAGAATTGATTCTTAAAGAGCACCTTCAAAGTCGATGGCTCGCTATAGATCAACTCGATTCGGTTGCATGGGCTGCTGCAGATATCCCCATTGTTGAAAAGATAAAGGAGATACTGTAAAAGCGCCATGATTACATTAGAAGAGCCATTTGCCATACTTCAGAACGAAAAACGAGTGACCAATCATGGTGAATCCTTGGAACCTTCTTTACAACCGACTTTGGTAATAAACGATCCTCCGAAGAGAAAGGTATTGAACACCCTTGTTCAAGAGTTACGAACGTGTTCTTATTTTGATCTGTTTGTTGCCTTCATTACTGAAAGTGGTTTGAGGATGATTTACCAAGACCTCCGCGATGCAGCACAACGGGGAGTGAAAGGGAGAATCATCACCGGTGATTATCTTAATTTCACCCAACCTCAAGCTCTTCGAGCCCTAGCAAGCCTTGCGCCTTCAATTGAGACACGGCTCTCAATGGAAGAGGCATATCCAATGCATGCTAAAGGGTATCTCTTTTACCCAGAGGATAAATCTTATGCTTCTTTCATCATTGGAAGTAGTAATCTCACTAGTAAAGCGTTAGCCACGACCCAAGAGTGGAATGTTCGTGTAGTTTCCCATGATCAAGATGAATTATATACATCAGTGAAAAAGCAATTTCTTAATACGTGGGAATCGTCTCACACTCTGAGTGAAGCTCTTATATTACAATATGAGCGAAAGTACGCCTCATTTAAGCGACCAGAAGCTCAACAAGAGCTTGAGAGTGAAGAGAATCTATGGAAGCCTATTGAAGCTAATACCATGCAACAAGAGGCACTCGCTTCACTGAAGAACCTACGAAAAGAGGGGAAAAAGAGAGCGTTACTAATTTCGGCAACCGGGACAGGAAAGACTTTTTTAAGTGCTTTTGATGTTGCTTTTGTGCGACCAAAGAAGTTTTTGTATATCGTTCATCGTCAACAAGTTGCAAAAGAGTCGATGAACAAGTTCAAAGAGATTATAGGTTCTTCTTTACGATGTACGCTCCTTGGAGGGAACGCACTCTTTGATAAGGATGCCCCATATGTGTTTTCTATGATTCAAACACTTTCTAAAGATGATGTGCTACAAAAGTTTCAAAGAGATGAATTCGATTATATCGTCATAGATGAAGTTCACCGTGCAGGAGCAGCCTCTTATAAGAAGGTGCTCTCGTATTTCGATGCTCAATTTATTTTAGGAATGACGGCGACACCGGAGCGAACTGACAATGAGAATATCTATGAACTATTTGATTACAATATTGCGTATGATATACGATTGAATCAGGCATTAGAGGCTAACTTACTCTCACCGTTTCACTACTATGGTATTTCTGATTTAGCATTTGATGGTATCCAAGCAGAGAGTTTTTCTCAGTTCTCCCTTATGGAAAAAAAGCAGTGGGTAAAGCACATCATAACTCGGATTCAACAATACACGTTCGATAACACCAATCGGCGGGGTTTAATATTTGTATCACGAGTCGACATTGCACATTTTCTGTCACACGAACTCAATAATCGAGGATTTAAGACAAGAGCATTAAGTGGCCAAGATAGTGATTATATCCGAGATCAAGCTTTTGATGATATAGAAGATGGAATATTGGAGTACCTCATAGCAGTGGATATCTTAAATGAAGGGATCGATATCCCCTCATTAAACCAGATTATTATGCTACGACCAACACAAAGCGCTATTATCTTTGTCCAACAACTCGGAAGAGGATTAAGGAAGTCTCCTGGCAAAGAGTTCTTAATCGTTCTCGATTTTATTGGTAATTACACAAACAACTACCTCATACCAATAGCTTTGTATGGGGATACTACCTATAAGAAAGATCAACTACGTAAATTACTTAGCTCTTCTGAATCTCTTATCCATGGGGAGTCGAGTATCTCATTTGATCAAGTAGCAAAAGAGCGAGTATATCAAGCAATCAATGGAGTGAACTTTGCCACCCAAAAGTTTTTAAAAGAGGCGTATGAAAAACTAAAAATGAAAGTCGGTAGAATTCCCACTATGGTCGATGCCATTGAGATAGGGGGCATCTCTCCACTTTTGTTTATTGATTATGCGAAAAGTTATTATAATTTTAAACTAAGGATAAGAGAAATCTCTGATTCAACTCTGTTAATATCTCACCTTAAAAGTTTAGAGTTTTTCTCAAAAGTTATTGCTCCAGGAATTCGTATTCAAGAACTGAGTATTGTGAATCTTCTTCTCACCAAAAAAAGAGATATCTCTATTGGTGATATACAGCACTACATTGCCCAAGAATATACATTTGAGGCATCAGAAGCTTCAATACATGGGGCAATCTCAATACTACAAAATAAGTTTTATCAACTAAGTCAAACAAAACGGTTTAAAGAGATTGTCTATTGTTATTGGGATGCTAATAAGATATCGATCAGTGAAGAGTTTGAGACATTGCTTCTCAATGAGGAGTACTACCAAGAGTTAGTAGATGTGTTACAAGTAGGGCATTATGAGTTTTCTCATTTTTATGCCTCTTATCGACAGAGCAATGATTTTTCATTACATCAGAAATATTCACGCCAAGATGTGTGTCGTCTGTTGAATTGGGAAAAAGATATGGGTTCTACCTTGTATGGGTATAAGGTGAATTACAAAAAACATGAGTGTCCTATTTTTGTGACATACCACAAAGATGTAGATATTCCATTAATTGATTATGGCGATCACTTTGTTTCTCCCAAGGAGTTAGTATGGGAAACAAGAACTCCTCGAACTCTTCAATCCAAAGAGATACAAGCAATCATACAACAAGAGAATCCACTGCGCTTTCATCTGTTTGTGAAAAAAAGTGACGATGAAGGAACTGATTCATATTACTTAGGAGAAGTTAAGTACATTCCTTCTTCGGCAAAAGATTCATGGAAGGTAGATGCGCATAATAAAAAAGTACCGGTTGTTGAAATGAGATTTTCACTCTGCCAACCGGTACCATCTTCTTTATATCAATACATCACAAGCGCTCCACCCAAAAGAGGGTGAAATTAAGCACTTGGATAGAGATTTTCGTTCCAAGAATCAAAGGCAAATATTTCTTTAAGATCTTTTCGGTTTCTTGGGGAAGTTTCTTGTGCTAAGTGTTTCTCTCCGAGGTACGAAGTGTCCCCTTTAACCCCTACAGCAACCAAAACAAAAACTGATTCATCATCGTTAATTCCAAGTACTTCTTTTGCTTTTGCTTCATTAAAGCCCGACATTGGGTGAACGAGTAATCCCTCTTCAACTGCTTGAAGCTGGTAAGCCATAGCAGCCATCCCTAATTCAAATGAGGCGTACTCTCGTTTCCCCATAACATTCGACCAAGAGCTATTTGTGACAAACGCAGTTAATACTGGTGCATGTAGTGCCCAGTAGTTTCCATCTGTTAATGCGGTCCCAAGACTCTTTAATTGCTCAGGATCGACTACAGTGACGATTCTCCATGGCTGTTTGTTCCCACTAGAAGGAGCAAGACGAGCAGCTTCTGCTAATCGTGTCAGGGTTTCTTTGTCTACTGTTTCTTTAGTCATGCCTCTATAGGCTCTTCGTTTCTCTAATGCTGATAGTAATGCCATACATTTCCTCTTTAAGAATTTTCTTATCTTGTTGTTAATAAAACAGAAGATGTTCATGTTACATGATCCATCTGTTTCACCATAGAAGGTAGTAATTCTTTCTCTCAACGGCAAGCTACATCCGATTCAGTATATCACAGAAACAGCTGAAATATATATGAAAAGTTATATATAAGTAATTTTATGTGATATATATAGCTATAAAGGAATAAAAAGTGTCAAATAAGGAGTTTTTTGCTTGACTTTAATCGATAATAAGTTATCTTATAGATAGAGAGATTCAATAGGAGGAACCTATGAAAAAGATAGCCGTTGCAGTAGATAAGGATGTTGTGAGTGGACACTTTGGGTTGTGTGAAAACTTCCTAGTCTTTGACCTAGAAAATGGTCATATTGATAAAATTGAAAAGGTCAAAAACCCAGGACATAGACCATGTGAACTTCCAGATTTCATTGAGACCATTGGTGCACAAATGATGATCGCAGGAAGCATGGGTAAAGCCGCAGCAAAGAAGTTTGATGAATTGAATATCAAATACATTATCGGAGCTAGTGGCGAAGCCAGAGCTGCAGTCTCAGCGTTTATAGAGGGATCATTGAAATCAGAAGGTGAGTTATGTGATTCATGGACATGTGAGTTCTTTGATTACTCGAACTGTGTATAATGTAATTGCCGTACAGTGACGTACACTCTATTTCTCGTTATGATGTGTGTGGACTTAGAACTCTAGGTCCACATTTTTACATCTAAGCAAAGGTGAGAAAAAGTATGGATGAATTAGTACACACAATAACACGTGCATGGGAGAAAAGAAGCGGACCCATTGTGTTTACCACAGTCGATCAACAGAGAGTACCAAACTCTATTTATGTGTTAAGCGTCTACCTTGATGCAAGTGGTGATTTCTGTATTGCAGATAATTACTTTTATAAAACAAAGAAGAATATCCAACAAAACAGTCTTGGCTCACTTCTATTTATTACCGAAGAGGGTAAGAGCTACCAAATCAAAGGGACTCTTACATACCACACCGAAGGAAGTGTGTATGAGTTTATGAAAAAGTGGACTCCCCCAAAATTCCCGATGAATGCAGCCACACGATTACATGTCACACACATCTACAGTGGTAGTGAAGAGATCTTTCTCACTTCGTAATAACCCTCTCACTCAAACAAACACATCCTATAAAAAAGTTTATGATATGACTTAAATACATACTTAAAGTATGTAAAACAAGGGTAGTGTAAACCAAGCACTGATTTGAGTAACTCAATCACAAGGTTTTGACTAAAGCATTATTAAACATATGTGTTATGAGAATGAATAATTTCGAACAGCACCTAGTTAAGTCAGTTTGGCACAAACTAGCATCATTAATAGAGATTATCTCATAAATTGATTTTCCATACACTATAGCTATTTACTTGAAGTTTAAAGCACAGTTATCCCCAACTGTCATAGTAAAGAGGTCTCTTTCTCTGAGTTCACTCTCTAGCTAATTTGGAGCTCTACCTTGGTGAGCAACTGGTCTTCACTTACATCGTCAATAGTGTTGAGGTAGTACTCGTAAGTGATTCCTGTAGGGTGTAGTTCTTCTTTTGAGAGGTATTTGTGGGCGACTGAATAACCACAGCCCAATGTTGAGTAAGAACCTTTGTGGATAAATGAGACCCATCTGCCACCTTCGATACTTCCAAAATGGATATCTTCCATATTTGGATGTTCGTCAGCTACGATGTAACCAATTTCCACTTTAAGGTTGCTCATCTCACGATGCAGATACGCAACGTAGGCGAGTCCAATGCGATCTTTATCGACACCTAGATCATGTAGGTATTCGATAATCCGATTAAACGCATTCCCTATTTCCACTTGAAGATCATCAACTGAGAGGCTTTTACGGATATGGAGGGTAGGGACAGCCCTTTTTTCAATAAGCTCTATCACATACTCCATGATAATCCTCCCTCTTTATGGTATCACGCTGAGATGAGATGGCAATGAAAAGTTGTTAATTTCTCTTAACTCATTGAGAGACAATGAAATCCATTAAATTAAGGATATGTTCACGCTCTTTTGATTCATCAAAGAGGGAGTGAATACGAGCAATCAATTCTTTGTGCATTTTTAGAGCATCAAAACGAGCTTGTTGAAGAACTCCAGAATCATTGATTTTCTCTAAAAAGAGGAGAATCTTACTTTGTGATTTTTCATACCCGTGTTTTTTTGCATAGGCGAAAAGCTCAAAAACTTCCTCTTGTTGGTTGGGAAATTGCTCTATGTACATGATAATAGGAAGGCTCTTTTTATTCTCCACGATATCATCACCTTGGTGTTTCCCTGGATTACCACTCTCTAGATTTAAGATATCATCAATCATTTGAAATAAGAGACCAATATCTTCTCCAAGGTGGCCACAAGAAGTGATGAGCTTTTGATCATCAGAAGCGACAGCACACCCTAATTCAGAGCCCATAGCAGCAAGGCACCCTGTTTTCATTTTGCACATCAACTCATAAGCTGAGGTAGTAGGTATCATTCTTTGATTATTGTGCCACGTAATGTCCATTCCTTGCCCGAGGTGGATGTTTCTCATATTACGGGCATAGATTTGATACAAGGAGAGTTTTTTCTCACTACTGAAAGAACTGTTATCAATAAGGAGGGTGGGATAGTAGTACAAGAAGTTTCCGGCATTAATGGAGATATCTGTTCCATAGATAGTATGGATTGCTTTTTCTCCCCGTCTTAAATCAGAGTTATCTTCAATATCATCAATAATCAGAGACCCATTATGAGGCAGTTCTACTAACGGTGTTAAAGGGAGTGCTTTATCATAACTCTCTTTACCACCGACCATATGTGCTACAAGGAGCATTAACAGAGGTCTCCACCTTTTGCCTCCACGATAAAGAAGATCTCGTGCTGGTGATATAATTGCCTCTACTAAAGGATATTCTTTGTCTGTAAATGAAGAGCCTATGTGTGAGTGAATAAAAGATGGTTCGATTTTATGAGGGACAATTTTTTGTAACTCTTGTTCAATATCGTGTAGGTAGGCTTCCATTAGCTATGTTTCCTTTGTATTAACTGCTCAATGTATTGAGCAACTGCTTCTTGGGTGTTAGGACCAATAATTTCATCTGCAACTTCTTTTACTGGATCTAAAGCATTACCCACAGCAACTCCGTAATAGTAGTCAACCATCCCCACATCCATGAGATCATCACCAAAACAGATAACTTCACGGGGTTCAACATCGACTAACATCCGTTTTAACCCTCCGTGCTTTGAAGCTAAGGGGCTACTTAGACGATACATCCCCACTTCCCATAATTCGGTAAAACGGACATTGGGATGACGGTGGATATACTCTTTTACTTCATAAGGAGGGTGTAACCAGAAAAAACCACTATAAGGATCTTCAGTGAGTTCAAGATGTTTCACATCTGTTGCTTCAAGACGTTGCTTTGGAGTATCAATCACAACCTTTCTCACATTGTTACACTCTGTTATTGATTCAAACAACGAGAGCACTTCGTGTTTCTCAATAGTTTGTTCAAACACTAAAGAGCCATCTAAGTACCCAACAGATCCTCCACCTAACACAGCAATGTCTGGTGAAAGTTCATCAAGATATCTTTGAGCAAAGCGTTTGCTCCGAGTTGTAGCAATGCCGAATTTCACTCCTAGTGAACGGATGCGTCTAATTGCATTGAGCGTTCTCTCTCCAATAGAGCGATCTTCTAATAAGAGAGTTTCATCTAAATCGGTAATGAGCCACTTTGGTAACGTCATAATATTGAGAACAGTATCATGCCCCTCATTGTACTGACAATAGGAAGCTCTAAGCGATTGGCTTTATATAACAACGACGCCGTTTGTGTTGCTCAGTTTCAAACCCCTTCCATTGTGCTCTGACCATCTCGTTAGTCTCTAACTCGGGTCCAGTTTCAGCATATTTGACCCCATTGGCCATGGCCACTTCAATCCCTTTTTGTAAAATTAAAGCATTTACTCCACGTCCAAAGTATTCAGGCTTTACGGCAATTAAGAGCATATCTAATACATCCGAACTCTTAAGGGCACGTAGCACTCGAATAAAACCAAAGGGGAATAATCTTCCATTCGATTTTTTAATCGCTTGAGATAAAGAGGGGACCATAATACCAAAACCAATAACTTGATCCTCTTTATCGACAACGATGTACAGATAATCTAATGTAACTAAACTATAAAATTGACTGACAGCTAAGGCGATTTGTCGATCATTGAGTGGGAAAAAACCGTACAACTGACTGAAGGATTCGTTGTACATGTGAAACATCTCAGTGGTATATTTCAACACATCTTTTTTCTTAGTGAATGTGAGAAGCTTAAAGCCTTGACGTTTTTGAGCAATTTCACTGATGCGTGCAATTCTCTCATCGATTGTTTCTGGTACAAACACTTTATATTCAAGCCAATCGGCGTCTTTCACAAACCCAAGGCTCTCAAGGTGTTGTGCATAGTAGGGATGGTTATACAAAGTGATAAACATACTGAGTTGGTCAAAGCCCTCTACTAAAAGACCTTGTTTATCTAAGTCACTAAAACCGATTGGACCAATAAGCTGATTCATCCCTTTGGACACACCCCATAAAGTGACAGCATCGATAAGAGAGCGAGAGACCTCTATGTCATCAATCACATCATAACGGGTGAAGCGGGCATAACGGGTGTGTTGCCCCTCATTGAGCTTATGGTTAATGATTCCAGCAATACGTCCAACAACCCTCTTCTCTTTATAAGCTAAAAAGGCAATTGACTCACAATGTTCGTATGCTGGATTCTTTTTAGGATTAAAATTTGTTTTCTCATCCCCAAGTAAAGAAGGGACATAATATTCATTATCTTTATATAGGTCATGAGGAAAGTCAAAAAAGACACTCCACTCTTTTTTAGTTGAAACTTCTTTAATAGTAATCACGCAAAGCCTCCTAGACCAATTGTATTGACAATGTATTACTTAGCAAGAAAAATCGTGCTATTTATTCAATTGTCTGTACGTTTAATTGTCCTGGAGAAGAAGTGAATACCCTTTGAGTTGGATATGCTAAGGTAATTCCCTCCTCTTCACACGCCTTGAGAATACTTAAATAAATCTCTTGTTGCACATCCATATAGACAGAGTAATTACCTGATGGGACATAATAGACCGTCTCAAATGAGAGTGCTCCATCACCAAGTGAATTCAGGTGTGATCGATCAAACAAAACCCCAGATACCACTTTCACTCCTTCTACAGCTTCTTTTACGATAGTAGGAATCTTCTCAATACTCTGGTGTGGTGTCTCATACGGAATAGCAAACGAGAAAGCGATTCTCCTTTTTTGCATCTGCTTATAGTTGTGAATTAACGTAGTGGTAAGAATTGAGTTTGAGATAACTAAGATCTCACCAGATAACGCTCTCACTCGGCTCGATTTGATACCAATTTTCTCAACAGTTCCTGAAGTGTCTTGAAAGACAATGAAATCACCAATCTCAAAGGGTTTATCTAAGTAGATGACAAAATAACTAAATAGATCTCCTAAGAGTGCTTGAGCAGCAATTGCAACTGCAATACCTCCAACTCCCAAGCCTGCTAAAGCTGCAGTAACATCAACTCCTAGGTTGCCTAACAAGAAAATAAGACCTAAGACCCATAATAATCCTTGGATAATAGATAAAAGGGGTCTCAGACTCTTTTCACGATTCTGTCCTTGAACATTTTTAGGGAAAAATCCACTAAAGGTCATCTCTAAGAATCGGTTGATGGCCCTAATGACAACAAATGTTGAGACAATGGCAAAAGCAGATTGTGCTAAAAGGTGGAGTCGATTTCCAAAGGAAGCTACCCCAATTGAGAAAGAGAAGATTCCTAGATAAGCGAGTGGAACAGCAATCTTTTGAACAAGATCTAATAGGGTAATAAGGTTTTTATGTAAAGCAATCTTTCCCTCTTTTGCTTGCTGAATTTTCTTTCTAAGAATTCTATTTACAATCGATAACAGAATAAAGCCGATTATCAAAGTAAAAGCGCCGGCAATATACTGAGCATAGTCTCCAGTTATAAGCGAATATATCCGTTTCATCGTTTCCATAAAGGGGAGTATAACA
>Ga0172382_10006061_pt1 | contig 17741 bp, 19 predicted proteins | sample Leawel138RmetaG_FD_122245 | JGI IMG/M metagenome (GOLD analysis project Ga0172382, IMG submission 122245) | Leachate microbial communities from a municipal landfill in Southern Ontario, Canada - Leachate well 138R metaG | ecosystem: Engineered > Solid waste > Landfill > Unclassified | place...
AAGGCCACGTCTATCACTCCTAATTGCTCCCGCTCGGCCAATGAGCGGAAGGAGGCTATACGTGGGTCAAAATTCGATGCAAATAGTGGGGGTTAGTGGGTCAATTTTGGATGCAATTCAACATGTACTTCCCTGATGGTCATTTGACTTATGTGGTTTTGAGGAGAGTACAACATGATGGAGGGACTTCAAATCGGAGCCCGGATTCTGACTTGGTAGCGGGCGCTTCGCACCCGCACACCCGCGCGATGCCGCAGGCGAGCCGGGTTTAATCCCGTCTGCCGCGCCGAGCATCGCAGCCCGAATCGGATCAAGCCCGCAGGGGGCAGGCCATGGATGGCCTGCCCTCGCCTTCGCGTCAGGAAGACGCGTAGGCGAGCGCCGATTCGGGCGAGAAGCGCAGGGAACCGCGATAGCGGCGCGGGAGTCGGGCGGCCTTTTCTTTTCGTTAGTTTTCTTTGGCCGAACAAAGAAAAGTAACACGTTGTACGGGGGCGGAACCCCGGTCTAAATCAGCGCGCGTAGCGCACCACCAATCACCCCTCACCCCAGCCCTCTCCCACGGGGAGAGGGGGCAAACAGCTCAAGAACGCGCCCATGTGCCGGCCCCAGGGCATTCAACGGCCGTACTGATTGCCAAAAGCTATCAACCTCTTCGACACAATCCATTAGATAAACCGGCACGGGACGGCTATTCCTATAGCTACCCAACCGCAACACGTCTTGACCACAAAGGAGGCAGCATCATGTCGGAAGGAAAATGCCCGTTTCATCACACCGCCGGCGGTGGCATGGCGAACCGCGACTGGTGGCCGAATCAACTGAATCTCGACATCCTGCGCCAGCATTCCGCCAAATCCAATCCGATGGGCGAGGGGTTCGATTACGCTGCCGAGTTCAAGACGCTGGACCTGGCGGCGGTGAAGCAGGACCTGCGCGCGCTGATGACGCAGTCGCAGGGCTGGTGGCCGGCGGACTTCGGCCATTACGGCCCGCTGTTCGTGCGCATGGCCTGGCACAGCGCCGGCACCTACCGCACCGGTGACGGCCGCGGCGGCGGCGGTACCGGCAATCAGCGCTTCGCGCCGGTCAACAGCTGGCCCGACAACGTCAACCTCGACAAGGCGCGGCGGCTGCTCTGGCCCGTCAAGCAGAAGTACGGTCGCAAGATCTCCTGGGCCGACCTGATGATCCTCGCCGGTAACGTCGCGCTGGAGTCCATGGGCTTCAAGACCTTCGGTTTCGGCGGCGGCCGCGTCGATATCTGGGAACCGGAGAAGGACATCTACTGGGGCCTGGAGGACAAGTGGCTGGAGGACAAGCGCTACTCCGGCGCGCACGAGAACCTGGAGAACCCGCTGGCCGCCGTGCAGATGGGTCTCATCTACGTCAACCCGGAAGGCCCCAACGGCAACCCGGACCCGCTCGCCGCGGCGAAGGATATCCGCGAGACCTTTGCGCGCATGGCCATGAACGACGAGGAGACGGTGGCGCTCATCGCTGGCGGCCATACCTTCGGCAAGACCCACGGCGCCGGCCCGGCGACCGCTGTGGGGCCGGAACCGGAGGCGGCCGGCATCACCGAGCAGGGGCTGGGCTGGAGGAGCAGCTTCGGCAGCGGCAAGGGCGGCGACACCATCTCCAGCGGGCTGGAGGTGACCTGGACCACCACGCCGACCAAGTGGAGCATGAACTTCTTCTGGAACCTGTTCGGCTACGAATGGGAACTGTCCAAGAGCCCGGCCGGCGCGCACCAGTGGGTGGCCAAGGGGGCGGGGGCGACCATTCCCGATGCCCATGATCCGTCGAAGCGTCACGTGCCGACCATGCTGACCACCGACCTGTCGCTGCGCTTCGATCCGGCCTACGAGAAGATCTCGCGCCGTTTCATGGAGCACCCGGACGCGTTCGCCGATGCCTTTGCCCGCGCCTGGTTCAAGCTGACCCACCGCGACATGGGGCCGAAGGCGCGCTACCTCGGTCCCGAGGTGCCCGCCGAGGACCTGATCTGGCAGGACCCGATCCCGGCGGTCGATCATCCGCTGATCGATGACAAGGACATCGCCGCCCTCAAGGGCAAGGTGCTGGCCTCCGGGCTGGCGGTGAGCGAGCTGGTCGCCACCGCCTGGGCCGCGGCCTCCACCTTCCGCGGTTCCGACATGCGCGGCGGCGCCAATGGTGCGCGCATTCGCCTGGCGCCGCAGAAGGACTGGCCGGTGAACCAACCGGAGCAGCTGGCCCGGGTGCTGAAGACCCTGGAGGGCATCCGCGCCGAGTTCAACAAGTCGGCCACGGGCGGCAAGAAGGTATCGCTGGCCGACCTCATCGTGCTGGCCGGCTGCGTCGGCATCGAGCAGGCGGCGAAGGATGCCGGCCATGCGGTGACGGCGCCGTTCGCGCCGGGGCGCATGGACGCCACGCAGGAGCAGACCGATGTCGAGGCCTTTGCGGTGCTGGAGCCCATTGCCGACGGCTTCCGCAACTACCAGAAGGCGAAGTACAGCGTCGCCGCCGAGGAGCTGCTGGTGGACAAGGCGCAACTGCTGACCCTGACCCCGCCGGAGATGACGGTGCTGGTGGGCGGCCTGCGCGTGCTGGGCGCCAATGTCGGCAAGGCGAAGCACGGCGTATTCACCGAACGGCCTGAGGTGTTGAGCAACGACTTCTTCGTCAACCTGCTCGACATGGCCACGGTGTGGAGCGCGACGTCGCAGGACGAGGAGGAGTTCGAGGGCCGCGATCGCAAGAGCGGCAAGGTGAAGTGGAGCGCCACCCGCGTCGACCTGATCTTCGGCTCCAACTCCGAGCTGCGCGCCCTGGCGGAGGTGTATGCCGCGGCGGATGCGAAGGAGAAGTTCGTCGGGGACTTCGTGGCGGCATGGACCAAGGTGATGAACCTGGACCGCTTCGACCTCGCCGGGTAACGGCAACACCATCCTCGGGGTTTTCCTGCGCAATGCATGCCGCGGGAGGAACCGGATGCAACCGGGGCGGCGTTTCGAGCCGTTGAAACGCCGCCCCTGCAATTTTTCGCGCCGGGAAGATGTCACCCTGATACAGGCATGGCACCATATGCGCCGAACAGATAGAACCGGAGAAAGGCATTGGTCAACAAACAGGCGGTAACTGGAGTGGTGGGCCGTATCGGGGCCGGTATGCTGCTCGTGCTGCTGGCATTTGCGCAGGCGGCAGCGGCGCCGGCAGAAAAGGTCCTCTCCACCAAGAGTGCGGCGCAGCGCGCCGAGATCATCACCACCATGACCAAGGTGCAGTTGCGCGACCTGATGAAGGCCGAAGGCTATGCAGTGAGCATCGACGACGACGGCGATCTGCTGTGGAAGATCGACGGTCTGCATGCGTTCATGTTTGTCGTTGGCCAGGGAGACTCCATCCAATTCCACATTGCGTTCTCGGACGGCGAGGCGACGCTGGAGAAGGTCAATGCATGGAATCGGGACATGCGCTATTCCCGCAATTACCTCGACGAGTCGGGTGATCCGCATCTGGAGCTGGACCTCGACCTCGCCGGCGGCGTGACGCAGGCGCACGTGCTCGGCTTCATCACGACCTGTCAGCTTTCCCTGCAGCAATGGATTGAGGCCGTGGTGCGTTAAATAGGCTGCGTGCCGGCCGCACCTCATCCGGCACACGAGCCACAGCGCTGGCTGGGATGCGGCGCGACTCCGCAGGCGCTATCCTGAACACTGATCAATCGATAACAGAGGATGCCATGTCCGCTTGGCGCACAAAAATCGAATCGTGGATTCCCGAAGGCCCGGCAGCGGCTGCTGCCGCGCTGGTCGTGGTGCTGTTGCTGGTGATGCTCGTCACCACCTTCGTGGTCAGCAACGAGCCGGAACCCTTTGCCGTCCAGGCCGAACTGCGCGGCAAGGAGGCCATCGTCGGCAGTGCCACCGTCAATGCGGCGGTCACCCTCGGCGATACGCTGCTGGCCAAGACCGGCGGCTACATCTCCAACGATGTGCTGCCGCCATTTGTGTTTCTCGACGACATGCCCAATTGGGAGTTCGGCGCCCTGGTGGCCTTGCGCGATGTCTCCGCAGTGATGCGCAACCACTACGCGCGCTCGCAATCGCAATCGGTCGAAGATGCCGACCTTGCCCGCGCCGAGCCGCAATTCAATTTTCAGAACGACTCCTGGATACTGCCTGCCACCGAATCGGAGTATCGCGACGGCCTGGCCTATCTGCGCGCCTATCGCGTCCGCCTGCTGGACGACAACGACACCAACGCCCAGTTCTTCGCCCGCGCGGACAATCTCGCCGCCTGGCTGCAAGTGGTGGAGAAACGCTTGGGCAGTCTTTCGCAACGCCTTTCCGCCAGCGTCGGCCAGGTGCGCAGCAACACCAATCTGGCCAACGACCTGGCGGCGCAACAGAGCACACCCACGTCCGGCGTGGTGTACGACAGCACGCCATGGCTGGAGGTGGACGATGTGTTCTACGAGGCGCGCGGCCATGTCTGGGCGCTGCTGCACCTGTTCCGTGCCGTGGAGATCGATTTCCGCAACAGCCTGGAACGTAAGAACGCCGTGGCCTCGCTGCAGCAAATCATCCGCGAACTGGAGGAGGCGCAGCGGCCGGTCTCCAGTCCGATGGTGCTCAACGGCAGCGGCTTCGGCTGGGTGGCCAATTATTCGCTGACCATGGCCAATTACATTTCCCGCGCCAACGCCGCCGTGATCGACCTGCGCGCGCTGCTGGAGCGGGGTTGACCGACGGTCCCGACATGGACTGAGCCGCGCAGTGGCCCTTGTCGCCGGGAACGGCATGCGTGACGGGCGCCGAATAGTTTGGTGCGGCTGATCGGGTATGATCCCGCGCCATGAATTCGAATCCCTTCCTCTCCATCGAACAGCTGCGTACCTCATTCATTGCCGGGCTACGGCCTCTGCTGGCACAGCACTCTCTCGGCGCCTTCATCCTGATGGCCGCCAATGCCACTTTCGACCCGCCGGTACTGGCGGCGCTGGGGCCGGAGCTGCGTGTGCAGTATGGAGCGCTGCTGGCGCGCTTCCGCGAGGCGCTGGCGGCGGGCCTGCCCTTGAGCGAGGTGGAAGAGGACCTGCTGGTGTTTCTCAAGATCGCCGCCATCGGCTTCGAGGCCTTGCAGCCCACCGAGACGCGAAGCGAGGGGCCGTGGGCCTTGCAGTTCAATCATCTGCGTTCCTTCCGCCCCAAGCGCATCAGCCAGCAACCGCCACACGGGATCAGTGCGCCATTCGAGGAACGGGCGTTTCACTTCAACAAGCCGTTCATGCAGAAGGAAGTATTCTGGCGCGGAGCGCTGGGCGGGCGCGGCGTCGACCTGTACTACAACAAGTATCCCTTCGCCGAGCTGCACACCCTGCTGGTACCGGAGCGTGAGCAATGCCTGCCGCAGTATCTGCAGCATCAGTATCACGACTACGCCTGGCAGGTGGCGCAGCAGTTGGGCGCGACGCTGCCCGGCGCCGGCATTGGCTACAACAGCTATGGCGCCTTCGCCTCGGTGAACCATTTGCACTTTCAGCTTTACGTGGGCAGCGCACCGCTGCCGGTGGAAGAGAAGCGCTGGCAGCACAATGGCGGCAGCGACTGCTATCCGGCGCCGTGCCACGCCTTCAGCGACCAGGATTCCGCCTGGCAGACCATCGCCGAACTGCACCGCAGCGCCACACCCTACAGCCTGCTCTACCGCCCCGGCAGCGCCTGGCTGTTTCCGCGCCGGCCGCAGGGACAGTTGGCCCCGCCGCCTTGGAGTTCCGGCTTCACCTGGTCGGAAATGGCCGGGGCCATCGTCACCTTCAACCGCGCCGCTTATGAGAGCCTGACGACGGAGGCGATTGCTGCATGCCTGGCCGAGGCGGGGGCGTGAGGGTACCTTGCCGGGCCTTATAAGTTCATGGCAGACGTTTGCTTCACGTAGAGCGCCTATGCCGCGCCTGCAAAACCGGAGATTTCCACATGATCCTGTATTGGCGACCCGCCTTTCTGATACTGGCCCTCGCCGCCACGACGGCGCAGGCGGAAACGCCACACCTCTCTCTCGGCCCGCACGAACACGGCGTCGGCCAGTTCAACATCGTGCTGGATGGCAATGAATTGATGCTGGAACTGCTGGCACCGGCGGGCGACATCGTCGGCTTCGAGCATATGCCCGTGACGGTAAAGGAGCGCATGGCGGTGCGGCGCGTGGCGGCCGAGCTGGCCAAGGCCGAACGGCAGTTTGGCCTGCCGGCGGCGGCCGGCTGCAGACTGACGGCCGCCGAGGTGGACGGCGAGCAGATGGAGGCCATCGGCCACAAGCATGATCACGACCACGATCATGGTCACGGCAGCAGTGGCCACAACATCCATGAACACGCCGAATATCATGCCGTCTACCGCTACACCTGCCGTCAGCCACAGGCACTGGATCGGATCGAGATGAAGTTGTTCGCGCACTACAAGACGCTGGCCAAACTGCGCTGGCAGGCGGTGTTGCCTGGTGGCGCACGGGCGGGCGAAGTCACGCCCGCTACGGCCACACTGTCCTTGCGTGGTCGCCAGTGAAGTCGCCGTTGAATATTTTTTTGTATTGCAGGCCGGGCTTCAGCCCGACAGCGGCGACAAGGTGGGCAACATTGTCGGACTGAAGGCCGGGAAACCATCAAGGCACTGAAGGTGGAGCCTTGCGATTGAACTACCGTAGGCGAATCGTATTCGCGAGCGGAGATCCCGCCCTACCCCGGTACCCATCGCGGGCACGGTCCGCTCCTACGCTCCCATCAGTGCGTCAACATCCAGCGAATGACGGTGCGGATGTCGTCCGGGTTGCCGGGGCTCGCCGGCATCATGATCTGTCCCCAGTTCAGCGGCTCGCCCGGTTGGCTGCCGGACTTGACCTTGGCGGTGAGTACTTCCACGGCCTCAGGGTTGTCGCGGTAGCGCGCGGCGATCTGCTTGAAGTCAGGCCCCACCAGGGGGCCTTCCGGCTTGTGGCAGCCGAGGCAGCCGTTCTGCAAGGCCAGGGCCTGATCCGCCAGGGCCGGGCCGGCGAGCAGCAGGGCGGAGATGAGGCTCAGCGTACGTAGTGCAGTTTTCATTGTTGTCCTCCTCTGAGCAGAAACTTCATTTCAGTGAATGCCAAGGGCCGCGGACAACATGCCCGACCTGCGGCCAGTTCACTCAGCCACGCACCAGCCCCGCTTCCACTTCATCGCGCTTGGCGCCACCTGCCAGCACCTCGATGAGGTGGAGGGCGAAGTCCATCGCCGTTCCCGGACCGCGCGAAGTGATCACGTTGCCGTCCTGCACCACTGCATCGCTGAGATAGGTCATGCCGGGCAGCTGCATCTTGTCGATGAAACCGGGATAGGAGGTGGCGCGCTTGCCGGTGAGCAGGCCGACACGGGCGAGCACCTTGGGCGCGGCGCAGATGGCAGCGGTGTATTTGCCGCCCCTGGCCATCGTCTTCAGCAGGGATTCGATGCGCGGATCGCGATCGAGCCGGTCGGCGCCGGGGCCGCCGCCGGGCAGGACCACCATGTCGTAGTCGTGCTCGAGCGCTTCGTCCAGCGTGGTGTCGGCCAGCAGCACCACCCCGCGCGAGGCCTTGATGGGGCCGGCGTCGAGGCCGGCACTGACCACCTCGATACCGGCGCGGCGCAACAGGTCGATGATGGTTACGGCTTCAAGTTCTTCGCAGCCGGGGGCGAGGGGGACAAGGACGCGCGCCATAGCTTGGGACTCCTCTCCTGTTGTGCGGATATCAGTTGTGATGCCGGCACCAGGCGTACGCCCAGCTCGTCGAGCTGGGGCAGGACATCGGCCAGTACCTGCAAGGTGCCGGCATAGGGGTGACCTATGGCCAGGGCATAGCCGGTCTGGCGGGCAATGGCCAGCAAGCGGGCGAACTCGCGGCGGATGCTGTCGGGCGCCGGATCGCTATCGAGGAAGACATCGCGCCGCATCGTCGGCAATCCGTGTTCCAGGGCCATGCTCGCCGCCACCGTGCGCACGGTGGTAACACTGTCCACAAAGAATAGCCCGCCCTGCGCATTCATTTCGCTCATCAGCCAGTCCATGTGGCCGGGGTGGCGGGTGAGCAGGCTACCCATGTGATTGTTGATGCCGCGGGCGTGGGGCACGGCGGCAAGGGCCGCGCGGACCGTACGGCGGAACTCCTGTTCAGTCATGTCCAGGGTGACGCCGCCGGGACCGAGCCGTTTGCCGTTCTCGGCCTGCATCGGCAGATGCAGCATCACTTCGCGGCCCTGACGCTTGGCCAGTTGCGCGAACTGGGTAGCGTAGGGCGTGTGCGGCAGAATGGAATAGGTGACGGCGCCGGGCAGCGCCAGGGCACGACGACCGTAATCGTAACGGTCGCCGATGTCATCGATGATGATGCTGATCAGTGGCTGGGCCTGCACCGCCACCGTGGTGCAGGCCAGCAACAGTGCGAGCAGCGCACGGCGCATTGGCTTATTGCCCGCTTGATTGCAGGATGTGCAGCCCCTTGAGCAGGTTGAGCGCCTCGTTAAGGGCGTAGTCCTGGCCTACCGTGGCGTCGGACTTTGCCTCTTCCTTGGCATCCTTCGTCTCCTTGCCATCCTTCGCCTCTTTGGACTTCTTGTTGTTGCCATTGGCGAGGTGCCCAGAAAGATCGGCCTCCTTCAGCCGCTCACCTTCACCGTCCTCCGCCTCCACCAGTTTCACCGCACGCAGGGTGATGTCTGGCACGATGCCGTCGGCCTGGATGGAGCGCCCGCCCGGGGTATAGTAGCGCGCAGTGGTGAGCTTGATGGCGCTGTTGTTGCTCATGGGGAAGATGGTCTGCACCGAGCCCTTGCCGAAGGTACGGCTGCCCATGATGATGGCACGCTTGTGATCCTGCAGTGCGCCGGCGACGATCTCCGAAGCCGAGGCGGAGCCTCCGTTGACCAGCACCACGATCGGTTCGCCACTCAGCGCATCACCCGGGTTGGCGGTGTAGCGCAGCTCGGCATCCTTGGCACGGCCTTCGGTGTAGACGATCATGCCCTTTTCCAGGAAGGCGTCGGATACTGCCACCGCCGCACCGAGCACACCACCGGGATTGTTGCGCAGGTCCAGCACCAGACCCTTCAGGTTGCCGTCATATTCCTTCTTCATCTCGGAGACGGCCTTCAGTACCTGATCGCCGGTCTGCGTCTGGAAGCTGGTGATGCGCAGATAGCCATAGCCCGGTTCCAGGGTACGGAACTTGACGCTCTTCACCCGGATCACATCGCGGGTAATGGTGATCTTGAGCGGCTTCTGCACACCTTCACGCATGATGGTAAGGGTGATCTGGGTGCCGGGCTTGCCGCGCATCGTCTTCACCGCATCGTTGAGGGTCATGCCCTTCACCGGGGTATCGTCGAGGCGGATGATGAGATCGCCGGCCTTGACCCCCGCCGCCTGGGCCGGGGTGTCGTCGATGGGGGAAACCACCTTGACGAAGCCGTCCTCCATTCCGACCTCGATGCCGAGGCCGCCAAATTCGCCACTGGTACCGACCTGGAGTTCCTTGAACTCATCCTGATTGAGATAGGCGGAGTGCGGGTCGAGGCCGGATAACATGCCGCGGATGGCGCCTTCCAGCAGGGTCTTGTCGTCCGCGGCCTCCACGTAGTCGGCCTTGATCTTGCCGAACACCTCGGAGAAGTTGCGGAGTTCGTCCAGCGGCAGGGGCGCCGCCTGGGAATTGCTGCGGTCGGCCAGCACGCTGCCGCCGAGCGTCAGCGATACGCCCAGCACCAGGCCGGTGGCGAGAACCAGTAGGGAACGAGTGGCTTGTTTCATTAGGGTGACTCCGGGTTGCCCCTGTGATTTCAATTGCCGCCGGGGGCAATCCCCCGCTGCGCACGTTTCTGCCGATATTACTGCATATCGCCCCGCTTTTCTCACTCGCCAGAACGGCCTGGGCTGAAATCACCCGCTCTGGCGCGTGTCGGAGTGTGGCGGACGCAAAATACGGTAATCTTGCGGCGCGTCCCTAGCTGCGGCACCAACGGGCAGGATTTTGTGGCTTGCCGTTGCGGCGAATCTCGAAGTACACGCCGCTGCGTTCGTTACCACCGCTGGAACCGATGCTGGCAATAGTCTCGCCGGCCGCCACCCATTCGCCGACATCCTTGTGCAGGCTTTGGTTGTGGCCGTACAGGCTCATGAAGCCGTCGCCGTGATCGATGATCAGCAGGTAGCCGTAACCACGCAACCAGTCGGCGAAGGCAATACGGCCGTGTGATACCGCGCGCACCGGTGTGCCTTCCTTGGCGCCGATGACCACGCCCTGCCAGCGCAGGCTGCCGAGCCGTGTATTGCCGAAGCTTTCCACGATGCGACCGCGTACCGGCCAGGGCAGCTTGCCGCGCATCTGTGCGAAAGGACGGTGGTTGCCCGGCTCGGCCGGGATATCCTCCAGCGCCTGGGCCAGGGCCAGGATCAGCGATTCCAGCTCCTTTTCATCCGCCAGCAGGCCGTCGAGCCGGCGATCCTTGCTGTTCAACTCCTGTTCCAGTTGGCCCAGCAGTTCGCCACGCGTGGCCTGGTTCTTTTCCAGCTCCACCTTGCGCAGCCGCTGTTGTTCGCGCAGCTGCCCCAGGCGCGCGGTTTCCGCCTCAATGTCACGCCGCACCTCCTCCAGCTGCCGCACGGTTTCCAACAGTGCGGTAATGCGTTCGGAGCGGGCGCGGTTGAGGTAATCGTAATAGGTGAGGGCGCGGCCGAGGGTGGCAGGATCTTCCTGGTTGAGCAGGATCTTGAGGTATTCCTGCCGCCCCATGACGTAGGCGGCGCGGATCTGCTGCGCCAGGTAGCCCCGTTGCTGTGCGATGGAGCCCTCCAGCGCATTGCGCCGCTTTTGCAACGCCACCAGGCGGCGCGACTTTTCGGCCAGACGCTCATCCAGCGCCGCCAGCTCCTGGCTGATACGGGCCACGCTGGCTTCCACACCGCGCAGTTCCTCGCGCAGGCGATCATAACGCGTACGTACCTTGTTCAGTTCGCTCCGCAGCGCGGCGATACGCTCCCGCAGCTGCAGCAACTCCGCCTCTTTGGCGTGGCGGGCGGCACTGCGCTCGCCAGGGGCGGCATCGGGTTTGACGGTGCCGGAGCCCAGGGCCAGTGCCGGCAACAGCAAGAACAGGAGCAGAGCAGCGAGTGCCCTCACGGCTGCGCTTCTTCCTCCACGGGTCCGGCGACGAGGTTGTGGCCGGTCATTTCACGCGGCACCTCCAGCTCCATCAGGCCCAGCATGGTGGGCGCGATGTCGGACAAGATACCGGGACGGAGGGTAAGCTGGCGCGGGCCGAAGTACACCAGCGGCACCGGGTTGGAGGTGTGGGCGGTATGCGGCTGGCCGGTATCCTCGCCCACCATCTGCTCCGCGTTGCCGTGGTCGGCGGTGATCAGCATCTCGCCACCGGCCTGCTCCACTGCCGCCGTCAGACGGCCGAGACAGACATCCAGGGCCTCGATGGCCTGCACCGTGGCCTCGAAGTTGCCCGTGTGGCCCACCATGTCCGGGTTGGCGTAGTTGCAGATGATAACGTCGTATTTGCCGCTCTGTACGGCCTCCACCAGCTTGTCGGTCAGCAGCGGCGCGCTCATCTCCGGTTTCTGGTCGTAGGTAGCCACCTGGGGCGAGGGGATCAGGATGCGGTCCTCGAATTCGAACGGCTCCTCGCGCCCACCGTTGAAGAAGAAGGTGACGTGGGCGTACTTCTCGGTCTCGGCGATGCGCAGCTGGTGCAGGCCGAGGCGGGAGATGTATTCGCCGAACACATTGCGCAGACGATCCGGCGGGAAGGCCACCGGGATATCGAAGTCGGCGCTGTATTCGGTCAGGCTGACGAACATGCCCAGCTTGGGCTTGCAGCGGCGCTCGAAACAGTCGAAGCCCGGCTCGATGAACGGGCGGGTGATCTGGCGCGCCCGGTCGGAGCGGTAGTTCATGGAAATCAGCACGTCGCCGTCCTCGAAACTCACCGGCTTCTCGCCGGCGGGAACGATCCAGGTGCCCTTGACGAACTCGTCGGTCTCGCCACGCTCGTAGGCCATCTCCAGGGCGCTGATGGCGTCCGGCGCCTGGAACTCGGCGGCACAGCCGGTGATCAGGTCGTAGGCGGCCTGGATGCGCGGCCAGCGATGGTCGCGGTCCATGGCATAGAAGCGGCCAATGATGGAGGCGATGCGGCCGCCGCCCAGTTGGTCGATCTTCTCCTGCATCAGTCGCAAGGAATTTTCAGCGCTCTTCGGCGGGGTGTCGCGGCCGTCGAGAAAGGCGTGCACGTAGACATTTTTGGCCCCGCGCTGGATGGCCAGCTCCACCATGGCGTGGATGTGTTCCTCGTGGCTGTGCACGCCACCAGGAGACAGCAGGCCGAGGATATGCACCGCCCTGCCGTTGTTCACTGCCAGGTCCACCGCGTCGGTGAGGGTCTGGTTGGTGTAGAAGGAGCCGGTCTTGATGGCGCGGCTGACACGGGTGAATTCTTGATACACCACGCGGCCGGCACCCAGGTTCAGGTGGCCCACCTCGGAGTTGCCCATCTGGCCCGCCGGCAGCCCAACCTCCGCGCCAGAGGTACGGATAAAAGTGTGCTGGCACTCACTCCACAATCGTTCCCACACCGGAGTGCGGGCGCTGAGTACGGCATTGTAGGCTGGGTTTTCCGAATAGCCCCAGCCGTCGAGCACGATGAGTAGGAGCGGACGGGGTGTGTGGTTCGCTGACATGTTCAGGGTGTCGGATGGTGGTCGATAATGAAGTTAGACAAAGTCTAACGGGTAATATTCGATGCCGCTATGCCCACCACCCGCCCGCTGGGGGAGAGGATTCCAGTGTGGACAGGGTGTGGATAACTGCATCAATGTATTAGAATAAAACACTTCTCAAATGGGCCTTTATTGTATATTGTTTTGCTGTGTAAAGGCAGCATCAGCCATGGAGAAAAACAGTAAAATCATGACGCAACACAGCATGTGTGCGATGCCTGGTGGGGGAGTGATGGCAACAGCTGAATCAGACAACAGTGGTCTCATCACCCGTGACGAGGACATAGACCGCGCCTCCCGCTCTCTCAAGGCAATGTCCCACCCCCTGCGCCTGAAGATCCTTTGCGTCCTGGGCGACCAGGAAGTAAGCGTGCAGGACATCGTGGACAGGGTCGGCACCTCCCAGAGCAATATCTCCCAGCACCTTGCCATCCTGCGCGACAAGGGTATCCTGTCGGCCCGCAAGGATGCCAACCGGGTCTATTACCGGGTGGAGGACAACCGTACCCTGGCCCTGATCCGCATGATGCGCGACGTCTTCTGCAGCTTGGGCTGAACGGCGCTTGATCGGCGCCCATCCCGTCCCCATCCAACGGATTCCAGCAATTTTTGAGGTTATTTACATGACTGTCGAACGTATCGTGCGCATTGTGGCCGGTTTCTTTGTCCTGCTCAGCCTCAGCCTGGGCGTCGAAGCCAGCCCCATTTTCCACAACGTCAACTGGCTGTGGTTCACCGCCTTCGTCGGCCTGAACCTGTTCCAGAGCGGCTTTACCAAGTTCTGCCCGCTGGACACCATTCTGAAGAAGCTGGGCGTCCCCAGCGGCGGCGCCGCCTGTTCCTGATTGCTCCGCATCCGCCGGCGCTCGCCGCCGGCTTCACCTTACCTCCAGCGAACCCACGACTGACCCATGCAGCAATTCGGCGAGTTTTTCATCAATCATTGGGACCTGTTCCTGGCCCTGTTCGCGACCCTTGGCATGCTGGTCTACAGCAGTTTTGCGGCACGCCTGCGCGGCTATCAGGAAGTACCGCCGCTGGAGGCCGTGCAGCTCATCAACCATGATGATGCGCTGCTGGTGGACGTGCGGGAGGACAGCGAATACGCCACCGGCCACGTGCAGGACTCCATTCACATCCCCCTAGGTAAGCTGAACGAACGCATGGCCGAACTGGATGCCTACAAGGGCCGCGCCGTGGTCGTTGGTTGCCGCAGCGGCCACCGCTCCGCCCGCGCCTGCGCCATGCTGCGTAAACAGGGATTCGAAAGGGTCTACAACCTGCGCGGCGGCATCCTGGCCTGGGAAAGCGCCAGCCTGCCGGTGAGCAAAGGTGGTAACAAGCGCAAGAAAAAGTGAGGTTGATCCATGGCCAAGGTTGAAATCTATTCCACCGGCAGCTGCCCCTACTGCGTCCGTGCCCGCAACCTGCTCGAACGCAAGGGTGTACCGTACATCGAGTATCGTGTCGACCTGACGCCGGAGCTGCGCCCGGAGATGGAGAAGCGCGCCAACGGCGGCAACAGCGTGCCGCAGATCTTCATCGACGATCGCCACATCGGCGGCTGCGACGATATGCACGCCCTCGACAGCGACGGCCGGCTCGACCCGCTGCTCAGCAACTAGGCCCGGCCCCCATGAGTGACGGCCTGCACATCGTCTGTCCTCACTGCGATAGCGTCAATCGCGTCCCACGCGACAAGCTGGGCGCCGGCGGCAACTGCGGCCGCTGCAAGCAACCGTTGTTCAGCGGCCATCCCTTGGCCCTGCGCGAGGCCAACTTTGCCCAGCACCTGGGCCGCAGCGATATTCCGCTGCTGGTGGATTTCTGGGCCAGCTGGTGCGGGCCGTGCAAGATGATGGCGCCGGTGTTCGAGCGCGCCGCCGCAGAACTGGAGCCGTATGTCCGCCTGGCCAAGGTCAACACCGAGGAGCAGCAGGGACTGGCTGCCCGCTACGGCATCCGCAGCATTCCGACCTTGATCCTGTTCAAGGACGGCCGGGAGGCTGCGCGTGTTGCCGGGGCACTGGACCTGCAAAACCTGCTGGCCTGGGCGCGGCAGCATCTGTAGAGTTGGCGGAACAATTCCCCGGCGCTGGCCGAAATCAATTTGATTTTGCACCCAACCAAATACACACCCATCCATTTATTCAAGGTCCAACCATGTCCGAAACTGACAGCACCGCCGCCGAGAACAACGAGGTACAGACGCAATTCGCCATCCAGCGCGTCTATCTGAAGGATGTATCCTTCGAGACGCCGAACTCACCGGCAGTGTTCACTGCCGAGTGGAAACCCGACGTCAATGTCGAACTCCATTCCGGCGCCAGCCGGCTGGCCGACGGCGTATTTGAGGTGGTATTGACCCTCACCGTTACCTGCAAGGCGGGTGACAAGACCGCCTATCTGGTGGAAATCCAGCAAGCCGGCATCTTCACCCTTGCCGGCTTCGACGATCCCACGCTGTCCGGCATGCTCGGCAGCTATTGCCCCAACATCCTGTTCCCCTATGCCCGTGAAACCATCAGCAGCCTGGTGGACAAGGGTAGCTTCCCGCAGCTGCTGCTGGCGCCCATCAACTTCGACGCCCTGTACGCACAACACATGGCGCGGCAGCAGCAGGAAACGGGAACCGAGGAAGCGCCGGTACACTGATGACCGCCACCACCATCGCCGTGCTCGGCGCCGGCTCCTGGGGCACGGCGCTGGCGATCCTGCTGGCGCGTCATGGCACGCCCACCCTGCTGTGGGCGCGTGATGCAAGCCAGGCAGCCGTGATGAATGCCGAACGCTGCAATACGCGCTATTTGCCAGACATCACCTTTCCCGCCACCCTGCGCGCCACGGCCGATCTGGAGGAGGCCCTGGCGGCCGCGGATGACCTGCTGCTGGCGGTGCCGAGCCACAGCTTCCGCACCACCCTGCAGGCCATAGCTCCCTATATCACGCCAACCACCCGGCTGGCCTGGGCCACCAAGGGGCTGGAGCAGGGCAGCCGCAAGTTGCTGCACCAGGTGGCCGGCGAAGAGTTGGGCGCCGACACCGCCCCGGCGGTAATCTCGGGTCCGACCTTTGCCCGCGAGGTGGCCACCGGCCTGCCCACGGCCGTCACCGTGGCTGCGCGCGACCCCGGCGTCGCGCGCTTCTTTGCCAACTGTCTGCATGACACCACCTTCCGCGCCTACACCAGCGACGATGTCGTCGGCGTGGAACTGGGCGGCGCCATCAAGAACGTACTGGCCATCGCCGCCGGCATCGCCGACGGCATGGGGATGGGCGCCAACACTCGTGCCGCCCTCATTACCCGCGGTCTGGCCGAGATGATGCGCCTAGGCGTGGCCCTGGGCGGCCATCAGGAAACCTTCATGGGCCTGGCCGGCCTGGGCGACCTGGTGCTCACCTGTACCGACGACCAGTCGCGCAACCGCCGCCTCGGCCTGGCTCTCGGCCGCGGCACCGCCCTGGCCCAGGCGCAGCAGGACATCCGCCAGGTGGTTGAGGGCGTGCAGACCGCCGCCGAGGTGTGGGCCCTGGCCGACGAACTGGGTGTCGACATGCCCATTACCGAACAGGTCTGGCGTGTGCTGCACCAAGGGCAGCCGGTACAGGTAGCGGTGCAGGCCCTGCTGGCGAGGGAACAGAAAGAGGAAAGGGCGTAGGCCAGACATAGCGCTGCGGTGTCCGTCAGGCCATGCCCGACGACACGCGGCTTCAGCCAAAGCCCTGCTGCCGCCAGGCCTCGTAGAGAATCACCGCCACCGCGTTGGACAGGTTGAGGCTGCGGTTGCCCGGCCGCATGGGGATGCGCACCCGCCGCTCCGGTGGCAGGCTGTCGATGATCTCCTGCGGCAGACCGCGGCTCTCCGCCCCGAACAGCAGCACATCGCCGTCCCGGTAGGCCACCGCGCTGTAGTCTTGCTTGCCGCGGGTGGTACAGGCGAACACCCGCGCCGACCGCACCTCCGCCAGGAACGCGGCATAGCTGTCGTGCACCTTCAAGGTGGCGTACTCGTGGTAATCCAGCCCGGCCCGACGCAGGCGCCGGTCGTCCAGCTCGAAGCCCAAAGGTTTGATCAGATGCAACTGCGCCCCGGTGTTGGCGCACAGGCGGATGACGTTGCCGGTATTGGGGGGAATCTCGGGCTGGAACAGGACGATGTGAAACATGGAAGACAGTGGCAAGTTGCAAGTGACAAGTTGCAAGATACAAGAAAACACCTCTGTTCCTCTTCTTTTTTCCCGAGTATCTTGTCACTTGCAACTTGCCACTTGTAACTGACTCTCATGCATACCGAAGACAGACAACTGCTCGCCGTGGACTTCTGCGGCATGAATTTCGCCTCGCCCCTGGTGCTGCTGTCCGGCTGTGTCGGCTTCGGCGAGGAATACACCCGGGTCAAGGGCTACTCCAACCGCGAGGTGGGCGCCGTATGCCTCAAGGGCACCACCCTGGAACCGCGCCTGGGCAACGCCCCGCACCGCGTGTATGAAACACCGCAGGGCATGCTCAACGCCATCGGCCTGCAAAATCCCGGCGCGCGCTACGTGGTGGACAAGATCCTGCCCACACTGGACGTCGAGGAAACCCGCTTCATCGCCAACATCTCCGGCTCCACGGTGGAGGAGTACGCCGAGGTGGCGCGCATCTTCGACGACTCGCCCATCGACGCCATCGAGATCAACATCTCCTGCCCCAACGTCAAGGCGGGCGGCGTGGCCTTCGGCAACGACCCGGCGATGTCCGCCCGGGTGGTGGAGGTGGTGCGCAAGGCGACCAGCAAGCCGCTGATCACCAAACTGTCGCCCAACCAGACCGATATCGCCGGCAACGCCCGTGGCTGCATCGAGGCCGGCACCGACGCCTTCGCGGTGATCAACACCCTGATGGGCATGGCCATCGACATCGAGAGCCGCACCCCGATCCTGGGCAACAACCAGGGCGGCCTGTCCGGCCCGGCC
>Ga0172382_10006062_pt1 | contig 17741 bp, 16 predicted proteins | sample Leawel138RmetaG_FD_122245 | JGI IMG/M metagenome (GOLD analysis project Ga0172382, IMG submission 122245) | Leachate microbial communities from a municipal landfill in Southern Ontario, Canada - Leachate well 138R metaG | ecosystem: Engineered > Solid waste > Landfill > Unclassified | place...
CCAGCCGGCCGGCGGCGTTGATCCGTGGGCCGATCGCGAAACCGAGGTCGGCGCAGACGATGCGCCGTTGCTCGCGACCGGCGGCCGCCAGCAGCGCGTTGATGCCGGGGCGGGCGCGTCCGGCGCGGATCCGGCGCAGTCCGGCTGCAACCAGCAGCCGGTTGTTGTGGTCCAGGCGGACCAGGTCGGCGACGGTGCCCAGGGCCACCAGATCGAGGAATTCCTGCAACGGCAATTCGCCGGCCGGGCCGTTGCGTGTCCGCAGCTCGGCACGCAGCGCGATCAGCAGGTAGAACATGACGCCGACGCCGGCCAGGTGCTTGCTCGGGAACTCGCAGCCCGGCTGGTTCGGGTCGACGATCGCCTCAGCAGGCGGCAATTCGGGACCCGGCAGGTGATGGTCGGTAACGATGACGCGCATGCCGAGCGCGTGAGCGGCGTCCACCCCGGCAACGCTGGCGATGCCGCTGTCGACGGTCAACAGCCAGTCGGGCTTGCCCAGTCGGGGATGACGGGCGGCCAGTGCGACGATGGCTTCGGTCAGCCCGTAGCCGTGCTCGAAGCGGTTCGGCACCAGGTAGTCGACGCGGGCACCCAGCCGGCGCATGCCGAGGACGGCCAGCGCGCAGGCGGTGGCACCGTCACAGTCGTAGTCGGCGATCACGCAGATCCGTTCACCGGCGGCGATGGCGTCGGCCAGCAACCGGGCCGCGCCGGCGAGCCCCTTCATCGAGTCGGGCGCAAGCAGCCCGGTCAGGCCGGTGTCGATCTCGTCCGGTGACGCGATGCCGCGCGCCGCCAGCAGCCGGGCCAGTACCTCCGGAATGCCGGCAGCCACCAGCTTGTCGCGGGCTTGCAGGGGGACCGGGCGGGTTGCGAGGGTGGCGGGATCGGCCATCAGCGGTATCCGGCGAGCCAGTGCATCAGCGGGCGCTTGCGCCAGAAGGCCCAGCGGTCGGCCGGGCGCAGGGCAAAGGCGAGGCGGTCGCGCTCGCCGGTCAGCACGACCTCGTCGACCGGCATGCCGGCGGCCTGCAGCCGTTCGAGCAGCAGGTCGAGTTGCTGCCAGCCGTCGCGCCAGGCTTCGGCGTCGGCCGTCATGGCGGCGCTGCGCCACCAGCCCGGATCGACCAGTATCGACTCGACGTTCTCCTGGATCATGACCAGACGGATGAAGTCGTCCGCTGAAGCCGACACCGGCAGCGCGCTGACCTCGCAACCGGCAGACAGTGCCAGGCCGGCCACGGCGTCGTCGGCGGTGATCGCGGCGTCGAAGGGTCGGCGATGCGCCGTGCCCGGGCGGCCTTCCAGCCACAGGCTGTTCAGGGTCGGCCGGCCGGCGGCCGCGCGCGCCTCGTTGACCGGGTGTTCGAACCACAGCATCTGCAATTCGTTGACGAGCGAGCGCCAGGCCCCGGCGGCTTCGCCGACCGGCTGCCAGGTGTCGATGTCACGGCCCGCGGCCAGCCGGGCGCTGCGGCATTGCAGGCTGGCCAGCGCCGCCAGCCGGGGTCGACCGGCCGGCCCGGTTGCCTGCAGCAGCCAGGCATGCGGGCTGAGCGCCCGCCAGGCCAGCCCGTCGGCAGCGAACAGGCTGTTGGCACTGTCGGCCAGGGCAGCGGCCTCGTCGGCGTCGATGTCGGCAGCCTGGGGGACGGCCAGTACCAGATGGTCGAGGCCGACGTGCAGGTGCACCGGCCTGACCAGCAGGCTGTCGCCCAGCAGGCCGTCGCCGCGGACGGCGCCTTCGTCGGCGGCCAGCGCTGCGCAGGCGGCCACCGTTGCGTCGCTGTCGAGGCCGAAGTGTTCGCGCAGCCAGTGCTCGTCCGGCAGCTCACGCGGCGTCAGGGTGGCATCCCGGGTGTGCTGCGGCGCGCGCGCGCGTGCCAGCAACCGTGCCGCCGGGCCGTCGGCCGGCGGGGCATGGCGATCGAGCAGGCTGGCGCGGCGCGCCTCGTCACTGCCGCCGGGCAGGGCGAGCGCTCCCGCGCAGAGAATCGAGATTGTCACGCCGGTATCTTAGTGCCTGCGGCGCTCGAGGGCTTTGGCGCTGTGGCAAACTGCGGCGTCCGTCATGCAAACCCCATTCGAACTGTTCATCGGCCTGCGCTATACGCGGGCGAGCCGGCGCACCGGGCGGCGCAACGGTTTCATTTCGTTCATTTCCGGGCTGTCGGTCGCCGGCATCGCACTGGGTGTGGCGGCGCTGATCGTCGTGCTGTCGGTGATGAACGGCTTCCAGAAGGAAGTCCGCGACCGGATGCTGTCGGTGCTCTCGCACATCGAAGTGTTTGCCGGACGCGAACCGCTGCACGACTGGCAGAAGGTGCTCGACGACGCCCGCAAGCACCCGCGCGTCGTCGATGGCGCGCCGTATGTGAGCGGCCAGGCAATGCTCACCGTCGAGGACAGCGTGCGCGGGGTGCTGGTGCGCGGCATCGACCCCGAGCTCGAACCGCGGGTGGCCGAGTTCACGACCCATGTCGAGCGCGGGGCGCTGGCCGAGCTGCGCCCGGGCAGCTTCGGGGTGGCGGTCGGTCGCGAGCTCGCGGCGCAACTGTTTCTCGATGTCGGCTCGCGGATCACCCTGATCGCGCCGCAAGGCACGGCCACGCCGGCCGGCCTGGTGCCGCGGCTGCGCCAGCTGACCGTCGTGGCGGTCTTTTCGGCCGGTCACTTCGAGTACGACAGCAATCTGCTGCTGATGAACATCGAGGACGCGGCAAAGCTGTTCCGGGTCGACGGGGTCAGCGGTGTGCGGCTGAAGACCGACGACATGATGCAGGCGCCGCGGGTGGCCCAGGATCTCACCCGGATGCTGACCGGCGATCTGTACGTGCGCGACTGGTCGTCGGAGAACCGCAACTGGTTCGCTGCCGTGCAGATCGAGAAGCGGATGATGTTCATCATCCTGACCCTGATCATCGCGGTGGCCGCCTTCAACCTGGTCTCGATGCTGGTGATGACGGTGACCGACAAGCAGGCCGACATCGCGATCCTGCGTACGCTGGGTGCGGCGCCGGCGTCGATCATGAAGATCTTCATCGTCCAGGGGGCCTCGGTCGGCCTGCTGGGTACTGCCGTCGGCGTGACGCTCGGCGTGCTGCTGGCCCTGAACATCGGCCCGGCGGTGAGCTTCGTCGAAACGCTGTTCGGTTTCGAGGTGCTGCCCAAGGGGATCTATTTCATCAGCCACCTGCCGAGCGATCTGCGCAGCGGCGACGTGCTGCGGATCGGCCTGACCGCCTGCGTGCTGGCGCTGGCCTCGACGATCTATCCGAGCTGGCGGGCCTCGCGCGTGCGTCCGGCCGAGGCGCTGCGTTATGAGTGAGACGGTGACGCCCGGGCAGGCGGCTTCGGCCGCGCCGGTGCTGGCCTGCACCGGACTGCACAAGACTTATGGGAGCGGCGATCTGGCGGTGCCGGTCCTGCACGGCATCGACCTTGCCGTGCGGCGTGGCGAGCGGCTCGCCGTGGTCGGTGTTTCGGGGTCGGGCAAGAGTACGCTGCTGCATCTGCTGGGCGGGCTCGACGAGCCCAGCGCCGGCCAGGTGATGTGGCAGGGCGCGGCCATCGCCGGCCTGAGCCAGCGCGCGCTCGGCGCGCAGCGCAACCGCTTGCTGGGTTTCGTCTACCAGTTCCATCATCTGCTGCCGGAGTTCAGTGCACTCGACAATGTGGCGATGCCGTTGCGGATCCGCCGGGCACCGCTTGCCGAGGCCCTCGAGGCGGCTCGGGAGATGTTGGCCCGGGTCGGGCTGTCTGCGCGCAGCAGCCACGTTCCGGGCCAGCTGTCGGGCGGCGAGCGCCAGCGCGTTGCGCTGGCTCGTGCCCTGATCACCCGGCCGGCTGCCGTCCTGGCCGACGAACCGACCGGCAACCTCGACAGTGCGACGGCCGAGACCGTCTTCGCCCTGATGGACTCGCTGGCTGCCGAACTGGGGACAGCCTTCGTCGTCGTGACTCACGACCTCGGACTGGCGGCCCGGCTGGACCGCACCATCGCGCTGCGCGACGGCCGGATCGTCGGCTGATCGACGCGGGAGCGGGGCGCGCATGCTGATCGATACCGGATGTTGATCGATACCCATTGCCATCTCGACGCGGCCGAGTTCGATGCCGACCGCGAACAGGTGATCGCGGCGGCGCGGGCGGCCGGTGTCGGCCTGATGGTGGTTCCCGCAGTCGATGTCGCAAGCTTTGGCCGGATCAAGGCGCTGGCCGCGAGCCGGCCGGGGATCGCCTACGCGCTCGGCATCCACCCGCTCTATGTCGACCGGGCGACCGACGCCGATCTCGTCAGGCTGCGCGAGGCGGTCGAGCAGTCGCTGGCCGACCCGCGCTTCGTGGGGGTCGGGGAGATCGGTCTCGACCATTTCGTTGTCGGGCTCGATCGCGACCGGCAGCAGCATTTCTTCCGCGCCCAGCTGGCGCTTGCCGCCGAATTTTCGCTGCCGGTGATCCTGCACATCCGGCGGGCCCAGGATCCGATCCTCCGGGAGTTGCGCCGCTATCGTCCGCCCGGCGGAACCGCCCATGCCTTCAACGGCAGCCTGCAGCAGGCCGGGCAGTTCATCGCCCTGGGCCTGGCGCTGGGTTTCGGCGGCGCGATGAGTTTCGAAGGCTCACGGCGTATCCGGAGGTTGGCCACCGACCTCCCCGCCGAAGCAATCGTCGTCGAAACCGATGCGCCCGACATTCCTCCGGCCTGGCTGGCGGGCGGACGCAACCAGCCGGCCGAACTCGCGGCGATCGCGACCGTGCTTGCCCGGTTGCGCGGTGAAAGCCCGGCCAGCGTTGCGCGCTGGAGCCGTGCCAACGCCTTCCGGGTGCTGCCGCGGCTGGCCGGCGTTGGTTGCCTTGACTGATTCGTCTGGCGTGGGCAGCGACGGTGTGCCTGCGGCGAACCCGGCTCCCGGTGAAGTCGTGGACGGGCTGGCGGCGCCGGCGCGGCTGCGGGCGATGCTGGCCATCATCGTCGGCCTGGCTACGGCGGTGCTGCAGGGGGGCATCGTCAACCTGGCCTTGCCCGAGATCGGCAGCAAGCTCGGCGCGAGCCCGGCCGTGTCGATCTGGATCATCAATGCCTTCCAGCTCGGCACGCTGGTCATGCTGCTGCCGCTGGCCGCATTCGGCGATCGGGCCGGCTATCGCCGCGTCTACCTGGCCGGGGTGGTGCTGTTCACGCTGGCTTCGCTGATGGCGATGCTGGCGCGCAGCATCGACCTGCTGATCGCGGCGCGCGCCCTGCAGGGACTGGGGGCAGCCGGCATGCTCAGCGTGAACTCGGCGCTGGTCCGGCAGATCTACCCGGTGGCCCTGCTCGGGCGCGGCATGGCGATCCTGTCGATGGTCGTGGCTTCGTCGGCGGTTGCCGGTCCGACGGTGGCTGCCCTGATCCTGTCGATCGGCGAATGGCCGTGGCTGTTCGCGGTCAATGTGCCGCTCGGGTTGCTGGCCCTGGTGCTGGCAGCGCGCGCATTGCCGCGCGAGCGTGCGCGCAGCGAGCAGCCGGCGGGCCGTTTCGCGCTGCCCGACCTGCTGATGAACGTCCTGATGTTCACCCTGGTCTTCGTCGGTGCACAGAACCTGGGCGTGCAGGGCGGCGCGGGTCACCCGGCCCACGCCTCGGGCTGGTGGCTGCTGGCGGGCGGCCTGGCCATCGGCGTCCTCTACCTGCGCAGACAACTGCGCGCGCCCGAGCCGATGTTCCCGGTCGATCTGCTGCGCATCCGGCTCTTCGCCCTGTCGATGTGCTCGTCGATCTCCGCCTTCTGTGCGCAGGCGATCGCCTTCGTCGCGCTGCCCTTCCTGCTGCTCGAAGGCCTGGGGCATTCGCACCTCGGCGCCGGGCTGCTGATCACCGCCTGGCCACTCGGTGTGGTGGTGGCCGCGCCCTGGGCCGGCCGCCTGATCGGACGGGTGCCGGCCGGTTTGCTGGGCGGCGTGGGCATGGTGGTGATGGCGATCGGGCTGGCTTGCCTGGCGCTGTTGCCCGCGCAGCCGGACGCGGTCGATATCGTCTGGCGCCTGCTGCTCTGCGGCTTCGGTTTCGGACTGTTCCAGAGTCCGAACAATCACACGATCATGACCTCGGCGCCCCGCCCGCGCAGCGGCGCGGCCAGCGGGATGCTCGGCACGGCGCGGATCACCGGCCAGACGCTGGGAGCGGTCGTCCTTGCGGTACTGTTTGCGTCGGTGGGCGACGGGGGGCGTGCCGAGCCGGTGGCGATCGCGGTAGCGGCCGGTTTTGCCCTGCTGGCCGCGGTGTTCAGCACGCTGCGGGTCCGCGAGCAGAACTGAACCACGTGATGGCTTGCCAGACTCCACCGATTGGCTCATTCTCCGAACGAAACCGAACCGCAGGAATCGTGGCGATGAACCGGACGATCGTTCGCTGTGCCCTGGTGGTCGCCACGCTTCTGATGGCCATTCCCGTCGTTCAGGCGCAATCCGTCCAGGAAGGGCGGCGCGCTCTCGCAACGCTTTGCGAAAGCGCGCCGAAATCCGTCTGCCGGGTGCTCTGGTCCGAGTGGCGGATGCTGTCGATGTTCCTGTCGATCATCGATGCCAAGGCCATCGAACGCCTCAACGACATCGATGCCGACGAGGAGGACGGCGACAAAAGGATGCTGCCGGTCACCAAGGTGGTGGTCGAAGTGCTCAATGCCGCCCGTGTCTGCCTGTCGGTGACCAGCGACCGCTACGGCTGGAACGATTCGCCGTACCGGCGCCCTGATCCGAAATCGCCGCTGCCGCCCGACATCAGTCCGGCGGGCTGGCTCTGGCAGCGCACCCTGACGGCGGCCTGGCGCGACACGCTGGACTCGGTGGAAGAGGTCAACAGAGATCTGAGATCCGACAGCCCCCACAAATCCTGGGTTTCTCCCTACAAGAATGACTGGGAGACGCGTTCCGGCCGCTGCGCCGACTTCGATCGCCTGAATGCGCAGCTCGCCGCCCTGGCCCGGCAGCCGCTCGGCCAGCCGCCGGACCTGGGCATCGACGATGCCGTCTTCATGCGGACCGCCGGCGACATGAAGCCGCTGAAGCAATGGACCGCCGAGCAGCTTCCCGCCTGGCCCAAGCCCTTCGTGAGCGACACGTTGGCAATGCTGAAGGCCGACTGGGCGCGCCCCGCGCTCGACGTGCAGCAGTCGTACTGCTACGAAGCGGGCCGGAAGGCCTGCGAGGACAGCGGCATGTGGCTGCTGGGCGTCCTGCTGAGTCGTCTTCCGAAGGCGGTCAGCGACCCGCAGTTCCGCACGGCGGCATCCGTGCTGCGGGTCAGCGGCCGCCATTGCTTCGTCTACGGACGCAACCAGTCCGCCGTGCAGGACATCGTAAGCACCACGCCGCGCGGCCGCATGCTCGACTACCAGGGCTTCGTGTCGATGCGCGATGCGGCGTTTTCGGTCAAGGGCGTGGGCGGCGCCGAAACCTACGAGCAGGCCCACGAGGGCGGCTTCCTCGGCACTTACTGGGCACTCCGGAAAGGCGGGAAAATCATGACCGGAGACAGTCACTGCTGGATCGCGAACCGGCACCTGCACGACCCCAAGCGGTTCCAGGCGATCGTCAAGTAGTCTTTCGGCCTCGGCTTTGCGTCTGCAGCGCGAACAGATCGACGAACGCCTGCGCCGCGCCGAGATTGCCTTGCGCGTCGATCACGCCCTGGGCGAGCAGCGTCCCCAGCGGCGTCTTTCCGTAAAGAGCGATCGCCATCGAGTTGCCGTCGGCCTGGAGGACGAAGGGTGCATCGGGCCACTTGGCCGCCTTTGCCGTCAGTTGGCCGTCGGCGACGTCTACCCTGAAAGCCTCCGTTCCGAAGTCGAAGCCGGCGACCGCAGTGTACCGTTCGGCCCGGCTGCGGATCAGGTTCACCCCCATCGAGATCATCAGCGCCGACGGACTGATGAAGCGCGCCGGATCATGCTCCGGGATCGTCAGCGCCCACCGGCACAGGGCTTCCAGGACGGGCAGCAGGCCGTGCCCCACCGCGGTCAGTGAATAGACGCCCGCGGCCTCGTTGCGCACGACCACGCCGACGTCCTGAAGCTGCGCCAGCCGCCCCGTCAGCACGCTGGCGGTCACGCCGGGCAAGCCGGCGCGGATCATCTGGAAGCGCTTGGGCGCGAACATCAGCTCGCGCACCACCAGCAACGCCCAGCGATCACCGATCTGGTTCAGAGCGTGGGCGGCCAGGCAGCCTTCGTCATAACGGATTCGCGATGCCTGGTCTGGTCTGCACATTTTTCGATGATATCAGTTGTATTTTGCTACTGACAGGTCTAGCCTGAATCCACTGACAGGGATATCCGTCGAGGGAGGGTCCGCCCGATGGCCTGCTACGCCGGCTTCGTAGCCGCGGTTCCGACCGTCAACAGGGAAAAGTACATTGCGCATGTCAGGGCCGTCTGGCCGCTGATGCAGGGCTACGGCGCGCTGCGCATGGTCGAGGCCTGGAGCATCGACGTTCCACATGGCAGGCAGACCGACTTTCATCGCGCCACGCTGATCGAAGCTGGGGACGTGCCGGTATTCGATTCGGCGGCTGCCAGGAACCGGGGAGGAAGGCAATGAGCTATCTGGGCAATCCGTGCTGGTACGAACTCGGCACCCCCGATCTGGACGCAGCAGCTGGCTTCTACGGCCGGATTCTCGGTTGGGAGGTCTTCGACAGTGGCATGAAGGGCTGGGAGTACCGGCTGGCCAGGTCAGGCGAAGACCTGGTCGCAGGGCTGATGCCCACTGCCGGTCAGAAGGGGCCACCACCACCCAACTGGCTGATCTATTTCGCTGCCGATGATTGCGACAAGACGGTCGCCGACATCGTAGCGGCCGGCGGCAAGGTCCTGAGAGGGCCGGCCGACATTCCCGGTACAGGCCGTTTCGCGATCGCCGCCGATCCGCAGGGCGCCGTGTTCGGCCTGCTGCAACCGGACATGAGCCAGATGAGCGCGGCGGACCGGGCCAGGGCCGAGGCTGGCGCCGGGGCTTTCGACCAGAACAAGGCTGGCCACGGCAACTGGAACGAGTTGATGTCCACCGATCCGCAGGGCGCTTACGCCTTCTATTCCGGTCTGTTCGGCTGGACCCGGGGCGAGGCGATGGACATGGGCGCGATGGGCACCTACCAGCTGGTTCGTCGCAAGGGCATCGACATCGGGGCGATCATGGGCCTGGGGGATTCGCCGGCGCCGGCCTGGCTTCCCTATTTCGGCGTCAGCGGTCGCGTGAGCTCGACCGTCGAAGCGATCGCCGCGGCGGGCGGCAAGGTTCACCATGGCCCGGTGGAGGTGCCGGGCCCGGCCTGGATCGCCGTCGCGCAGGATCCCCAGGGCGCCTGGTTCGCGGTGGTCGGCGCGGCGCGCTGAAGCCTCACCGCGGTACACCCGAGCTTCACGCCTAAGCCTTGCAGTCGATGTGCCGGACGCCCCGCTTGCCTAGCATCGGGGGATGGATGGTCGCCTGCTTCATCGCCGCAAGCTGCTGGACCGGTTGTTCGAGGGTCCGGGCCTGGCAGACCTGCCGTTGCTGCTGCCGCTGCCGGCTGCGATGCTGTTGGCCGCCATGGCCGTGCACCGGTTGCCGAGGCTGCCCGATACCCCGGTCTGTGCCGGGCTGGCGCTCGCGGGTCTGCTGCTCCTGGCGCGCAGTCGGGGCCGGTGGCGTGCGGTCGGCCGTTTTGCCGGGCTGTTTCTTCTCGGCGCGGTCTGGACGATTTTGCGCGCCGATGCGGCGCTTGCGCTGCGAATCTCGCCGGCCCAGGAGGGGGTGGACTTCGTCGTCCACGGCTACGTCAGCGGGATGCCGCAGGCCACCGAGCGCGGCCAGCGCTTCATGTTCCGGGTCGAGCGCTGCGCCGGCCCGTCGGCCGCGCCTGGTGCCGCCCTCTGTCCGGTCGATCGTGACCTGCGCCTGAGCTGGTACCGCAGTTTCGTCCGGCCGTCGGCGGCCGCGGCCGGCCCGCCGCAGCGTGCAGCGCCGTTGCGGCCGCTGCCGCGTTCGTCGGACCGGCCGTTTCCCGGTGAGCGCTGGCAGCTCACGGTCCGGCTCAAGCGCCCGCATGCCTTGCTCAACCCGAATGCCTTCGACGCCGAACTGCGCGCGCTCAGCGAGGGGGTGGCCGCCAGCGGCTATGTCAGCGCGAAGCCCCCGGCCGGCTGGCCGAACCGTCGCCTGGACGGGCACAGCCTGCGCTTCGGCCCGACGCTGCAGGCCCTGCGCAGCGTATTGCGCGACGCCATCCTGACTGCGCTCACCGGCTACCGGGAGGATGCCGCCGGGGTCGTTGCCGCGCTGTCGATCGGTGATCAGGCGGCGATTCCGGCTTACTGGTGGGAAGCCTTCAACCGGACCAGCGTCGCGCACCTGATGTCGATTTCGGGCCTGCACATCACGATGCTCGCTGCGATGGCGGCCGGCGCTGCCGGCCGTCTGCTCCGCCATCCCGTCGTCGGCCGTACCGGGTTGCTCGAGCGCTGGCCGGCCAGTCGCCTGAAGTGGGCGTTCGCGCTGGTCGTCGCCTTTGCCTATTCGGCGCTCGCCGGCTGGGGAATCCCGGCCCAGCGCACCTGCTGGATGCTGGCTGTGGCCGGCCTGTCGCTGCTCGGCGGCCGCAGCCGGTCGTTGCCGCGGGTTCTGTCGCTGTCGGCCGCCGTGGTCACCATCCTCGACCCGTGGGCGCCGCTGTCGGCCGGTTTCTGGCTGTCCTTCGCCTCGGTGGCGGCGATCATCTGGTTCGGCAGCCAGGAGTTGCGCGCGCCGCCTCGCCAGACGGGCACACATCAGGCGATTGCCGCGCAGCGGATGAGGGCGATCCTCTCCGACGCCGTGCGTACCCAGTGGGCGGCCACCCTTGCGCTGCTGCCTCTGGGGGCGCTCTTCTTTTCGAGCTTCTCACTGGTTGGCCCGCTGGCCAACGCCTTTGCGATTCCGCTGGTGTCGATCGTGATCACCCCGCTCGCGCTGCTGGGTACCGGCCTGTTGCTGCCGTGGCCGGCGCTCGGGGGCGGCCTGCTGGGCGCAGTCTGCGTCGCCACTGGCTGGCTGCTCGATGGCCTGGCGCCGCTGTCTGCACCGCGCTACGCGATCATCGTGCTGCCGCCACCGCCCTGGCCGGCCACGCTTGCGGCGGCAGCGGCCATCCTGGCCTTGCTTGCGCCGCTGCGCTTGCCTGGACGGCCCGCAGCCTTTGCCGCGCTGCTGCCGCTGTTCGCGCAACTCGATGCCCGCCCGCCGCCCGGAACTCTGGTGGTGACTGCGCTGGACGTCGGCCAGGGATCCGCCATCCTGGTCGAGGCGCCGGGCGGGCGGCTGCTGTTCGACACCGGCCCCCGCTACAACGAGGATTCCGATGCCGGTGCCCGCGTGCTCGTGCCCTGGCTGCGCTCACGAGGCATCGGGCGACTCGAAGCCATGGTCGTTTCGCATGCCGACGACGATCACGCCGGTGGCGGCCTCAGCGTTCTTGCGGGTGTCCAGGTCGACCGCGTGGCCAGTCCGCTGGCGGCCGATCATCCGATCGTCGCCGGTGCGCTGCGGCACGAACCCTGCCGCCGCGGCCTGCGCTGGCAATGGGGCGAGGTCGATCTCGAATTCCTGCATCCTGGCCCCGAGCGGACTTCACGGCGTTCGTCGACCAATGCCGGCAGCTGCGTGCTGCGGGTCACGTCGCCAGCCGGCACCGTGCTGCTCACCGGTGACATCGAATCGGCTCAAGAGCGCTTCCTGGTCGAGAAACTGGGGTCCGATCGGCTGCGCGCCGATGTGCTCATTGCGGCCCACCATGGCAGCAACGGCTCGTCGTCGATGCCCTTCCTGCGTGCGGTCGCTCCGGCGCTCGCAATCGCCCAGGTCGGCTACCGCAACCGCTTTCGTCATCCGGGAGAGAAGGCCAGGATCCGCTATCGCCTTACCGGAATTCCGCTGCTCCGGACGGACCGTGACGGCGCCATCACGGTGACCCTGCGCGAGGCCGGATCGTCGCTGCAGGTCGGCCGGCTGCGTCATGACGACGGCCGCTACTGGCGCATCCGGACCGAACCCTGAGCCGCAAATAACGATCCCGCAATTGCATGCACGGATTCATGAGGATGCTTGGGTGGCGACCTGCTCGGCGCTATGTTGAACGGCTCGACACGATATTCACTGGAGATCAGCAAGATGACGATCCGACTGGGCGATACCGCACCCGATTTCGAGCAGGACTCTTCGATCGGCAGGCTGTCTTTCCACAGCTGGGCTGGCGATTCCTGGGTCGTGCTCTTTTCGCACCCCGCCGACTACACTCCGATCTGCACCACCGAACTCGGGCTGACGGCGAAGCTGAAGCCGGAGTTCGACAAGCGCGGCGTCAAGGCGCTCGCCCTGTCGGTCGATCCGGTCGACAGCCACCTGGGCTGGATCAAGGATATCGAGGCAACCCAGGCGACCGTGGTCGGTTTCCCGATCGTGGCCGATGCCGACCGCAAGGTGTCCGAACTCTACGACATGATCCACCCGGGTCAGTCCACGACAGTCACCGTGCGCTCGGTGTTCATCATCGACCCGAAGAAGACCGTGCGACTGATCCTGACCTACCCGCTGAACGTCGGGCGCAATTTCGACGAGATCCTGCGCGCCATCGACGCGTTGCAGCTGGTCGACAGCCATACGGTGGCTACCCCGGGCAACTGGCAGGACGGCGACGAAGTCGTGATCCCGGCGTCGATCCAGGACGAAGCGGTGCTGAAGGCGAATTACCCGAAGGGCTACCGGACGCTGCGTCCGTATCTGCGCCTGACCCCTCAGCCCGACAGGTAAGGGACGGGAGCGAGCCCGGCGGCGGGAGTCCGCTCGCCTCGCTTGCCGGCTACTGCGCCGTCCAGCCGCCGTCCATCGCCCAGGCCACGCCGCGGACCTGGTCGGCACCCGGCGAGCACAGGAAGACCGCCAGCGCACCGAGTTGCTCGGGCGTGACGAACTCGTGGGACGGCTGCTTCTCGGCCAGCAGCGCCACCTTGGCGTCTTCGACGCTGGTGCCGGCGGCCTTGGCGCGCTCGTCGATTTGCTTCTGGACCAGCGGCGTCAGCACCCATCCTGGGCAGATCGCGTTGCAGGTAACGCCGGTGCGGGCAGTTTCGAGCGCCACAGTCTTGGTCAGGCCGACGATGCCGTGCTTGGCGGCAACGTAGGCCGCCTTCTCGGCCGAGGCAACCAGGCCGTGCGCCGACGCGACGTTGATGATCCGGCCCCAGTTGCGTGCCTTCATCGCCGGTAGCGCGCAGCGCGTGGTGTGGAACGCGGCCGACAGGTTCAGCGCAATCACGGCGTCCCAGCGTTCGGCCGGAAAGCGCTCGACCGGGGCCACGTGCTGGATGCCGGCGTTGTTGACCAGGATGTCGGCGGCACCGTGGCGATCGGTCAGGCGCCCGAGCAGAGCTTCGACCTCGCCGGTGTCCATCAGGTCGGCATTCTCGTATTCGACGGTCACGCCATGGCGCTGGGCCATGGCCGCGCGCAGTTTCTCGATTTCGGCAGCATCGCCGAAGCCGTTCAGTACGATGTTGGCGCCCTGTGCGGCCAGTGCCTCGGCGATGCCCAGACCGATGCCGCTCGTCGAACCCGTTACCAATGCCAGCTTGCCTTTGATCATCTCAGCTCCCTTGTACAATGCCCCGAGATTCTAGCGCCTGCGGGCCGCGCCGCAGCCCGCGCGGGTCGCCGATTCCACCACCCCGCCAACCGCGAGTGCCCACCCGATGTCGTTCGATCCCGACAGCCTGCCCGAGCCGCAACTGAAGTATGTCACCTGCGCACATCCGAAGGGCCTGCACCGGATGGCCTACTGGCAATGGGATGCACGCAACGGTTCGCCGCTGGGCGAGGGCACCGTGCTGTGTGTCCATGGCCTGACCCGTAACGGCCGCGATTTCGACGCGCTGGCCGCGCGGCTGTCGGCGCGCTACCGGGTCATCTGTCCGGACATCGCCGGGCGCGGCCACTCCGACCGGTTCGTCGATCCGATGCTGTATGCGGTGCCGCAGTACCTGGCCGACTGCATCACGCTGGTCGCGCGCCTCGATGTCGAGCGGCTCGACTGGATCGGCACGTCGATGGGCGGCCTGCTCGGCATGTCGATGGCCGCGCTGCCCGGCAACGCGATCGGCCGGCTGGTGCTCAACGACATCGGGCCACAACTCGATCCGGAAGGACTTGCACGCATCGGCGGCTACGTTGGCGACGATCCGGATTTCGACAGCTTCGAGCAAGGCGAGGCGGTGCTGCGCGAACTGATGCGTGATTTTGGCCCGCACACCGACGCCGAGTTCCGTCTGCTGTCGCGCAACTACGTATTGCGCAAGCCGCAGCAGCCCGGCGCCGCAGGCGGCGTACGCTGGGGTTATCACTACGATCCCGCGATCGCCGTGCCGTTTCGCGCATTGGCCAACGTTCCGAGCCCCGACCTGTGGCCGATGTGGGAAGCGATCCGCTGCCCGGTGCTGACGATCCGGGGCGCACAGTCCGACATCCTGCCTGCCGACGTGGCGGCCCGGATGGCCAGCAGCGGTCCGCGTCCGCGGATCGCTGAATTCGAGGGGATCGGCCATGCCCCGACCCTGATCGCCGACGACCAGATCGCGGCGGTCGAATCCTTTCTCAACGAGGAGCAAGCACGATGATCCAGCGTCTGCATATCGGCCGGAGAATGTCCGACATCGTGATCCACAACGGCACGATCTATCTCGCCGGCCAGGTGGCCGACGACCCCAGTCAGGACGTCGCCAGCCAGACCCGGCAGATCCTCGAGATCATCGACCGGCTGCTCGCCGAAGTCGGCAGCGACAAGACGAAGATCCTGCAGGCGCAGATCTTCATGGCCGACATGGCCGATTTCGCGGCGATGAATGCGGTCTGGGATGCCTGGGTGCCCGAAGGGCATACGCCGGCGCGCGCAACCGTCGAAGCGCGGCTCGCCACGCCTGATTTCCGGGTGGAAATCAAGGTCATCGCCGCGCAGTAGGTCGTCGCTACGCAACAGAGCGGCAAACGCAGCAAGTCGTCGCTGCCCAACCGGGCAGCAGGGACGGTCAGCCACCGGCGCGGGGCGCCGGTGGCTGGTTCAGCGGATCCGGTGGCCGGATCGGCGAATCACGATCAGCGCCAGCCCGCGCGGTCGATGATCCTGACGGCCACGGGTTGCGCCTGACCGATCGCGCCCAGCGACAGTTCGTCGGCCTTGAACTGGCCGAGCGATTCCAGTTCGGGGTTCGCGGCCTTCACGCCGATGGCGGCCGGCCATTCGTTGCTGGCGCTCGAGAAATGCAGTTGGGCGCTGTCGCTGGCCAGGTACTCGAGGAACCTGACCGCCACTTCGCGGTTCGGTGAGTGCTTCGCGACGCCGGCGCCGGAGACGTTGACGTGGGTACCGGTACCGCCCTGGTTCGGCCAGAGCAGGCCGACCTTGGAGACGACGTCACGGTCGGCCGGCTTGTCCGACTTCATCAGGCGCACGTAGTAGTAGCTGTTGCTCAGTGCAACCTGGCACTCGCCGGTGGCGACGGCGCGGATCTGGTCGGTGTCGCCGCCGCGCGGCTTGCGCGCGAAATTGGCGACCACGCCCTTGGCCCACTCTTCGGCCTTCGCCTCTCCCATGTGTTCGACCATGGCGCCGATCAGTGACAGCATGTAGGGGTGGGCGCCGGAGCGCGTGCACACCTTGCCCTTGAGTTCGGGGCGTGCCAGATCCTCGTAGTTCTGGACCAGTTTCGGGTCGATCTGCTCCTTGTTGTAGACGATGACGCGGGCCCGCACGGCGAAGCCGAACCACTTGGCGCCGTCGCCGTCGTCCTTGCTGCGCAGGTGAAGGGGAATCCGCTTGTCGAGAATCGCGGACTTGACCGGCTGGAACAGACCTTCGGATTCGGCGCGCCACAGGCGGGCCGCGTCGACCAGCAGCAGCACATCGGCGGGGCTGTTGGTGCCCTCGTTGCGCAGGCGCTCGAGCAGGGCCTCGTCGCCGGCTTCGATGCGGTTTACCTTGATGCCGGTCTGCTTGGTGAAGTCCGAATAGAGTGCCTCGTCGGTCTGGTAGTGACGGGCTGAGTACAGATTCAGTACCTGGTCCTGTGCGGCGGCAGGCGCGGTCGCGGCCAGGGCCACGGCGAGCGCTGCAGGCAGCGCGACGGAAAATGGCTTCCGGATCATGGTCGGTGGATCTTCCTTTGAGCGTGGGCTTCGGAGGGTCAGGAAGCTTAGTACAAACGAGAAAGCTTCGCAATAAACCCCTTTTGGCGCATTTCTGATGGGCTTGGGGCCTGGGCGAAGCCCCGTCCGCGAGGGCTGGCCACGGATTGGCTGAGGCCGGCTCTCAGGGCACCTGGCCCGCGCGTAGGGTTGGGTTGCTCAGAGTTCGTCGAGCTTGCCGCGGGGGCGATCGAAGGCCAGGGAGCGGGCCGGATCGGGGTTGTCGAGCAGACGCCGGCCGCCGTTGAAACGGGTCGACCAGTAGCGGTTGTCGAGCGAGGAGACGCGCACCTGCTTGCCTTTCGAGGGGGCATGCACGAACTGGTTGTTGCCGATGTAGATGCCGACGTGCGAGAACGCCCGGCGCAGCGTGTTGAAGAAGACCAGGTCGCCGGGTTGCAGGGACTGGCGGCTCACCGATTCGCCTTCCCGGCTGATCTCCACCGATCGGCGGGGCAGGGTGCGGTCGAGGAGTTCATGGTAGACGTAGCGAACCAGGCCACTGCAGTCGAGTCCGGTTTCGGGTGTGTTGCCCCCCCATTTGTAGTCGATGCCGAGCATCGACAGGGAGCGCAGCACGACTTCGGTGGCCAGTCCGGGGCGGGCCTCGCCTGAGCGGGTGGAATGGGCCAGGTGGCCGGTGACCTTCGTCAGCGGGCTGACGGCTTTCACCATCTGCCCCGGGCGGTCCCCTTTGACCGGGCTGCTCGTGGCCTGGATCCTTGCCGCCCGCTTGCTCACCGGCTGCACGCCGGCAGGCCGCTCGCTGACGATCGACTGCTCGCTGACGGTCGACTGCCCGGCAACCGGCTGGTCGGCCCGGGCGGCGGTCGGAACCGTGCACAGAATCGCGCCAAGCCCCAGTGTGACGGCGCCCAGGACAATGTTTGTTCGAATTGGTCGACCGGACATGGCGCGAGGGTAAATGTGATCTTTTGCCTTGTCAAAGCCTTCCAGATGTCAGGAATCAGCCATTTGTCGGGCCATGCCTGCGAGACAGTCCGGGGGACCGCCGGATTGTCCGTAGAATCGGGCTTCCAGCAAGCGAGACGCCCGAAGTGCCCCATGAAGTGATCCTGCAATGGCTGAGCCGGATTCCGGAGGCCTTGTCGGACCTGCTCAATCTGCTGGCGGCCGGAATCGACCTGCCAGGCGTCCGCCGCTTGCTCGGTGTGCTGTTGACGCTGCCGGCGCTCCCGATGCTGGTCACGCTCGCCGGCCTGTTGCTGCTGCGCCGGCTGCCCGGGGCCGGTCGCCTGATGGCCTGGGGCGGGCTGCTGGGGATCTGGTTCAGCACCTCCGGCATCGGTGCCGGCTGGCTGGCAGGGCAACTGGAAGCGCGCGTGTCACCAGGGCTCACGGCCGAGGTCCTGGCTGCAGCGATGGATTCGCCGCAGGCGCCCCAGGCGATCGTCATTCTTGGGGGTGGCGCAGCCGAGCACCCATCCGAGACACCCGCCACGACCTATGTCAGACGGCTGACGCTCGAACGCCTGGCGCATGGCGCCTGG
>Ga0172382_10006063_pt1 | contig 17736 bp, 16 predicted proteins | sample Leawel138RmetaG_FD_122245 | JGI IMG/M metagenome (GOLD analysis project Ga0172382, IMG submission 122245) | Leachate microbial communities from a municipal landfill in Southern Ontario, Canada - Leachate well 138R metaG | ecosystem: Engineered > Solid waste > Landfill > Unclassified | place...
AGCTCGGCCTCGAGCAGCTTCACACGTTGTGAAACTGCGGATTGAGTCAGGTTCAGATGGCGCGCGGCACGTTCGAAGCCACCTTCCTTGAGCACCGCTTCGAAGGCTTGCAGGCGCAGGTCTAGCATTAGAAAAAATCATGTAAATTAATATTTAGCGATATTACTTATTTAAGCGCCTGGATGCATCTACATTTGACGCATCCAGGCCGATCCGGCGATGTGGCACAGGCGGTCTGGGATTCATTGGAGCGTGAAAATGAATGCCGGCTTTTTGAACGGATTTATGCTGAGCCTCGGACTCATCGTGGCCATCGGCGCCCAGAACGCACACGTCCTGCGTCAGGGGCTGCGTGGCGAACATGTGTTGCTCACGGTCGTGGTGTCGGCGCTGGGCGACATCGCCCTCATCCTGCTCGGCATGGCCGGGCTGGGTGCGGTGTTCTCGGCCAATCCCGACTGGGTGGAAGTGGCCCGTTATGGCGGCGCGGCTTTTCTGGGCTGGTATGGGCTGCGTTCCCTGCGCTCGGCGCTCAAGGGGGACAGCCTGCAGACGGATGCCAGTCAGCGTCGCAGCCTGACCTGGCGCCAGGCGCTGCTGACGGCCGTCGGTTTCAGTCTGCTCAACCCTCACGCCTATCTCGACACCGTGGTGTTACTCGGTTCGATCGGCAACAGCCAGGCGGCGGAATTGCAGCCGATGTTTACCGCAGGTGCGATCACCGGCTCAGTGTGCTGGTTCGTGCTGCTGGGCTATGGTGCAAGGTTGCTGGCACCGGTGTTCAGGCGTCCGCGTGCATGGCAGGTCCTCGATGGTGGCGTGGCCATGATGCTGTGGGGCATCGCGGCGTGGTTGATCCTGTCGGCCTGAGGCCGTCTATTTCACCAGCGTGCTGGTGCTCAACAGCAGCAGCACGAGCAGGCTCAGACAGAACGAGAGGGCTTGCCAGAACACCAGCGGGTTGCGTTCGATCAGCGGCGGCGACCCCTTGCCCAGCAGGGTGCTGTTGGGGTGTCTGAGGTCGTGGATGAACTCGGAGAGCTCCTGATAGCGCTTGTTCGGGTCCGGGTGAACGGCCTTGGCCAGGGCAGGGTCGATCCACGCGGGGATCTCGCGGTGCTCGTCCAGCACCGAGGCATATCTCAGCTTTCGCTGCGCCGCTTTCGTGCGGGTCTTTGCGACCTCGGCGCCGTAGGGCAGGCGCCCGCACAACATCTGGTAGGCAATGACGCCGAGTGAGAACAGATCGGCGCAGGGTGTTCCGGCCTCTCCTAGAAAGTATTCCGGCGCGGTGTACTGTGCGGTGCCCAGGATGTGCGGCTGCATCATCGTCGTTTCGGACTCGACCAGTCCGGCGACGCGGGTTGCGCCGAAATCGATGATCTTCACCGTCCCGGCGCTGTCGATCATGATGTTGTTCGGACGCAGGTCCTGGTGCAGCATCTCCATGCGGTGGAAGGCGAGCAGGCCTCTGGCGATCTGCTCGACGATGCCGCGGACGGTTTCGATGTCGGGCGCCGGGTTGTCGATCATCCATTGCGCCAGGGTCTGGCCTTCGATGTATTCGGTGACAACGTAGAGCGCGCTGCGTTGCCGGTTCAGGGTGCTGGGTTTCAGGACGTGCGCGCTGTTGATGCGGCGCGCGATCCATTCTTCCAGCATGAATCTTTCCAGATAGGCGGGGTCACCGCGCAGATCGACCGAGGGGATCTTGATCGCCACCGGTGTGGTGCTGTCGACGTCCTCGGCCAGATAGATGTGGCTGCGGCTGTTGCCATGAATTTCACGAATGATCCTGTAGCCGTCGAACACCATGCGCGGCTGCAGGACAGGGGCGGGGGGGAGATCGAGCCATTGCTGCCTGTGTTCGCCCGCCGTGCCGTCCGGCAAGCTGTCGATTCGCGCGATCTGGATGGTCAGATTGTCCGTGCTGCCACTGGTGAAGGCCTGCTCGGCGATACGTCGTGCCGCTGCGTCGAGTTCTTCGCCCGCCTCGTTGATGATGTCGACCATGAACCGGGCTGAGACGAATTCGTATACGCCGTCTGTGGCAAGAACAAAGACGTCGCCCGCTTTCACTGCAAGGCACTGGTAGTCGATGTCCAGTTGCGGCGAAACGCCGAGGGCGCGGGCGAGGTAGTGTGTGTCCTGCGTCACGACGATTCGATGGTCGTCGGTGAGCTGTTCAAGACGCGAGTCGCGCAGCCGATAGATCCGGCTGTCACCAACGTGGAAAATGTGTGCGCTGGTGGATTTGATGATCAGCGCACTGAGTGTGCACACATAGCCACGGTCCCTGTCGTAGCGGTACTGGCTGTTCCGGGTCTGCGCATACAGCCAGGAGTTGGTCGCTTCCAGGACGCGTTGCGCCGAGGTCTTTACTGTCCACGCTTCCGACGTGCAGTAGTAATCATCAAGAAAAGTCCGGATCGCGGCGGCGCTGGCGATGTGGCTGACAGCGCTGCTGCTGATGCCGTCTGCCAGTGCAATGGCGCTGCCCTTCGTGCTCAGCAGAGGTTCGTCAGGAATGCACAGGCCATGAAAATCCTGGTTGATGTCCTTGCGCCCCTTGTCGGAGAACTGGCCGGTGCGCAGTGAGAGTGTGCTCGACATTGTTCCTGAACGAGGGCCCCGCGTGAGGCGGGCCCCTCGTGGCGGTGACGTTTCAGGCTGCGCGGCGCTTGGGGCCGGTGCGCACGTGGGTGGAGTACAGCGTGAGGCCGACGAAGGTGATGCCGCCGACCAGGTTGCCGACGACGGTCGGGATCTCGTTCCACACCACGTAATCGTAGATCGAGAAGTTGCCGCCGAGCATCAGGCCGGACGGGAACAGGAACATGTTTACGATCGAATGCTCGAAGCCCATGTAGAAGAACACCATGATCGGCATCCACATGCCGATGACCTTGCCCGACACGCTGGTCGACATCATCGCCGCTACCACGCCGGTGGACACCATCCAGTTGCACAGCACGGCGCGGATGAACAGCGTCAGCATGCCTGCGGCCCCGTGCGCGGCATAGCCGACGGTACGGCCTTCGCCGATATGGCCGATCTTCTGGCCGACAATGTTGGGTGCTTCGGTGAAGCCGAAGGTGAAGATGATCGCCATCATCACCGCCACCGTCATCGCGCCGGCGAAGTTGCCAACGAACACCAGGCCCCAGTTGCGCAACACGCCATTGACGGTGACGCCGGGGCGCTTGTCGATGAGCGCCAGCGGACACAGGGTGAATACGCCGGTCAGCAGATCGAAACCCAACAGATACAACATGCAAAAGCCAACCGGGAACAGTATGGCGCCGATAAGGGGTTGTCCCGTCTGCACAGTGATGGTGATGGCGAAGGCCGCAGCCAGCGCAAGAATGGCGCCGGCCATGTAGGCGCGGACCAATGTGTCTCGGGTCGACATGAAGATCTTCGACTCTCCGGCGTCGACCATCTTGGTGACGAACTCTGTTGGCGCGATATAGGACATGGTATTTCCCCTGGGTGAGTGATAATCGAGTCGCATGAACGAAAAAAAGCGCCCATCTCCACGCCCTCGGGTAGAAGGGGCGGAAATGGACGCCGTTGCCCATTTGTAGCGCTGAGTCAGGCAAATGCCCTGTCGCAACTGCATCAGGCCGCCTTTGGCCTGTTCGATTTACGATAAGCAGGTAGCGTGCCAGCAGAGAAAAGCCCGAAGATTGGGGGAAAGCACCTTGATCGGCCCGTGAGGAAGACGGTTTTTCTCCCCCGATTGGGGCGCAGGATGCGCGAGCTGCCTGATTTTGGTGCAATGCAAAATGTGATGCGGCCCTGAATGTGGCCCCTGGATTGACCCGCATCATTTATTGTTATCGCGTGGTGCGATGTAATCGTGAGAACCAGGAGGTTAGTCCGTCATGTTCCGCATATCCCAGTTCATCCGCGAGCTTGATCACCCCACCCCGGTTGCGCCGCGGCGCAACCCGCCCGGACCGGTCGTCATCTGGAACCTGATCCGGCGCTGTAACCTGACGTGCAAGCACTGCTACTCGATCTCTGCGGACACGGACTTCGCAGGTGAGCTGTCCACCGACGAGGTCTATCAGGTGATGGGCGACCTCAAGGCGGCGCGGGTGCCGGTGCTGATCCTGTCGGGCGGCGAGCCGCTGCTGCGACCGGACATCTTCGACATTGCGCGACGTGCCAAGGAGATGGGCTTCTACGTTGCGCTGTCGTCCAATGGCACCCTGATCAACGAAAGCAATATCGACGCGATCGACGACATCGGTTTCGACTACGTCGGGGTCAGCCTCGACGGCATTGCCGATACCCATGACCGCTTCCGGCGCAAGGTTGGCGCATTCGATGCGTCGATGGCCGGCATCCGTCTGTGCGTAGCGCGCGGGATCAAGGTCGGGGTGCGATATACCATGACCGAGGACAACGCCCACGACCTGACCGGGCTGCTTCGGCTTGTGGAGGAAGAGGAGATCGACAAGTTCTACTTCTCTCATCTCAACTACGCCGGGCGCGGCAACAAGCACCGTGGCGACGACGCCCAGCACCGCACCAGCCGCGACGCGATGGAACTGCTGTTCGAGACCTGTCTCGACCTCCACCGGCGCGGCATCGAGAAGGACTTCGTTACCGGCAATAACGATGCCGACGGCGTGTTTCTGCTGCACTGGGTGCGACGCCGTTTTCCGCAGCATGCCGAGCATATCGAAGGCAAGCTGCGCCAGTGGGGGGGCAACGCCAGTGGCGTGAACGTAGCGAACATCGACAATCTCGGCGTGGTTCACCCCGATACGATGTGGTGGCACATTCCCCTGGGCAACGTGCGGGAACGCACCTTCGGTGAAATCTGGAACGATCTTTCGAATCCGCTGCTGGCGGGGCTGAAGCCGCATCCGCGCAAACTCGAAGGGCGGTGCGGAGCCTGCCGCTATCTCGAGATCTGCAATGGCAGCTCACGGGTGCGCGCGGAACAGATCACCGGCAACCCGTGGGCTGAAGATCCGGCGTGCTACCTGAGCGACGAGGAGATCGGCGTGAACGCGGCCGACTACGGTTCGGTGCGGGTGCTCAACACGCCCTGGACGCGAATTGAAAAGGTGGACTCATGATCGGAATCCGCACGTCGATCGGCGCGCTGCTGATCGCACTGGCACTGCCCGCCGTGGCTGATGATGTGGTGCCAGACACGACCCGAAACTACCAGCAGCATTGTGCGACCTGTCATGCGCCGGATCGCCTGGGCAGCATGGGGCCGGCGCTGTTGCCGGACAATCTTGCCCGGCTGCGCAAGGGCGAGGCGGTCAAGGTCATCACGGGAGGGCGCGCGGCAACCCAGATGCCGGCGTTTGGCGAAGTCCTGAGCAAGGACGAGATCGCGGCTCTTGCCGAATGGATCTACACGCCGGTGACGCCAGCGCCCAAATGGACCGAGTCCGACATCCGCGCCTCGCGCATCCAGCAGACCGACCCGGCAAGCCTGTCGCCGAAGCCCGTGTTCAGCGCTGACCCGCTCAACCTCTTTCTGGTTGTCGAGACCGGTGACCACCATGTGTCAGTGCTCGACGGCGACAGGCTCGAACCCATCTACCGCTTCCAGTCCCGCTTCGCCCTGCACGGCGGGCCAAAGTTCACCGCTGACGGCCGCTACGTGTTCTTCGCCTCGCGGGACGGGTGGATCACCAAGTTCGACCTGTGGAACCTGAAAGTCATCGCCGAAGTGCGCGCGGGCATCAACACCCGCAATGTGGCGGTGTCGTCGGATGGGCGCTTCGTGATCGCAGCCAACTATCTGCCGCAGGATCTGGTGCTGTTCGACGCCGATCTCAATCTGGTCAAGGTGATGGACGCGACGACGCTCGATGGCAGCCGCAGTTCACGTGTCTCCGCAGTCTATGATGCTGCGCCGCGCAAGAGCTTCGTCGCGGCGATGAAGGATATTCCCGAGCTGTGGGAGATCAGCTACGACGAAAAGGCCGAGCCGATCTTCGACGGTTATGTGCACGACTACAGGATGAAGGAGGGCGTCGCCAAGCCGGGCTTCCTCAATGCCCGCCGCACGCAGCTGGAGGATGTGCTCGACGACTTCTACTTCGATCAGGATTACCGTCAGGTGATGGGGGCCTCGCGCAAGGGCGAGGGCCAGGTGGTGAATCTGGATGCAAGGCGCAAGGTGGCCGGTCTGCCGCTGGCCGGCATGCCGCATCTCGGGTCCGGCATCACCTGGACATGGCATGACGCCAGTGGCGCCGAGCGCACGGTGATGGCGAGCACCAACCTCAAGTCGGGCGAGGTCACCGTGATCGACATGAAGACCTGGGAGGTGATCCGCCGCATTCCGACGCGGGGGCCGGGCTTCTTTCTGCGCAGCCATGAGAACAGCCGCTACGCCTTTGTCGATTCGATGATGAGCCGGGAGGCGAGCCACATCCTGCAGGTGATCGACAAGCAGACGCTGGAAGTCGTCAAGGAGATCTCAGCCGAACCGGGCCAGACGCTTGCCCACGTTGAATTCACCCGCGATGGTCGTTACGCACTGGCCAGCCTGTGGGAGCAGGACGGCGCCATCGTCGTGTTCGACGCGCAGACCCTGGAAGAGGTGAAGCGGATCCCGATGAAGAAGCCAGTAGGCAAGTACAACGTGTGGAACAAGATCACCCGCGACGAGGGCACCAGCCACTAGCGCGGCGGTGCGGCTTCAGCGTCGCCGCCCGACGACGCTGAAGCCGCATTGAAGGCCGGTTCCGCGCGAGCCGCGCACCGGGTGCGGGAATATGCAGCGTATTCGCCTTAAACTGCATGCCCGAACAACACCTGCGGACCGTTTCATGGAAAAGACTCTCGCCGCCGACGATGCCTTAGCAGAACTGGCGCCGGCGCACGATGTGCTCAACAACACGACATTCGTCGTGATTGCAGCGATCAGCTTCTCGCACCTGCTCAACGACATGATGCAGTCGGTGCTGCTCGCCATCTATCCGATACTCAAGCAGCGCCTGAGTTTTTCCTTCGCCCAGGTGGGCATGATCACGCTGGCGTTTCAGTTCACCGCCTCCATCCTGCAGCCGCTCATCGGCTTGTACACCGACCATCGCCCAAAACCCTGGCTGTTGCCGCTGAGCAGCTGTTTCACCATGATCGGGCTCTTGCTGCTGTCCCAGGCGTCGAGCTTCGGTGCGGTGCTGCTTGCGGCATCGCTGGTGGGTGTCGGTTCGTCGATCTTTCATCCGGAGTCGTCACGGGTGGCACGCATGGCGGCGGGCGCACGGCCGGGCCTGTCGCAGTCCCTGTTTCAGATCGGGGGCAACCTGGGGACGGCGCTTGGGCCACTGCTCGCCGCGCTCATCATCGTGCCTTTTGGGCAGGGTAGTGCGGCCTGGTTCTCGCTTGCCGCGCTGACGGGCGTGCTGGTGCTCTCGCAAGTGGCACGGTGGGCGGCGGTTCACGTCGCAGGGTTCCGCAAGCGCATGAAGGCCCACCCTGGTCATCATCTCAGCCGGCGCCAGGTCGGCGTGTCGCTGGCGGTGCTGGGCGGGCTGGTGTTCTCCAAGTTCTTCTACATGGCGAGCCTGCAGAATTACTACACCTTCTACCTGATGGAGAAGTTCGCGCTGTCGATTCAGACCGCGCAGATGTATCTGTTCGGTTTCCTGCTTGCGGTGGCGGCAGGCACGGTAGCGGGCGGTCCGATCGGTGACCGCATCGGACGCAAACGCGTGATCTGGGGGTCCATCCTCGGCGTGGCACCCTTTACCCTGCTGTTGCCGCACGCCAACCTGATGTGGACAGCCGTGTTGTCGGTGGTGATCGGCCTCATCCTCGCATCCGCCTTCTCCGCGATTCTGGTGTACGCGCAGGAACTCGTACCCGGCAAGGTCGGGGCAATTTCAGGTCTCTTTTTCGGCGTTGCATTCGGGCTCGCCGGCATCGGGGCTGCGCTGCTCGGACGACTGGCCGATGCGACGGACCTCACCACCGTCTATCAGGTGTGCGCCTTCCTGCCCCTGATCGGCTTGCTGACAGTGTTGCTGCCTGATATCGAGCGGCGCTAGCTCAGCGTTGCGCGCAGGCGCGCAATGTCGTGCACATGGATGGTGCGGCCCTGGACCTGGATCAGGCCGGCCTCGATCAGCTCGTGGAGGATGCGCGAGAAATGTTCCTGGGTCAGGTTCAGGCGTGAGGCAATGATGCCCTTGCTGGTTGGCAGCCGGATCGATACCGGCCCGGTGGTGAGGTCGTCGTCGTCGCTGCCCAGGCCTTCTTCGCGCAGCAGGTAGCCGATAATGCGGTCGCGCCCCGAACGCAGGGAATAGCTCTCGACGTCGTTCATCAGCTGATGCAGACGGCGTGACAGGCCGGCGATGATCTTGCGGCAGAATAGCGGGTCGCGTGCCATTTCGTCGAATACCACCTGCTTGGCGATATGCAGCAAAACGCTGTCAGTCAGCGCCTGCGCCATGACCACGTAGGGTTTGTCCATGAACATGACGGCCTCGCCGAAACTCTGACCCCGGCTCAGGATCTCGACCACTTTTTCGTTACCCTCGGCGGAAATGAAAGCCAGCTTGATCTGACCGCTGAGGATCAGGTGAAAGCCCGTGCATGGGTCTCCGCGATGAAACAGGATATCGCCCTTTGCGACTGAGGTTTCGCGCGCGCCATGCGCAAAGCGGGCAATCTCGGCAGGCGCGAGCCCGCCGAACAGGCCTGCACTGGCGAGCAGTTCTGCAACGCGCCCCTTTTCTCCCGCCAACTCGGGTTCTGCGCTGTCGGCGTCCTGCATGGAGGCGTGGCAGAGTTCGTCACAACGGGTCATTGCAATTACCTCGTGAGCTGCGCGTAGAACATCGGCAAACGGGCCGGTAGTTCTTCCGGTTTTCTGATCACTGCGAAGCCGGCAGGACCAAAAAGGTGTGGCAGGTAGGCCGCACCCTCGCGATCGATGGTCACGCAGAAGGGCACGACTCCACGCAGCCGGGCTTCGATCACCGCCATTCGCGTGTCTTCGATGCCGTAGCGACCGTCATACAGATCGAGATCGTTGGGCTTGCCATCCGACAGGATGAGCAGGATGCGACGACTGGCACGCTGGGCGTCGAGCAGGCTGGTGGCGTGGCGGATGGCCGCGCCGAGCCGCGTGTAATAACCTGGCTTGATGGCCGTGATGCGGCCGCGAATGCGGTCATCGAAGCGGTCGTCGAAGCGTTTCAGGTGGTGGAAGCGCACATTGTTGCGCTTGACCGAAGAGAAGCCGCACAGCGCAAAGCGGTCGCCGGTGGCCGACAAGGCTTCGCCAAACAACAGCAGGCTGTCGCGTATGACGTCGATGACGCGGGCTTCGCTTGAGATCCAGGTGTCCGTCGACAGCGACAGGTCGGCAAGTGCGAGGCAGGCGAGATCGCGTTCGCGTTTCTCCAGCGTCAGCCATAGCTGGTCGCTCCCATGCCGGCCGCAGGCGCGATCGGTCGCCGAACGCACGACCGCCTCGATGTCGAGCTCGCTGCCGTCAACCTGGCCTTTGATCCAGCGCCGCCCGGGTTGCAACATCGAAAACTGCTGGTGCAGCCGTCGCGCGGTGCGGCGCAGACGTTCGGGCAGCGGCACCGGGGCTGCGCGGGGATCGTCGGCGGCGGCGGCCATCTCCAGCAGGCGCACGTGATCCTCCAGCAGGCGATTCTTGCGGTAATCCCATTCGGGCAAGGGGATGCCTGCACCGAGCACGACGTCATCCTCGGCTGCCGAGGGCAGGTCGAGGTCGAAGCGAACCTTCGACGCGGTGCGTTCGCCGTCGCGGGCCAGCGACAACTGATCGAGATTGGCTGCCGCAGCCGCCGCATTGGGATCGGGGTCGTCGTCTTCGCTGCGGTTGACCTTGATGAACTCGGCCACCGACAGCAGGCTCTCGGCACGGAAGATCATCAACAGGCCGTTTTTCTCGGGCGGCGCGTCGACCCGCTCGGCCTTGTGCGCATTGTGTTCGGTGTCGTCGGGTTTGCCCGAACCGCCTGGTGGCGTTTCGCTCTGCTTGCCGTCCTGGCCGGCACTGCGCGCCGGTTCGGGCGCGCGCGCGGCGGGCAGCGTCAGCCACAGCAACACCGGTTGTGCCGACGGTGCATCGGATGGCACTGCCGGCAGCGCGCTCACGCTGCCCGGATCGTCGATTGCGCGGCGCAGTGCGCGTTCGCGCTCAGCCTCTGCTGCAGGCAGTTTCGCCGGATCGAGACGTTGTGCGAGCGTAGCTGCGGCCAGTCGCTGGTAGCGCGGCAAGAGCCCGGGCCAGCGCGCCAGCGTGTGCATCACTGCGCGCTGGTTGAGCAGCAGTTCACGTGTTTCCTGGTTGTGGCCGGCGGGCGCCGCATCATCTGGCGGCGCCGCTGCCATTTCTGCATGGGCAGCCGCGAGCGCGGACAGCCACAGGTACAGTTCGCGGTTCAGCGCGCGTTCGGCGAAGGCGTCAATCTGCGGGGGCAGGCGCAGGGTGTTTTCGTCCATGCTTGCCCGCGCCAGCTTCTCGCCGCTGCCGGCAAGGCGCGCCAGCCAGCTGCGCCGTGCGCCGTGCGCGGCTTCTGCGGAAGCGGCGACGCGCAGGCCACCATCACCGCCAAGCGCACGAAACAGGATGCCGACCGAACGACCCGTTTCCTTCAGGGTGACGGCAGCTTCCGGGAAGCTGCCGCCCGCCGCGCGGGTGACGAGGCGATGCCAGAGTTTTCCGACGGCTTCTTCCATGGCCTAGCGCTCCCTGCCGGCGCGAAAGCCGGCTTCGTTCTGCCTCGCGGCCTCATTACTGACCCAGTGCAACAAGGGGCCGTCCGGGTTGTCGGCCTGGGTTTGGCCGCAGGCGTCGATGCATTGCGCACACTGAGTGCAGGTAAACATGTGGCGCTTGATGTTGCGCGGCGTAAGCCGCATCGGGCATACCGCATCGCAGGCCGATTGTTTTTCCGGCAGGCAGGTGCTGCAGTCGCTCGCTCGCGCGCGCAGAAAACCGACCACCATCGCCTTCGGATTGCTCATCCATGCCAGGCTCTGGAACAGCCCCACTGCGCAGGCATAGCGGCAGAACAGATGGCGTGCGAACAGAAACTCCATCGACAGCACCGTGGTGGCGGCAACGATGAAGAGCGTCTGGTTACGGGTGAGCTCGCCGTGGATAAGGTTTCCATAGACTTCACCCGGCGGCAGCAGATAGGTCAGGAACACCACTGCCCAGGTGAAGGCAAAGGCGATTGCCGCAGGAACGACCAGCCCCCACCAGCGTGCGTCGGGTTTGCGTTTTCCGCCATCAGGCAACCACGGGGTGATCGGCGTCTTTTCCCACACGCTGGGTTTGCCTGATGCGCGCAACATGAGCTTGTTGATTGTCTCCACCACCGAAAAATGCGGGCACAGCCAGCCGCAGTAAAGTCGGCCCCATCGCCACGCGATGAAGAGGAAGATCCCTGCGCCCGCAAGAATCGGCAGGAACAGACGCAGCGCGACATTGGCTCCGGCTTCGAGCGCACCAATGCGCCCGGCCAGAAAGTCGTCGAGTCCCAGACGCCATTCGAAACCGAGCAGCCAAGCGTGCCCGGCATCAAGGTCGTAGCGGAACAGGTTGAACACCGGTGCCAGGATGAAGAGCACGAAGAAGCCGACCTGGAACAGCAGGCGTCGGCGCTGCAGGGCGCGTGAGGACGTGCGACCTTCGACTGCAATCGGTATGAAGCGGGTCGGCTTTCCCTTGGTACGGGCAGGTGTTGCAGGCATGAAGGCAGATTCAGTCGTCACGGCGCGGGCCGAACACCGGGTAGCGCCAGGTGCGTCCATTGATGGCGCGGACCAGACCCAGCACGCCAAGCAGGATCAGCCCGGCGTGAAACAGGGTGAAGTAGAGCACCCCGATCACCCACGACCACGGGTTGTCGAAGCCGCCCAGCAGAAAGATGCTCACGCTGATCGACACCAGCAGGCCACCACCCCACAAACACATCACCACCGTCTGGCGCAGATGGTTGCGCACCAGCGGATCGGGATGGTTGCGGTGCATCACCCACATCACCACCAGGGCAATGAAGGCGATGCCCGGCAACAGCATCAGGTTGATGATGAACAAGGCCTCGGCCGCGACCGCGATGGGCGGGCCCGGCATCAGATTCTTGAGTGGATCACTGCGTTCAATGGCCATGTATTTTGTGTCCGGGGGCGCGTTCAGCGGCCAAAAGTGGCAGCAACCACTTCCATCAGCGCCTCGACCGTCTCGATGTCATCGGTGAGACTCTCGACGATGGCCGCGCGGCAGGCGGCGACCGGGTCCATTCCTTCCTTGATCAGCAACGCAGCATAGATCAGCAGGCGGGTGCTGGCCGCTTCCTCGAGGTCGCGATCCTTGAGCGCACGCAAGGCGCCGGCGATGCCGACGAGGCGCCGGGCGAGGTCGGGGGCGCAGGCGGTTTCGCCTATCAGGATCGCTTCTTCCTGCGCTGACGCGGGGAAGTCGAAGCGCAGGCTGACGAAGCGCTGGCGGGTAGACGGCTTCATGCCTTTGAGCAGGTTCTGGTAGCCGGGGTTGTAGGACACAACCAGCATGAAAGAGGGCGGTGCCTGCAGCAGTTCGCCGGTGCGGTCGATTGGCAGGATGCGGCGGTCATCGGCGAGCGGATGCAGGACCACGGTGGTGTCCTTGCGCGCTTCTACCACTTCATCGAGGTAGCAGATGCCGCCCTCGCGCACCGCACGGGTCAGCGGCCCGTCGCACCAGACGGTCTTGCCGTCGCCAATCAGGTGGCGCCCTACGAGGTCGGCTGCGGTGAGGTCGTCGTGGCAGGCCACGGTGTACAGCGGCAAACCAAGTCGTGCCGCCATGTGCGTCACGAAGCGGGTCTTGCCGCAACCGGTCGGCCCCTTGATCAGCAGCGGCAAGCGGTTTCGCCACGCCTGCTCGAAGACATCGACTTCGTTGCCCGCAGGCTGATAGAACGGGTTGTCGATATTCGGGGTTTCGCGCTTCATTGGGAGAGTCCCTTCCAGTAGGCAAGGCCGATCAGAACCCATACGAGGGAGATCCAGCCGAGGGTGATCAGGCGCCACATCAGCGGTGCGTGGCGCAGCGCCATGAAGTCGAGAATGATGATGCTGCCCTTGACGATGGAAATCACCGCCAGCAAGGCGACGATGGCCGGGCCGGTGGCGCCGTCCTCGCCCACCCACCACGTGAGCAGGGTGGCGACGAGCAGCGCCGCCCACAGCAGGGTGGTGCGACGCGGGGTGCCGTGCATGACGGCCGGGGTGTGATCAGTGGATGACATAGACGAGGGGAAACAGAATGAGCCACACGAGATCGACCATGTGCCAGTAGGCCGCGCCGGTTTCGATGCCGTTCATGTCGCCGGGGTGGTAGCGACCCTTGCGCGCGCCCTGCCACAGCGCGGCGAGAATCACCATGCCGAGGATGACGTGCATGAAATGGAAGAAGGTCAGTGACAGATAGAACATGTGAAACGGGCTGCTCGACAGGCTGACACCCTCCTCGAACGCGGCCGAATATTCGATCAGCTTGACGACGACGAAGCCGCCTCCACACGCGATTGCACCTAGCAGCCAGCGTGCCGATATTGCCGCTGCGCTGCGTTCGGCGGCCTGTACCGCACGCACGACGAAGTAGCTCGCGGTCAACAGCAGGGCAGTGTTGATCGCGCCCGCGCCCCGGTGCAACGCATGCTGCTCGGCATTGAACAGCTCGATGTGGTTTGCCCGGGTGAAGGCATAGGCGGCAAAGAACACGCCGAAGGCCAGCAATTCGGCGAGGATGAAGAACCAGATCGCCAGGTCACCGGCAAGTCGATACTCGGTGACAGGGTGCCGAGCGGGCAGGGGGGAAGCGAGGCTGCGGGTGTTCATGCCCATCAGTCTAGGAAAGCGCAGCGCGACTAACCTTGATTCCGGACAAGTTGTGTCCCGCAGCATGAGGCTCGCATGCGTGGGTGAGACCGCAAACGGCAAAAGCCTCATCGGTCTCGCGACCGGCGGGGCTTGCGTATCAGGGAATGTGCCGCAGGAAGGTGCGTTCAGGCGGCAAAGGTCGGAACCGGGCGCTCGGTGTAATACACCGTCACCAGCGCGAGGGACCCGAGAATGATGTAGGCGCCCACCAGCGGAGACACGCTGCCGTTGAAGAAATGCCCGACCAGGAGGCCGATCAGCGCACCTGTCACCGTGCTGAAGAAGCCGATCATCGACGACGCGGTGCCGGCGACGTGACCGAGCGGCTCCATCGCCAGGGTGTTCAGGTTGGAAGCGAGGAAGCCGAACACGAATACGCTGCCACCCTGCAGCAGCATGAAGGCGAGCAAGGTTTCGTGGCCGCTCAGGGTGAGCCCCATGTGGATGACGTTCAACCCGATGAGGGTCGCGAGGCCCGTCAGCGAGAGCCGGCGCATGCCGAAGCGGTGTACGAGGCGTGAATTGGTGAAAGCCGCGACGGCCATCGACACCGCGACTGCTGCGAACAGTATGGTGAAGCTGCGCCCCGCATCGAACACATCGACGAAAATCTGCTGCGCCGAAGTAATGAAGCCCATGTGTCCGCCCACGACCAGCCCGAGCGCGAGCATGTAGCCGACCGAGGTCCGGGTGGTGAGGGTGATGCGGTAGGCACCGAAGATTGCGGCAGGCGAGATTGCGCGTCTGCTCTCCGCCGGCAGGGATTCCTGAAGTCGCAGCAGCGTCCAGGTCAGTACCGCCGCACCGGCAATGACGAGCGCGCCAAAGACCCAGCGCCACGGCACCACCAGCAGAATCAGCTGACCCATCGAAGGTGCGAGAATCGGCACGGCCATGAACACCATCATCGCCAGTGACATGACCTTGCCCATCTGGGCACCGGAATACTTGTCGCGCGCCAGCGACACGGCGATGACGCGCGGCGCACCTGCGCCGATGCCCTGCAGCAAGCGGGCGGCAAGCAGGGTGGCGAAACTGTCGGTGAGGGAAGAGAGCATTCCGGCCAGGGCGAACACGATCAGGCCACCGATCAGTACCGGGCGGCGACCAAAGCGGTCCGACAACGGGCCGTACGCGAGCTGGGAGGCGCCCATGCCCAGCAGGTAGACCCCGATCACGGCCTGCGCCTGATTCGGATCGGTCAGACTGAAGTCCACGTGGAGCATGGGCAACGCGGGCAGCATTACGTCGATGGCGAGGGCATTGAGTGCCATGCAGGCGGCAATGAAGCCGACGAACTCGGTGAAGCCCATCGGACTGCGGTCGGCGCGGTTCATGCGCGCCTCCCTGCCAGCGGACGGGCTGGCGCAAAGGTTTGAAGCGTCATAGGTCGAGGTTCTCTGTGAAGGGTTGCAGCGCTTCTGCGAGCGCGTCGAGTTGTTCCGGGCTGGCGACCCGATGGAGCATGGCGATATCGCTGCCGATCACCGTCTTCATTGCGACTTCGATGAGATCGATCCCTGCCGGGCTCAGGCGGGCGCGCGCGCCGCGACGATCGGAATCGTTGTCCTCGCGCAGGATCAGGCCCTTTTGCTCAAGGCCTTTGAGCACTTTGGCAAGGCCGCCCGAGGTGATCAGCATGCCCTTGTAGATGTCCGATGGCCGGAGCACATGAGGCGAGGGGGTCTTGCGCAAGGTGGTGAGCACGGAGTACTCGACCGGTGAGAGCTCGAAGCGGCTCATCTCGCGCTGGGCGTTCTCGTAGATCAGGTCTCGAAGGCGGAAAACGCGCGCGATGAAGCGCATTCCGGGGGAGTTGATCTCGGGAAAGCTCTCTGCGGTCATGCGCAGCATGTCTTCGCAACGGGTTCGGCAGCGTGGACTCATGCTGTGCAGTGTAGATTCCTGGAATGCTTTCTAGCAAGCAAAAAACACTTGATCTGCTCATCAGGGCGGACTTGCGTCACATGCATCGACACGCGTCGCGGCCGGTGGCGGTGCGTCAGGTGCACAAAAAAAGGGTGGCTTTCGCCACCCCTCAACTCCACGTCCGATCAGTCAGGACACCACTGGAGAGACATCCTGTACTAGTTGCTTACCGTTCTGGGTTCGCCCTTGATGAAGAAGCTGATCACATAGACCACCAGTCCGATGAAGAACATCAGCCCTGCACCCTCACGCATCCAGTAGAAGAGCGAGACCTGGTCCTGTGCGGCCATGAAGGACATCGGCGTGTCCGACACCCGTTGCAGCCACACCTGCAGGATGCCTGCAGCGGTCAGGAACAGTGTGATGAAGACCATCCCGATCGTCATTAGCCAGAAACTCCACATCTCCACCACCTGCGCCTTGTTCGAGTTCGCGGCGCGGCCGCGCAGGATCGGCATGGCGTAGCTGATCAGGCACAGGACCACCATCACGTAAGCGCCGTAGAACGACATGTGACCGTGGGCTGCAGTGATCTGCGTACCGTGGGTGTAGAAGTTCACCGGGGCGAGGGTGTGCAGGAAACCCCACACGCCGGCACCGAGGAAGGCCATCACGCCGGTTCCGAGTGCCCACAGTACGGCGGCCTTGTTCGGATGTTCGCGACGACGACGGTTGACCATGTTGAAGGCAAAGACGGTCATGGCGAAGAAGGGAATCGGCTCCAGTGCGGAGAAGACGCCACCCCACCACTGCCAGTATTCCGGCGCGCCGATCCAGTAGTAGTGGTGACCCGTACCGATGATGCCGCTGACCAGGGTCATGGTGATGATGACGTACAGCCACTTCTCGATGACCTCACGGTCGACCCCGGTTACCTTGATCAGTACGAAGGCCAGCAGTGCGCCGAGGATCAGCTCCCATACGCCTTCCACCCAGAGGTGAACCACCCACCACCAGTAGAACTTGTCGCGCACGAGGTTGTGCGGATTGACGAAGGAGAACAGGAAGAAAATCGCCAGCCCCCACAAACCGAGCAGCAGCACCATGCTGATCGCGGTCTTGCGGCCCTTGAGCATGGTCATGGTGATGTTGAACAGGAAAGCCAGCGCAACCACGACGATACCGAGCTTGGTCGGCAGCGGCTGTTCGAGGAACTCACGCCCCATGGTGGCGAGCAGATCGTTTCCGGTCATTTCGGCCAGCGTCGCGTACGGCACGAACAGGTAGCCGAGAATGGTCAGGACGCCGGCGGCGAGGAAGATCCAGAACAGTGCCAACGCCAGCTTCGGGCTCCACAGTTCGGTTTCGGTTTCCTCCGGCACCATGTAATACGCCGCACCCATGAAGCCGAACAGCAGCCACACGATCAGCAGGTTGGTGTGCACCATGCGTGCAACGTTGAACGGAATGGCCGGAAACAGAAAGTCGCCGATCACGTATTGAAGGCCCATGACCAGGCCGAAGACAATCTGCCCGACGAACATGGCGATCGCCGCGATGAAGTACGGCATCGCGACCGCTTGTGATTTGTATTGCATCTATATATCCCCTTGAATCCTGTCGAGAAGTGCGTCGTAAGCCGACTCAGCCCTCGATGTTGGGCGGCCAGTTGGAGGTGTTGATCTCGGAGCTGTACTTCAGGAAGGCTACGATGTGATCGAGCTCCTCGTCGCTGAGGTGGAAGTTCGGCATCTGACGGCGACCGGGGGCGCCTGTCGGTTGCGACTGGATCCAGGCCTTGATGAACTCCGGGCCGCGGCGGGTATAGACGTTGCCAAGCTCGGGCGCGAAGTAGGCGCCTTCGCCGAGAAGGGTGTGGCAACCGATGCAGTTACGTGTTTCCCAGATTTTCTTGCCCGCGATGACTTCCGCGGTGAGGTTCTCCCGGTTGTCGCGTTTGGG
>Ga0172382_10006067_pt1 | contig 17732 bp, 15 predicted proteins | sample Leawel138RmetaG_FD_122245 | JGI IMG/M metagenome (GOLD analysis project Ga0172382, IMG submission 122245) | Leachate microbial communities from a municipal landfill in Southern Ontario, Canada - Leachate well 138R metaG | ecosystem: Engineered > Solid waste > Landfill > Unclassified | place...
AAACAGCAAATTCCCCAGATATATCAATTTATGAAATAAAGAAGTTGATGGCAAAATTTAGTAGGAGTTCGGATCTTTTTTACGCAACCGGGGGAGTTCATGTTTGCGCTATATGTAACAATGATGGTATAATATATTTTGAAGAAGATATCGGAAGACATAATGCATTAGATAAAGTGCTGGGAAAGGCATTGATGGAGAATATGAACCTGGGAGATAAAATAATTTTGGCCAGCGGCAGAATTTCTTCCGAAATGTTGACAAAAGCGGTGAAAATGGGCATTACGGTGGTAGTTTCCAGATCTGCCCCAACATCGTCGGCTGTTCATATGGCCAGGGAATTAAATGTAGTCTTGATAGGATTTGCAAGAGAAGAAAAAATGAATATTTATAGTAATTTTTCGAGCTTAAAATTCTAAAGCTGAAATTCAGCCAAGAATCAAAGCCTATGGGTATAAGGGGAAACCCCTATGCCTCCCGTATTTGGAAAGGAAGATATTATGCAGCCTTTTCTCGGGCTGCTTTTTTACTTATTTAACTTCAAGCCAATAATCAAGTATATATGAATTTTAGAATGATAGGGATGTAATAACAACAATAGGAAACTAGGTGATAAAATGAGAGACTCATTTGGGAGAAAAATAAATTATCTCAGAATATCTTTAACGGACAGATGTAATTTTAGATGCATTTATTGTATGCCGGAGGGGGGTATAGAAGATAAATTACGTCATGAGGATATGTTGTCCCTTGAAGAGATATATGTATTGATAAAAGATTTTGTAGAATTGGGGATTGATAAAATCAGGTTTACCGGCGGGGAGCCCTTGGTCAGAAAAGGTGTTGTTGACTTGATAAGTAAAGTAAGCAGGTTGGAAGGGGTCAAGGACTTGACCATGACCACAAATGGCCAATTGTTGAAACATATGGCCAAGCCCTTGAAGGAAGCAGGGTTAAACAGGGTTAATATCAGTTTGGATACATTGGACCCTGTAAAATTTTTAGAAATTACGAGATGCGGAGATCTTAATGCCGTATTAGAAGGCATTGATGAAGCTGTAAATGTAGGTTTAACTCCGGTCAAGATCAATACGGTATTAATTGGCGGGATCAATGACAATGAAATAAGGGATTTAATAGACTTTACCAAAAAAGGTATAGACGTAAGGTTTATAGAATTGATGCCTATAGGGGAGGCCGCCGGTTTTGCCGAGGAAAGGTTTGTTTCCAATGATTTTGTATTAGAGACCGTAGGTGAACTTATTCCCATAGAGAGAGAGGATATATCCTCTCCGGCAACTTATTATGCTCTTCCCGGCGTTAAAGGTAAGGTAGGCCTTATAAATCCTATTACTTGCAAATTTTGTGCTAATTGCAATAGGGTCAGGCTTACATCTACAGGAAAATTAAAACTTTGTTTACATTCGGATAGAGAGATAGATTTAAAATTTGCCTTGAGAAACGACAGAAATATAAAGAAGATCATCAAAAGTTCTATATGGACCAAAGAAGAAAGCCATCATTTAGAAGATGAACAGTATATAATCAGAAATATGAATCAAATAGGGGGATAAATATGGATAGCTTGACTCATTTTAACGAAGACGGTATGGCTCATATGGTAGAAGTTGGGGATAAAGATATAACCAGAAGGACTGCCACAGCCAGGGGGAAAATTATTATGAAGGGCGAGACGCTTCAAAGAATAAAAGACGGATTGATAAAAAAAGGTGATGTATTATCAGTGGCCCAGGTAGGGGGAATAATGGGAGCTAAAAAAACCGGTGAATTGATTCCCATGTGCCATAATATATCCTTAACCGGAGCGGATATCAGATTTCAGTTTATTGATAATGGAGTAGAAGTGGAAGCGGAAGTTAATGCTATGGATAAAACCGGGGTTGAGATGGAAGCATTGACTGCCGTTAGCTTGGCATGTTTAACAATTTATGATATGTGTAAAGCTATAGATAGAGGTATGGAGATTCAGGATATAATGTTGATCAGAAAAGCAGGCGGGAAATCGGGGGAATATATAAGAGAGGAATAATCCTTTAAAAGTAATATTGTTAATTATAACATTTTAATAGAAAAAGTGGTTATTACTTTACGTGTTAGGGGATGTGTAGGCGTTTTACCCGGCACGTTTTTTTATACACATAATAATTTAAATTGAATAAATTAATAGTATATGTAAATTAAGGGGCTTTATCGGGACTATAAACTATCGGGCAAATCATTTGGATGGAGGAGATTATAATGACGAAAAAAGGGTGTATTAAAAGGCTCTTACCCGGCAGCAATACATCTATCGGGTTTTATTCGTATTTTGAATATGTTATAGATCAGAAAGAAGCGAGAAAAATTTACTATTTTAAGGGCGGCCCCGGAGTAGGAAAATCCTATATGATGAAAAAGATAGGTTATGAAATAATTGATAAAGGGATGGACGTAGAGTTTCATCACTGTGCCGCAGATCCGGAATCTATTGACGCAATTGTTATACCAAGTATAAAAATAGGTATAATAGATGGCACAACCCCTCATGCCATTGATCCTAGATATCCGGGTGTCACGGGAACAATAGTTAATCTGGACGAATTTTTAAACGAAGAGGGTTTAAAAAAAGTTAAAAACAGCATTATAGAATCCACAGAAGATAATAAGAATATATATATCAGAATATATAAATATCTTGCAGCAGCAAAATTGATACATGATGATATTGAATGGATCAATAGTTATTCCATGAATTTTAATAAAGTCAACGAGGAGACCGATAAATTAATAAATGGATATTTAAATATTATTGGGGAAAGAAATAAATTGGGCAGGGAGAGACATCTTTTTGGAAGTTCGTACACATTAAAGGGCAGGATAGATCATGCTGAAACCTTTATCGGTATAATGGGGGAGATTATTCATATAAAAGGGGACGACGGTACGGGTAAATCGGAATTGCTCAAAAAGTTATCGTCTATAGCATTGAATAAAGGCTATGATGTGGAGATCTACCACGAGCCATTAGTACCGAAAAAAATAGAATCCATTGTTATTCCGGAACTTGATTTAGCCTTTACAACAAATAATAAATTTTTCAATAAAAAAACCGTGGACTTAGATATGCATATAGATGATATGAGGATCAAAAAATATAAAGAAGAGTTAAAACACAGCAAAAAAATATTTAACAGATTGTTGAATGATGCTTTTGTTTACCTTGGGAAAACTAACGCTGCCCATAATAAAATAGAGGAATATTATGCTCCAAATATCTTCTATGAAGGTTTAAACAGGGCCAGACAAAATATATTAGAGGAAATAATTGAAATAAAAAAACAAAAATAAAGAAAGGGGCTTTTCCTTTCTTTTTTGGTTTTCATATTGCTTAATCGATGTGATTATGCCGGATAAAAACATCTTTGTCGGATTTATCCGGAACAAACGTATTATATTTCTCGCTCCAATAATATACATTCTTATAGGATTTTTCTTCTATAAGAGAAAAACTGTCCTTCGAAGGGATCATTTCGGATTTAGCCCTATATTTTTTTACTGAGGTAACGGTATTTATTTCAGATGTATTTTTATAATCAAAATTGATTTGAGATTCCTCTATGACCATAATCCATTCCAAATCGGGGGCATTCATATCAACCCAGTTTTTCTTATAAATTTCTTTTCCGGATATTGTTTTTTCCAATACAACATTGAAATTTTGACTGTCGCAGTCAAAAATTTGCATATGATGCCTATAAGAAAAAGCACCTAATTTCTCATCCGATATCTGATAAACCACCATCAGTTTTTTATTTTCAGCAGGATGTTCAATAAATTTTATTTTTTCAATGGGTGATAGATTCTCTATTTTACTGTGAAATATATAATCATCATTAATTTCTTCAAATATAACTATAACTCCCAGGTCCTTGGATAGATTTAAAGCCAATATAAGCTGTTCGGACAAATCAGGAATTATGCAACCATAATACATTTCCATATCGATATAATCCCTGTAATCCTGCCATTTATTGTATTTTATAATGTTTAAAACTGAGTCAACAACCTGTTTTTTAGAATCACTGTCATAGGACTCACTGTTTTTATCCGATGATTTCAACAAAGATTTGTTAATTTTATATATTGGAGAACTATATCTTTTAAAAGTGGCAATATTTTCCGGGGATTCAAAAAAATTGAGTGTTAAAAAAAATAGTATCAATACCGGACAAAAGCTCATAATAAATTTAATATTCTTCATTACACCACCTCTATAAATTATATGAAGGTGGATGCTATGTTTATGACTTGAGAGGGCATGTATGATGTTATTTTAAATTTGGTCTTGATTGACAGGGGCCTGATGTGACCAGATGCTTTCACCATCGCTATATATAACAACTGTATTTTGTAAATCTGTACGATAAATTAGGACCCCGGATTGAACAAGGCGGGTTATAACTTCTTCATGGGGGTGATTATAAGGATTATTGCTTCCCAGTGAAATAAGGGCGATTTCCGGATTGACACAGTCCAAAAACTGTTGAGTTGTTGAGGAATCGCTCCCATGATGCCCTACATTCAACACATTTGCACTCAAGTCATCTATGCTATATGTGTTTATCAGGTCCATTTCCGCTTCGCGTTCCATGTCCCCGGTAAATAGAAATGACTTATTATTATAATCCAATCTAAAAACAACACTCCATAGATTTAAATTGTCTCCATAGTCCCTTATAGGACCTAAAAAATGCAGTTTGATGTCTTTATCAAATTCGATAATATTATTTGGCTTGGGGCTGGCGATAGTAAGATTTTTGGATTCAATAGTAGCGAGCAATTTTTCAAAAGTTGCACTGGTATGAAGTTTTTTAGGCATAATAATCTTTTTCACCTCAAAATTGTTAATAATTTCGGGTAGGCCTCCTATATGGTCTGTATGCGGATGTGTACCTATGAGCAAATCAATCTTATCAACCCCATGTTTTAATAGATAAGATTTTACCTTTTTTCCTTGAGAGGCTTCTCCCGCATCAATTAAAATTGTTTTGTTGTTGGGTGTGGATATTAGGATACTCTCTCCCTGCCCCACATCGATCATATGTATTGTTAAAACATCGGAAGCCCGATTGCATCCGATTAACACGGATAAGATAAAAAATAATATGGCGATGAACATGGTGATAAATTTTATGTTATTTTTCACATAATTTCCCCCTAATACATAAGATTTATAGTATATTTAAATCATATATTAATATGATACTATTATTATATCAACATTAAAAAGTTTATGTTTAATATATTATCCGTAAATATATGGTATTTTCGGTTATTTTACATTATTATCATTCTGGTGGTTAACAAATTAGGTTAAGTATAGTAGAATATATAGGGAAATAATAATTGTTCTTGAAAGTGGTGATTAATATAAAATTAAACATATTTTTTTATAGCAAGACGGGCAGGATTAATTTTTTAAAAGAAAATTTAGGGATTAAAAATATAAATAAAGATATGATGCAAGTTTTGACTCCTACGATAGCCGGGTTAAATGGCTTTAAATTTAAAAACAGCTTTAAAAAGAATCCGGGTTACTGGCTGGAATTGATTTTTAGTGATGATAAAAAAGGCAAGCATCTATACAACCAATTAACACAAAAAACTGCGGACAATAAAAAAGATAATTCTGTTTTTTATCCTGTAACTAATTTATCCGCGAGACAATTGCGGGAGGGCTGGATAGATAAATATGATTTTTGTATCAAGGACCGGGATGAAGATAAATGGAAATTATTTTTCAAAGAATTGAAAGAACATATGAAACATAAACGGATAGATAATGTATTTGTCGGATTAAATTTATTATTGAGATACAATCCTTTCTTTTTAAAAAAATATAAGCGTTATTATATATTTGAAAAACTGGCCTGTCATTATGAGCAACAGGGCAATATAATGAGAGCTGTCAGATGTTTACGATTGCAAGGTGTACTGGACCCCAAATCCATAGAACCATATTTAAATATAAGCAGTTTTTACATCATCAACAATATGGAGGAAGATGCGATACGGGCATGTGAAATCGGATTAAAGAAAAATCCCAGGGATCAATATTTAATAAGCAATTTAGTCATAGCGCTTAGCAATATAGGAGACCACTGTTCCGCGCTGACGTTTTTGAAACAGGCTCTGGAGAATGATAGCAAAAATATATTGCTTTGGAAGTTAATGGGTGATTTATATTATGAAACGGACAACAATGAAAAAGCAATTAAATGCTATAAAACCGTATTAAATATAAAAAATGAGAATGTGGAAAATATGCTTAATTTTTATGGAGAGATATATAACTCTATAGGTGCCTGTTATTTTGAGGAAGGGAAATATGGTAAGGCGGCTAAGTATTATAAAAAAGTATTGTTATATAATCCTGACGACAGTTATACGCTTTTGAGTTTATCGCAGATCTATTTTTATTATTTGGAGGATATTGAAACCGCTTTAGATTATACTAAATTATTGGTGGATAAAGCGCCCGATAGCGGATTTGGGCAATATCAACTGGGCCTTATATATATGGAATATGGGTATATAGAAAAATCGAGATGGCATCTGTATAAAGCCCGCCGTTTAATGCCTGATTATGCCCCTGTTCATGATGCTATTGAAGCGATAAGGAATACATATTAAATTTAATACTAAAATTTAATTGCACAAAGAGTTAAAATTAAAATATATAGAGGGAAGTCTTATATATATGTAGAAAATACATAGGTATGGGAGGGATAAAATTGCAAAGGCCCTTTGTTACCTTATGTATTTTTCTGTTTATTGGGATCATGGTTTCTTATTTGTTTAGCCATTTTATATCTATATATTATGTTATATTTTTTGTTTTGCTTGCCTCAGTTTCACTCTTAGTTTATGAAAAGGCTTTTAATATTTTATTCCTATTCACTGTCGTTACTTTGGGGGTATATTTATATGGACAGAGCATAATAGGCGATAAGTTATTAGAGATATTCACTTCTGATTCAATAATGAGAGCCAAGATCTTAAGAGAAGCAAAGCCCAAGAAAGGATATGGTGAACATGAGGTGGAAATAATCAATATATTTGCAGATAAAAAGAGCAAGGGAATCAAGGTCGGCCAAAAAGCGCAGGTTAATATATTCCAATCCTCAACAGAAGATCTCATGCTTGCGGTAGGCGATATAATTGAGATAAAAAACGCCGATATTAGAAAGTTGATGAAGGATTATGAAAAAGATAAAATAAATGGATATGAATTGTTTTTAAAAAGCAAGGGTTTGGAATATATATTGAATGTAAATATTGAAAACATAACGAAAACTAATATAAACTTTAAATACATGAACATACCTAATAAGAGCTATCAAGCGAAGATTTATCTGGAGGATTTTTTGGACAGCACATTGGATTTTGAAAATAGCGATATATTAAAAAGTGTTATTTTTGGGAATCAAGGTTATTTGTCCAATGATAAACTTGATATGTTTTCCAGGACGGGGACAGCACATATAATGGCAGTTTCAGGATTGCATGTAGGATTGATGGTGATAGTGATAGATAGATTTTTAAAATTGGTAAGGGTCGGTAGAAACAAAAGGCTCTATTTTACCATGTTTATTTTAATATTTTATGGCTATATGGTTTATTTCCCGATATCTATAGTCAGGGCCGGGGCCATGTATTTATTGTATGTAGCTGCTTATTTTTTAGAGAGGAGATATGATAGTATAAATGCATTGTTTTTTATAGGGTTTATATTATTAATTTACCGGCCTATGACAATCTTTTCTATTTCCTTTCAATTATCCTTTATGGCCACCTTAAGTATTTTATTATTGGGCCCTATTTTAAAGGGAAAATTAAACAAAATAATAGGACCATTGTCCTCATTGTTATCTGTCACATTAGCAGCCCAGATAGGAACCTTTCCTATCATGGCATATCATTTTAATCAGATATCATTGATTTCGTTGCTGACAAATCTTTTAATCATTCCTATAATATCTCCCATGTTATCAATAGCTTTTTTCAGTATATTAATCGGGGCAGTATCCTTTAGATTGGGCTTTTTTATAAATAAAATAACGGATAATCTCTTGAACTATATCAATTGGATTACGATGAAATGCTCCATGATACCGTATGGAAATTTTAGGGTTAATGAAATAAAACCCATATATATATTTAGCTACTATATAGTATTAGGAATCATTTGTTTCTTACTGTACAAAAGGGGTTGTTTTAAAAAAGAAAGGCTAGTGAAAGTATATGAATTATAGAGAAATAATAAACAGCATCAAAAGAAACGAAATTAAAAATGTATATTTGTTTTACGGTGAAGAAACCTATTTAATCGACGATGTTTTAAGAAGATTTAAAACAAAATTGATTGATCCCAACCTTGAACAGCTCAATTTTACACTTTTTGAAAATAAGGAAGTAGATTATAAAAAGATAATCGATACCTGTGAAACCCTGCCCTTTATGGCGGAGAAAAGGTTAGTATATTTAAATGGATTGGATGTTTTTAAAGGAGGCTCTGATCTATTTTCTGAGACAGAGAAAAAACAGTTCATAGAATATATTGCCCAAATTCCTGAGAGTACGGTTGTTATCTTCTATGGGAATTCTCCAATAGATGGCCGAAAGAAAATTATAAAGGAAATTAAAAAATATGGAGTGATAGCAGAATTTGCGAGGTTGAAAGAATATGAACTTAACAGGTGGATAAAATCAATATTTAAGGAATCAGGCAAATCAATAGGTGCTAAGGAATTGCTACTATTTAAAAATAATTTAGATTATTTAGGAAGAAATCCTTCGCAAAATCTTTTAGATGTAGAAAATGAGATAAAAAAATTGGTATCATTTATGGGCGAAAAAATAGATTTAGAGAGGAAACATATAGATAAAGTTATGGGCTCAAATTTTCACAATGATATATTTGATCTTCTTAATTCTATTGAAAAACGCAACTTTTCCGAGGCTATTGAAAGGTTAAACAATATGATGTCGGAAAAAAAAGAGCCAATACTAAAGATATTAACTACATTGGGCAATCAGATAAAAAACATACTTTTATCAAAATTGCTATTGGAAGAGGGTTATCCCGATAGGGAAATAGCTTCTAAATTAAAAATACACCCTTATGTGGCTTCAAAATGTATAGCACAAAGCAAACAATTTACAATAGGCCGTCTAAGAGAACTCTTAAATTTATTTTTAGATGCCGATATGATGATTAAATCAGGAACAATGGATAAGGAGCTGGTTATGGAAATGTTGGTTTTGAAAACATGCCGGCAACAAAATTAAAAAAACAACTAAGAAAAGCGTACCGCATTATTGTACGCTTTATGCTCTAATCCGTATGGAAAGCCGAAAACTTTAGTTCAGAGTACCGGAAATCTGTCAAAAGGATATAAAATCTTTTTAAGGTCGGAATACTGATTTCTGGTTTCTGATTCGGGGCAACTATATTGCTTTGTTTAATTTTTTAGCGAGTCTTGAAATTTTTCTTGAAGCCTTGGACTTATGGATAGTCCCTTTAGCTGCAGCTTGATAAAGCTTTTTTTCAACAAATTTTAATCTTGATTTTGCTTCTTCATAATTTTGAGATTCCAGGGCTTCTTCAAATCTCCTGATCGCGGTTTTAAGTTGTGATTTGATCCTTCTATTTGCTGCGGTATTTTTAGCAGTAACCAAAATTCTTTTCTGTGCTGATTTAATGTTTGCCAATATACTCACCCCCTTGCGTGTCATTAACATCTGTAATTTTATCAAAAATTTAAACATAATGCAATAAAAAATATATTTATATTGGATTTATTGACATTAAATAATAAAATTATACCCTATTTAATTTTTGAACACATTAATATATAAAAACTTACAGATAATAAATAAAGCAATTCAATTATTAAAAATTATGCAAGGATGGTGGAATGTAATGTTTCAACCGAAAACGGATTTGGCATTAGAGGCCAGGGAAATACATAGGGAACAAAGCCGGGAGGAAGTTCTTGGTGTTTCTGTGGACAAACAGGAGGTAGGGGATGTTTTAATCACGCGAGTTGAGGTATTGAATGAAAACGGGGCAAACACTATGGGAAAACCAATTGGGAAATACATTACGTTAGAAAGCGGCAGCCTCAGAAAAGCCGATGCGGATTTTAAAGACGAGATGAGTAAATTATTGGCTAAGGAACTCAAGGCCATAGTACCTAAGAAAGAAAAAATAAAAGCACTCGTGGTAGGTTTAGGAAATCGGGACGTAACCCCCGATTCTTTAGGCCCTAAGGTTGTATCAAAAATTTTTGTTACTCGGCACCTGTTTAAGCTTTATAACAAAGAAAAGGACATAGATGTTATAGAGATGAGCGCGGTTTCCCCGGGAGTGATGGGAACCACGGGGCTGGAGATCAGTGAAGTAGTAAAAGGAATAGTTGATAATTCAAAACCGGATATTGTCATTGCAGTGGACGCATTAGCCTCAAGAAAGGTGGAAAGGATCAATTCAACAATACAGATTTCTACAACCGGAATTGTACCCGGTTCTGGGATAGGAAACGAGCGAAGGGCTTTGGACAAAACAAATTTGGGGGTATCTGTTATAGCAATAGGGGTACCGACTGTGGTAGATGCCGCAACTCTGACCAGTGATACTATAGAGATGGTAATCGAGGCATTTTCTAAACAAACAAAGGTCGGTTCACAATTTTATAATATGTTAAGGGAATTGGAAAAAGAGGATAAATATGAATTGATCAAAGAGGTATTGGAGCCGTATAGTGCGAATATAATTGTTACTCCAAAAGGAGTGGATGAGATAATTACTAATCTTTCACAGATTATTGCAAACGGTATCAATATTGCCATGCATCCGGGAATTGATTTAAAAGACGTTAATCGATATATACATTAATTATTTATAGTAATAAAGCACCTGTTATTTTCATAATTATTATAGAAATGCAAATGAGAAAGTGGGTGCTTTATTTGAAAAATTATAAGAAAATATCAAAAAACCGTTATATTATTATATTATTGTTGATTCTATTGATGCTATTTTTAGCATCAAAATTAATATTTAATGGAAAACCTTTGAGTATGGCTGATGAAGAAAATTATCAAAGCCGGTTTTTGAGATTGGATAAATATAAGAAAATAGATAATAATTTTTTTATCAGGATAATACAACATACATTTCCAAATAAAAAAGCACAAAAGCAATATGCATTGAAGCCTTCGCTCAAGGGATTAAGTTCATCTTTTTTTGCAGGTATATTCAAAATAAATTTTAACAATCCGCTAACCTTTATACAGGCACAATTTCCGGTCGCTGTTGCACATCACGATATATTGATGGCCAATATACCCGATAACAAGGACAGACAGACAGAAGAGGATTGGTCGAGAGAAATTCATCTTGTTGATTGCAATGGGGAGGAAAAATCCGTATCGGTCGACAAGGATATTACAGATGAATATAATACTGATAAAAATGGCCCGGAAGATGATGAAAAGGAGGGGATATATACAATAGATGATGAAAATATTGTTGACAGTTTAAATCCTGTTTCCGTAGCAGATTTAAAAAATGTACCGAAACCGAAGTCTATAACAATTGAAAAAGATAAGCCGAGTATTTTAATATATCATACTCACGGGACAGAATCATATAAGCCTATAACCGAAGGTAATTATCATAGCCTAAAAAAAGAATATACTGTGATGGGAGTTGCTGATATCATTGCCGCAGAGTTAGAAAAAAAAGGTTATAATGTGATACATGATATTACATATCATGATTATCCTTCTTATAGCGGCTCTTATAACAGATCTGCCTCTACGGTCAAATCCATATTAGAAAAAAATTCTTCAATAAGGGTGCTTTTAGATATACATAGGGATGGGTTTGATAAAATAGATACAAGAGATGATAGAATGAAATTAATCGAAAACAGCAGAGTTAAAATAAACGGTGAATATGCTGCACGTTTTCAATTTGTTATCGGGGCTACAAGCAAAAACAGGAAAGAGGTAGAGTGTTTTGCTCGTTTTGTCAAGGCGGTGAGTGATAGTAAATATCCCGGTTTTAGCAAAGATATTTTAGTTAAACAATATGGAAGCTATAATCAATATTTATCTGATCATTCGGCATTGGTAGAGCTTGGAGCTAATGCCAATACCATAGAAGAGGCTAAAAGGGCAGGCCGTTATTTCGCAGATGTTGTCGCTGATGCGTTAAAGTTATTATCCGAATAGGTTCGGATGGGTTTAAAACCTGTAAAAAAGTCCACAATAATAATGGTGATGTGGATGAGCAGGGTAGAACGTAAAAAAATAGAAAACAAACTCAAAAGGTTTTTTAGAATATGTGTCTTTATACAAATTACTTTATTAATTTGTGGTCTGTTAGCGGTAGATTTTCAGATAAGAACAACTCTGGGGATAGATGAAACCGGTTTGATATCATATAGACAGACAGGAGACGGCAATTATATAGTTCATATAATGGGAGATTCCCATTTAGTCGATATTTCCGTTATAAGATCCCAATTACACAATAAATTTGCACAATTAAAGAAAATGACTTATAGTATAAGGGAGAAGATTTGGCAGGTATTCTAAAGTGCATTATATTAAAAGTGTCGGTTATTCCGGCATTTTTTTGTAAGAACTATTAGGGTTATAAAATATTTATTATAACTACAAAATATAAAAATTGTATGATATACTTTAGAAAATTATTTATAGTTGAGGAGGAGAAGTATGCCGGATGATCGACAGGAGAGAACTCGTAACTTTTCCATTATAGCACATATTGATCATGGCAAGTCTACCCTAGCGGATAGGCTTATTGAGCATACAGGTATAATTTCTCAGAGGGAAATGCAGGACCAGGTGCTGGATAATATGGATTTAGAGAAAGAACGAGGAATCACAATAAAATTGCGAACAGTTCGTCTCGTACACAGGGATAAGGATGGAAAAGAATATTATTTAAATTTGATAGATACTCCGGGCCATGTAGACTTTACATATGAAGTGTCCAGAAGTTTAGCGGCTTGTGAAGGTGCAATATTGATTGTAGATGCATCACAGGGTATAGAGGCACAGACTCTGGCTAATGTATATTTGGCTTTGGAGCAAGATTTGGAAATAATACCGGTCATAAATAAGATCGATTTACCCAGTGCCAGACCGGATGAAATAAAAAGGGAAATTGAAGATATTATCGGTTTGGATGCGGTAGAAGCACCTTTGATCTCTGCGAAGGAAGGTTTAAATATTGAAGATGTATTAGAACATATTGTGAAGAGGGTTCCGGCACCTGCGGGAAACGAAGATGCATCGTTAAAGGCATTAATATTTGATTCTTTTTATGATAGTTATAGAGGAGTTATAGCCTATGTTCGAATAATGGAAGGTAAAGTCAAGAAGGGTATGAAGATAAAAATGATGGCCACTGATAAGGAGTTTGAAGTTATCGAAGTAGGCGTTTTTTCATTAGAACCGATACAGGTAGATTCTTTAAAAGCCGGGGACGTGGGCTATATAGCGGCCAGCATCAAGGATGTAAGGCACTGCCGTGTAGGGGATACAATTACGGATGCATTAAACCCGACACCGGAACCGCTGCCGGGATATAGGAAAGTAAATCCGATGGTATATTGCGGTATATATCCGGCAGAGGGAGAAAAATATGAAGACATAAGGGATGCCCTTGAAAAACTTCAGGTAAATGATGCCGCTCTTATTTTTGAACCGGAAACGTCGGTTGCATTGGGCTTTGGTTTCAGGTGCGGCTTTTTAGGTTTGCTCCATATGGAAATTGTTCAAGAGAGGCTGGAAAGGGAATTTAATCTGGATCTCATAACTACCGCACCAAGTGTCATATATAAAATTACTAAAACCGATGGGGAAGTCTTTATGATTCAAAATCCCGCCAATTTACCCGAACCGCAGGAAATACGCATTATGGAAGAACCCATTGTCAAAGCTACAATTATGGTTCCGGACACTTATGTGGGGGCTGTTATGGAACTATGCCAGGAACGTCGCGGGGAAATGAAAGATATGCGGTATATCGATGAAAACAGAATTAACCTTTATTATGAGATTCCATTAAACGAGGTAATTTATGATTTTTTTGATGCCCTGAAGTCAAGAACGAGAGGTTATGGATCTTTAGATTATGAGTTTATGGGCTATCGACAATCAAATCTTGTTAAATTAGATATTTTAATAAACGGAGAACAAGTTGATGCCTTATCATTTATAGTGCATCATAGTAAGGCTTATACACGCGGTAAGGCTATATGCGAGAGATTAAAGGATGAGATTCCAAGGCATCAGTTTGCTATACCGATTCAGGCGGCGATTGGAAATAAAATAATATCTCGTGAAACTATCAAAGCACTCAGAAAGGATGTATTGGCCAAATGTTATGGCGGGGATATAACACGAAAGAAAAAACTCTTAGAAAAACAAAAAGAGGGTAAGAAGCGTATGAGACAGGTTGGGAGCGTGGAAGTCCCTCAAAAAGCATTTATGTCCGTGCTCAAGTTGGACGATTGATCATAAATTGATGAATCAAGAATGGCCGGATTCCGGATTTAAAAAGGTCCGGTATATCGGCAAACCGATATCCGGCTTCTATATAGTAGGGGCAGACCCGTGTGTCTGCCCTTTGTACATGGATTTGAATGTAAATTACAGAGGGGCGGTGAAAAACATGAGTGCCATAGCCTTATACGTGCATATTCCATTTTGTAAAAAGAAATGTTATTATTGTGATTTTAATTCTTATAGTGGCAAACAGCACTTGATTGAAGAATATATAGGGGCATTGAAGAAGGAAATAAAAATGTATAAGCATGTCATAGATGGCTATAAGGTGAGTACAATATTTTTCGGCGGGGGAACCCCTTCTATTTTAGAAGGCGACCAAATAGCTATTATTATGGATACAATGGGAAAATATTATGATATTGAGAAGGATGCCGAAATTTCTATAGAAGCTAATCCGGGCACCTTAAATTATAATAAATTGAAAAAATATTATGCCGGCGGCATCAATCGTTTGAGTATAGGGCTACAAGCATGTCAGGAAAATTTGTTAAGAACCTTGGGTAGAATTCATAGTTTTGAGGATTATTCTAAAAATTTAAATGAGGCTAGGGAGGCGGGTTTTACAAATATAAATACGGATTTAATGTTTTCTTTACCGGGACAGAGGGAAAAAGATTTAGAAGAATGCTTGGAAAAGGTTGTATCTTTAGGTATACCTCATATTTCGGCATACAGTTTGATAATTGAGGAAGGGACACTATTTGGTAATTGGGTAAGGAATAAAACAATTGTACTTCCTGATGAAGAAATACAATTAAAAATGTATCATAATACAATTGGATATTTAAAAGAAAAAGGATATATACATTACGAAATATCCAATTTTGCAAAACCGGGATTTCAGTGTGAACATAATATGGTATATTGGCATAATAAACCTTATATCGGTTTAGGTGCCGGTTCACATTCTTATTTTAATAAAAAAAGATTCAATAATGTAGGCAGTATAGAGAAATATATGGATCTGGTGAGCAATAAAAAAATACCCATAGAAAATGAAATAGATGTTTCAATAAGAGATGAAATCAGCGAAACTATGTTTCTAGGCCTGAGGCTGACGGAAGGCATTTCTATAAAGGAATTTATTGAGCGCTTTAATATTTCACCTTTTGAAATATACGAAAAACAAATTAAAAAGTTTTCAACACAGGGTCTGTTGGAATATGACAAAACCCACATAAGGCTCACTCAAAAGGGCATTGATCTTTCCAATATTGTTTTTCGAGATATGTTGTTGGACTGATATTTCTACTATTTTTTATTTTTCGTCTTCAATCTGGATTAGGTCATAAATTTTTTACAAAAACTATTGACAAAGATAAAATGTAATGATACTTTATAGATATAATGATTAGCACTCAATAACATAGAGTGCTAACAACCCGAGGTGGTTTTATGTTGAATGAAAGAAAATTAAAAATACTTCAGGCTATTATACAGGACTATATTGAAACCGCAGCGCCGGTAGGCTCAAGAACATTATCAAAGAGATATGATCTTGGGGTAAGCCCGGCAACTATTAGGAATGAAATGGCAGACTTAGAGGATTTGGGATTTATTATACAGCCCCATACTTCGGCAGGGCGTGTCCCATCGGACAAGGGCTACAGATTATATGTGGATCAATTCATGCCTTTAAAAAAGATAGAAGCCATTGAGCAAGATTGTTTGGTGTTGTATTTACTTCAAGAAATTGGGGAAATTGAACAATTGCTACAGTACAGTTCCAGGATATTGTCACAGCTGACCAACTATGCTGCAATTGGTTTAGCACCCCAGGTGAAAGAAAGCAGGTTAGAGCATATTCAACTGGTGCCCGTTGATAGCAATCATATGGTGATGATAATAATTACCGACAATGGAATTATAAAAAAGCCGGTAATCAGGTTAAATGATGAAATTAGTGATAACAATATTCAAATTATATCCAATTTTTTAAATGACAGGCTTCATGGTTTATCTATAAAGAATATTGAAACAAAACTGATTAAGGCGTTGAGTAAGGAACTTACACATTTTAGCAATTTGATTGAAAAAATAATCTTTGAAATATTCCAATCATTAGACGAGATCAGTAATATAGATATATTTTTAAATGGCGTTATGAATATATTTAACTTGCCGGAATACAACGACATCTTAAAAGCAAAATCATTTTTAAAATTGCTGGAGGAAAAAGAATTGTTGAGCAGCTTAATTACCTCCTTTGAAGAAGGGGGGCTTAGCATTTCTATCGGTAGCGAAAATATATATGAAGAAGTAAAAGATTGCAGTTTAGTTACCGCTACTTATAAGATAGATGATACAATTTTAGGGTGGCTGAGTGTTATAGGCCCCACAAGGATGGATTATTCTACCGTAGTGAGTGTAATGAATCAAGTCAGTAAGTTTATTATGGAGCTGTTAAACAATAGGTACAGATAAGATATAAATAAGGTAATAGTGTAAGGTGGTTATCACATTGTACTATTACCTATGTAATTAATTTAGCTTTATTGTTAATAATTACATAGATAACAAAGACAATTAATTAGGCGGGTGAAAATCATGGCAAAAATTAGGAATGGAGAGCATGAGAATATTGAAACATTAAAGACAGACGAAGGAACTACCAATAGCAACTTAGAAACCGTCACAAACGAAACACAAAAAGATGATGGAATCGCCGATGGCAATTCAAGGGGTGCTATGTATGCAACAGGAGAGGGTATTGTTGACAATAATTTAGATACTGTAATAGATGAAACAGACGAATTAGATGGAGAGGCTATCGGCATAGAGGAAAGACCGGCAAAAAAAACAGTACAATATGAAGATATATTCAATCGATTTCAGAGATTGCAAGCAGATTTTGCAAATTACAAAAAACGCGTTGAAAAAGAAAAAAGTGAAATTTTTCTTTACGCAAATGAGAAAATTGGGCTTGATCTGTTAAATATAATAGATAGTTTAGAGGGGGCTATGCAGCCTAAAAATAGGCCTGATAATTCTGAGGAATTTGATTGTATATTGGGTGGCATCAATTTGGTATATAAACAATTGATAGATACCCTGGCTAG
>Ga0172382_10006069_pt1 | contig 17731 bp, 19 predicted proteins | sample Leawel138RmetaG_FD_122245 | JGI IMG/M metagenome (GOLD analysis project Ga0172382, IMG submission 122245) | Leachate microbial communities from a municipal landfill in Southern Ontario, Canada - Leachate well 138R metaG | ecosystem: Engineered > Solid waste > Landfill > Unclassified | place...
TAGGTCCGATATCGCCTTGTGGGCCGGTAGGCCCTGTAGAGCCCTGAACTCCTGTAGGCCCAATGTCACCTTGAGCACCGGTAGGTCCTGTTGGTCCTAAAGCGCCTGTGGGGCCAACAACACCAGTAGGACCTAAAGCTCCTGTGGGACCGATGTCTCCTGTGGGTCCTTGGCTGCCTGTTGGGCCGGTTGGGCCCGTAGGGCCCTGTTCGCCCGGCGGGCCTTGAATATTACCACCGTCAACCCAGGAGCTTCCATCCCAAATCCAGATATTACCCTGAATTAGATAAGCGTCCCCTACGTTGTCCCCTTGGACAGGTAACTGGCCTACATTATCTAGTGATCCTAGTAGATTAATACCCGTACCAGCCGCTCCGGTGGGACCTGTAGGGCCTACATTACCTGTAGGACCAATAACCCCTGTAGGTCCTAGTGCTCCTGTTGGGCCAATAGGTCCCGTTGGGCCGATATCACCTTGAGGTCCCGTTGGTCCTAAGTCTCCTGGAACACCTGTTGGGCCGGTATTACCTACATCGCCTTTAGGCCCTGTAGGTCCCGTTGGTCCTAGATCACCTTGTGAACCCGTTGGACCCACCAATCCTGTTGGTCCAGTACTTCCAGTAGGCCCAATGGCTCCTGTAGGACCAGTAGGTCCAGCAACACCAGTAGGGCCAATGTCACCAGTAGGACCAGTAGGTCCTTGAATATCTCCACCATCTACCCAACTATCTCCATCCCAAAGCCAGATATGGCCTTGGATTAAATAAGCATCTCCAACATTGTCGCCCTGAGCAGGTAACTGGCCTACATTATCTAGTGATCCTAGTAGGTTGATACCCGCACCTTGAGGTCCTGTAGGCCCTTCATCTCCTTTAGGTCCCGTAGGCCCTAGAGCACCAGTAGGCCCGATATCGCCTTGTGGGCCGGTAGGCCCTGTAGAGCCCTGAACTCCTGTAGGCCCAATGTCCCCTTGAGGTCCAGTAGGTCCTAGGTCTCCCGTAGGGCCTTGAATGCCTGTTGGACCTTGAGCACCTGTAGGACCTAGGTCGCCTTGTGGCCCTGTTGGTCCAATATCACCCGTTGGACCTTGAATTCCAGTTGGGCCTTGTTCGCCCGTTGGGCCAGTGGGCCCTAAATCACCAGTAGGTCCTACATCGCCAGTTGGGCCTACATCACCTGTTGGGCCTGTTGGGCCAAGATCGCCAGTTGGACCTTGATCACCCGTTGGGCCTACTAAAGTTCCCATAGTAGCCCAAGCAAGGCCATCCCAAATCCAAAGATCTCCTTGGATTAAGTAAGCATCACCATTAGCTGATCCTTGCGCTGGCAATTCTGAGGGATCTGCTAGAGAACCAATAACATTAAGTCCGGGGCCTGCAGGACCTGTTGGTCCGGGCACCCCCGGTACACCTAGAGTAATAACACTAGCCGTAGGTAAATCAGGTCCAATAATATCAGGCACGAGTAGCCTCCGGTTTAATTCTTATTTTACCTTGAACTAGACGAACCACGTATTCTAAATCGTCCCTACGATACATTTCTAGATCATAGACTCCGCGTTCTTCGAACAATACTTCTGAAGTGGAAGGTAAAATTATAATTCTAATAGTGTTATTAGGTACATCAACATCAATTCTAGACCCGCTAGAATCTAGACTTGTTAAACTAATAAACGGATCAGGGTCATCATATTCTTCCCGGACCATCATTCTAGCCTCAAAAGGCCCAAGGTCAATAGGAAGAAAGTTTTTAGGATCATTGGGATCTGGATATTTCCAGAAAAGGTCAAGATAGAAGGTAGCCCCTTTATCTAAATTCAAATCTAGCCTAGAGGCCATAATTTCCTTCCTTTAAACAAATAAGGGGATGAACTTACGCTCATCCCCTTTAATATCAGGCGATTACACCTATTTGGGGATTGTCGCTTGATTAGTGTCTAAACTAATACTGGTTATTACACAGATTTCTGTGCAAATACTGGTTTTTGTTTTTATACAATTGCACAGATTTCTGCGCAAATACCGCTAAGTAGGGTACTCCTCTAAGTGTTCTACCAATCCACTAAGTGTTCAACCGACTAAGTAGAATAATCCACTAAGTGTTCAACCGACTAAGTAGAATAATCCACTAAGTGTTCAACCGATTAAGTAGATTAACCAACTAAGCCGGGTAACTCACCAAGCGTTCAATCCACTAAGCCCGGTAACTCACCAAGTGCGCCGACTGACGCTGAAAGCGTCGGCCGGCGCGGTGGGTATAATTAAAGCGGTAGGTACAACTAGAGCAATTCAAGGTAGTGCCACAAAGGGAACGAAGTTCCCTGATTGTGCGGCTGAAGATCAATTCAACTACGTTGAATTAGGCGACCCACTTAAGGCAAACTACGCCTTGACCGTTGGTAGTAGATACTTGTTTGAACGCTTGACGGAGCGAAGCTACCAGCAAGGTTGCTTGGTTTTCTACTTTGTACTCGCTTTCTAGGCGTAGACCAAGATAGTTACCAGTGATGAAGTTCTGACGTGCTACAACAAGGGCACAATACTTAGTATCTGCTTTCGCTTCAAATTCCGCACTAACAACTACTGGCGAACCAAGCACCATTCCAACTTGTCCAGTCAGAAGTGTTGCACGATCACCAACTTTGTCCATAGTAAGAAAGTTAGTATCTTCTAGCAGGTTCAGGTAGCATTCCGGTGACACTACGTAAGTAATATCGTTAGGATTTAACCCCCACATTCCTAGCTTAGTACGGATAGCCGCTAGACCAAGAACAGTAAGTTTATCGCCATCCGAAATGTCTAGTGAGTCATCTTGCGCTACGTTGTAAGTAGTAAGACCTTTGAACGGGTCAAAGTTATTCGCAACAGTAACATTAGTCCCCAGCAGCATGCCTTGGTCAATCGAACGTGCCATTCTGCGAACAGAAGCGTCACGGATGATAGGCATCAGCGCAATGATCGAGTCTTTATCTTCTTCATTGCCTAGCAGTTCTTTAGTTGCTAGTTTGAATGCTGAAAGGTTAACTTCCGACAGTTGGTGTGTACGAGCTGTACCTGAGCTAGTAGTCGCACTATATCCTGTTGAGTGAATCCAAGATGCTAGCGCAGCTTCCGGATTCAGGGGCAGAGCCATGTTAGGCCCAGTCATCTCAATAGTGCGGAACAGAGGCGCAATTACTAGAGCCGATCTGATATCGTTAAGCATTTGATTACTAACAGTGTCTTCCCACTTAGAAGATGCTACGTGAGGTCCGGCTTTTTCTACTACGCGTGCGTATGCTGCGGTTTTTTCAATCGGAGTCTTGAACGCTACAGCTTCTAGAACAGCAAGTTCTTTTTCGGCATACGAAATACCGTCATCAGAGTTCTGATTGTACAGGCCCTTAGTTTTATGCATAGCTGCAAGTTCATCTGTCTTAGCTTTCAGTTCTTCCCGAACTTCGTCTAGAGCTTTCTGGAACTCAACAGCGCCAGCTTCGTATTTAGCAGCAAGATCTTTGGCCATTTTTTCAACGCCAACTTCCACAGTTTCCACTAGAAGTTTCTTCTGAGCTTCTTCGGCTGCTGCTTTAGCTGTAGCAGCTGCTTCAGCTTCTTTTTTAGCGAGTTCAGCCGCCTGTAGGTCTTCGGTCGCTTTAGAAGCTGCTTTTTCCGCGGCTTTAGCCGCAACTTCAGCCATCAGAGTGGCAAGTTCTTCTTTATCCATTTTCTTCCTTTTATCGAATGACTTTTTAAATTCAAGACACTCAGCGTCTGAACTAAAAGATTTTGACAAATCAAATAAACTATCTTGGTTAGCTGGGATCGAGACTACAGAAATCTCAAGCAGTTCTACTTGTTTGATAATAAAGATATCAGTACTAGAATCATAGTCTGCATCCTTAATCATAATAGAAACTGACAGTGCCTTAAGCACACCGTCCTGTACTAAGTCGTACACATCTCCGGCTGCTTTCGATACTTCAGCTGAGATTTTCAAGCCCTTTTCATCTACTTCAAGAGCGTTCACTTTACCAATTGGTCTAGTACGATCATGATATGCTAGAAGAATAGGGTTCTTTCTGTAATTGACTAATGCGTCTCCGCTCCAAGCCTCTGGGACGATAACGTCGCCATGCCTGTCTTTACTAACGGTTGAGGCATAACCAGCAATAGTTACACCATTGGAGTTTTCTTCGCTTTTCTGAGCATCAAACGAGCCTAGAAAAGTAAACTTATGAGTTTTCTTCATTATTAGTGTTTTCCGCTGGTTTAGCTGCTGAACCGGTGATATTAGCAGGAACTCTCAATTTGTCGGACTCCGGGGAAGAATCCTTGGGATAACGTAATTCCGCTCTGGCTTCATTAGGGGAAATAATTCCGCCATTCGCTAATGTACTGATATATGCAGCTTGCACATTTAACTCAGGTCTTAACGCCATAGCTTCAGAAGCATCTACATTGATATCGTATCCGAAGAAACGTTCAAATGCACTAACCGTTAAGCTTGCTAGTGGTAGTATGGTTTCAACCCACATTAATTTTTGATTAGGAGTAATATTAGCATTATTCCCGCCAGAAAGTAATACAGGTGGAACTCCTAAAGCCTGTAGAATAGCCTCATCGATTGCTTTGATTGAGTCTTCGAAACCGAGCTCGCTAAATTTATTATCTGATAGGCTATCTAACTTCATACCCCCATCGAGAATCATGGGCCTACGCCCACCTACTCTAGGGTTGTATTCTCTAGTCCAGTTCTCTATCAAGCGGTCTTTAATCTTCGGCCCTAGAATGGACTCGGAGTACATAACTAGACCGGGAACTGCATTGTTTTTAAAGAAGTTGTCCTGAAAGGCCAACATCTGTGCACGTGAATTAGCAATCTCTAGACAGGACTCAAGCCTCGTCGAGCCGCGAAAGATGCTAGAAACTCCGTTATCATTAATAGGGATAACTTCATCACTTTGCATCTCAACTCTGTTGTCAAAGATATAATGCGATACAAACCCGATCGGATCGGGTACCACTGTAACCTTGCTAGAAGGAAGATGATGTAGGTGAACACCATCCCAGTACAAGTAAGCGTTTCCTTCTAGTACTAAATCCAGATAAAGTAACCGTTTAAGGCGAAGAATATCCTGATGTAGATTCGGAGTAAAGTTAAGCAGCTTTTCTAACTTAGGCTGAGCGATTTTAGTACTACCAATCTTACCTAGGATATTATACCGGATAGATGAGCAGTCATTGACAATCATGTCAACACCACGTCTAACAACAGGCACTCCGCGGTAAAGCTCTAGAGCAGATCTATAAGCCCTATAATTGCTAGCAGCATCGCCACTATCAACTATAACTCGTTGAGCAGGGCTGAATTTATTTCTGATCCAATTTAGCACGCTTTCTCTCCACCCATGCTCTCTGTGCTGACGCACTGCTTAATAACGGCTTAACCCCGTACACACCATGCAATTCTAAGTGGTGTTTATGACATAAAGTTACAACTTCATCATAAAGCTCTACTCTATGCTCCGCTATAAACTCATCTCTACAAGTTAGAATATCTGATACATCCCTGCCCTTAGACCATCGCTCGAATAGTGCCGTAACGCTAGAATAATGGTGCAGATCTAAACGACCACTATCTCCACAAATATAACAGCTCCCAGCCTTGACATATGCTCCCTTCGCTCGATCGCGTATGTATTTTACAGGCGCTCTTTTCATTATTAACATTATACCTAACCAATCAAAAATTTTCAACTAAATTTTTTCTTGACCGCCTCGATAACTGTACAGCGCGTATCTTAACGCATCAGCCATATGGGAGTACTTGTCATGCAGCGGCCGCTCTTTCATTAGTCCAGTCTTTTCATCCCAGCGATACTGGTCTAGCATCTCTAGAGTATGTTTACAGTCTGGATCTACAAACAACCTACCACTCTCTACAATATTCTGCAAGAATGCAATACCGTCTAGAACACTTTTCTTAGCAGCGTTAGAACTAATATCATGATTCATTGCTAAATCATATCTGAACTGCGCGGCGGCGGCATCGACGAATATTGCCTGTACGTCAAACTGCTCTTCCAGAGCCTTAATAGCGCCGGCATGCTCGTCAGTCCCCGCCGCCGCGCGTAGATACTCTCCAACCACATAATATTCATCTTCTACTAGAGAAATTACTGCTACAGCGGTTGGGTCCCTAAACCCAACGTCAATCCCCATAATACACTCGGAATAATCATCAGTACTAATAATGTTATCTTTATTAAAGGTGAAAATCTGACCTTCAAACACACTAAACGAAGCTAGGTATTCTTGTTCAAACTCTGCACGTGACATTGAGCGCTTTGCTTCTTCAATATCAGCATTCGAAGCTCTAGGGTTTTCTTTATAGTCACAGTGCATTGAGACCCATTGCGGGAAATCATCTGAAAATCCCCTATCATAGAATCTAGAGAACCAATTCATTCTTCCTCGTGGCGTACTAATAAATATAGCTTTGCTATTTGGTTTATCTAGGGTCGGCCGTAATGCTATGTTGAAAGCCTCCTCACCTGCGGCTGAAAGTGCAGCCTCGTCAAACAGGATTAAATCGTAAGACCTACCCACCACAGAGTCAACCTGACTAACTGACCCAGCCCGTACAGTTGATCCATTTGACAACTCTAGCACTCTATCCTTAGCATTGTCCTTTTCAATCTCTAGAGAAAAGGCCTTGACATAACGCCTTTGTAATTCAAACGAAATGCTAGAGAGACTATAATTTGGTGCCATAATTAAGACATTACAATTAGGCACTAAAGAAACTAATTGCGCTATCATATTAGCGATTGTAGTTTTACCTACTCGTCTAGAGAAAGCTGCAGTAATAAATCTATAATCTGGATTATTTACAGCATTTAATAGTGCTATTTGTGGACGATTTAATTCGCCTCCTAGTACCCCATTTTGAATTGCTAGAGGAATATAGTTTTCTACTGGTAATTTTAAGAATCTAGTTTCTCTAGGGAATATTTGAATGGTATCTGAGGAGACATTGTTTCTGCTAATAGTTAACATATTATTCTTTATTAGGGACTAAAATGTTCTCTAACAATTCTCCATAATTAGTACCACTAAAAGGATTAGCCCCATTAATCTGAATATTATTTTGCACTCCAGGTTTAGACGCTCTTTGATGTTCTAGAAGTTTTAGTTCAATCTTCATTTCTTCCATCTTCATCTTATGCATAGCAGATATTACGTCTATAATATCTTTGCTAGTGGTAACCTCATTTTCCTGCATTTCTAGAAGTTTCTTTTCTAGAATTGAATCTAGGACAGCTCCTAGTTTGAAGCGGTTTCGGTAACCTGAGTCAAAATACATCTGGTTGATGTAACTAGCGACCTCTGGTTTTTTCAAGTAATCGTTTATTACTTCTCTAGAAAGACCTAGTTCTCTGCTAGTGTCATTCACACTCTGCGTGCGCAAATAAGTATTAGCAACCTCTAGAGACTCTGGTGAAATTGCTATTGCGGAATTCGGGGGATTTGCCATTTTTGTATTATAACTCTTCAGTCAAAAATTTTCAACACTATTTTTAACTCATCTGAAATGAGTAGGCAAGGTTCCATTGGCAAACCTGCTATTGTTAAAAATTTAGTACCTGTTAAAAATTTAGTACCTGTTACAAACTTAATATTGTTAAAAATTTAGTACCATTGTTAAAAATTTAGTACCATTGTTAAAAATTTAGTACCTTTTACATTCTCACCTGTTGACGCCGAAGGCGTCGGTTGGTGCGACCTAGGTAAGCACCTATTGCGACTTCTAGTTTATAAGCACCTATTGCGGCTTTTAGTTTATAAGCACCTATTACGACTTAAGCACCTATTACGACTTTTAATTTTCCTTGTGTTGTGTACGCGGTGGTTAGCGGTACAGGAAAGCCGATAGAACGAGTCTATCAGCCGCCCTGGGTCAATAGGCCGGATCTATCAGCCGTTCCATGCGTTCAGGATCGCCAAACGATCATGGTCTGGCTTCGCTTGCCAATCTTCGGCAAGCATTCGAACAAGATCCGCTGTCGCCACTTGCGTCTGCTGCTTGCCGCGTTCCAGTGTCACCGTCTGGACGGCTGCCCGGTTCAGCTTCCGCACGATGGCGCGGGCGCGGGCGAATGGCATGCCTTCGTGCACTGGCACGCGCACCGTCGAACGGGCAGAGGAAAAGGAAACCGCGCAAGCGGTTTCAGACGGAAGAGAATAAACGATCTGAGTCATGACGCTACCTTTACAATGGGAGTGAACATGAAGAGATTATGCCAGTAAACCGAAAACAAGTCAACAATTATTTTTGTTGTATTTTTACCACACTGGCGCCGAATCGGGCACGCTTTCCCACGATTAACATTCTACGCGCGATTGTGCAAGCCGTCAAGTTGTATTTTTGCCACACTTTTGTGCTAACATACTTTGTCTGTCTTGTCAATCCCTGCATATTTTGACGCGCTTGTCAAGTGTTGTATTTTTACAACATCCTGGATCATAGATTTTTGCGATTGTCAAGTGTTGCAAAAGTACAACACCCTGGAGCATAGAATTCTACCCTTGTCAAGTGTGGCAAAAATACAACGATCCCTGGGTGAAAGTATGCTATGCTGACTGGTGGATAGACTTATAGGTGACGGCATGACAGACTATTTGATAACGGCGGCACTCGGTATACTGTTTGCTATAGTGGTTTGGTGGCGCATATGATCCGCGCCATTGGGACACTCGCCGGTATAATGGGCGCTTTTTTGGTCGCGTCCGGTATATATCTGGTTGGATATATACTGTTTTCAATCAGCGCTTTTTTGTGGATTATCGCTGCATTAAAATACCGCGACCATTGCTTGATTCTGTTAAACGCGGTATATCTTACTGCTAACGGTTTAGGGTTATATAATGCGCTTTTTATATAATACTTTCCTTGTTTTCTGGCATAATCTTTTTTCTTATTTTAGCGAAACGGATTTATACTATAAAGGTTTCAGAGACGGATTGAATAATTATCCACGCGATTATCAATTAGGGGTTTCCGATTTGTATGATATTGGATATGATATGGGGCGGCAAAATGTGGACTAGAATGGATTCTGCCGAAGTAAATCAAGCCTTGATTTACTTTTGCGATTTATTAGATATTGATCCAGAATCAATTGACATTATACCTTTGTCGCATCGCGACCAGTGCGGCGGTTATGCGTCAATCGATGATGATGGTATAGTATTGATTAAGATTAAAAAAACATTAGGAAGAAAATGGTTTATTCGTTTTCTGGCGCATGAATTGATCCACGCGAAACAATATCTTGACGGACGTTTACGGTATGATGCGTATATCGATCTTTTTATCTTTGACGATAAGATTATTGATTGCGAATACGGGGATGAACCGTATGAAATTGAAGCATATTCCGTCGAGCCGATTTTAACCGCCGCATACTTCGACAGGTTTGAATAATGAGAGTTGCAATCTTTGATCTAGACGAAACGGTAATCGATTCGTCGCATCGAACACCTAATAACCCGGACGGTACGCTGAATCTAGCAGCATATATCGAAAAGCATACACCCGCCAATGTTAGACGTGATAAACTGTTGCCTCTTGCGCGAATCATGCGAGAATGTTATGCTTCCGGATGTTATGTTATTGTTTTAACTGCGCGATTCATGCATTCGTGCGACTATCAGTTTTTGGCGCGTCATGGTTTAAATTATCATCGACTTTTTTCTAGGGAACAAGCCAACGAAAAGCACCAATCTTTATCTGATGGGGAATATAAGGCAAGATTTATTCTACCAATTCTTAAACTTAAACAATTCCGGAATGCTTCGGTTGTAATGTTTGATGATGCCGCGAAGGTTAAAACGGCATTACGCAAGCATTTTCCGGTTCTTTGTGCAAAACGCATCAATTCGAGAATTAAATAATGCAAAATTCTGCTATCAAAATCGCCCTGAAAGTTTCGGGAATTTATCGTCTGAAAAAGGATGAAAGAATCAGCGAAACCATTGCAGCAATTGCAGATGAATTGCAGTGTGATACTGAAACCATCGAATCTATCTATATGGCAGAGATTGATGCACGCGCACGCCAGCGGATTGAAAGAATTCGCCGCCGCGAGACTCTGCCAGTATCAGCAGGCACCAATACAGTATCAACACCAATACATGCCCATAATGGGCCGGTAGTTGTGACTGCTGCACAAAATAATACTGATATCAATCGTGATATGCTGGCCGTACTACGCAATTATTGTGAGACTCGCGACGCACAATTAGTTATTGCGCCGATGCTCTACAATAAGTCGGCTTTTGCGCAGCCAGATAATTCGGATGGAGAATCCGTTTGGTTTGATCCTGCAATTGTTCCCTATCTGCACAAAGATAAATTTTCAGTGCATGGCGTCACCGTATTGTGTGGGGCGCATGTATTGCCTACGGCAAAGTATCCATTATCAGGGTTTGAAGGTGCAGCAACCGAATCAATTGTAGTACCTGCCAGCACTATACAGCTAAAAACACTGGCACGATTAAAAGACCAGAAATTGCGCGTTATGTATAGCACTGGCGCAGTGACAGGGTTTAACTATATCCAGCGCAAGGCAGGTACAGTAGCCGAATTAAATCATTGCTTTTCCGCTACTGTTATTGAACCCGATGGCCGGATGCGTGCTCTAACATATCAAGATGGCGCTATTTATGATTGCATCGATGGTAGCACTACGCGATACACTGCGGACAGTATCGAGCGTGGTAATGTCAGCGCGCTGATTCTCGGAGACATTCACGCGGAGAAAATGTCGGCAGATCGACGTGACGCCATTATTGATTTACAAGTTAAAATGGTTCCGCGTTATACTGTATTGCATGACCTACTGGATTTTAGCTCCCGCAACCATCATAATAGAGGTTCGTCATTATTTATTTTCAATCAATTGCAAAATAATAACACGGTGGCATCCGATCTTAATACCGCCATCGATTTTATTGCACAATTGCAAGGGAATGTTGTTGTTGTCGATTCGAACCATGACCGTGCATTAACGCGGTGGCTAGATGAAGCGGATTATAGAGCAGACCCTGTAAACGCAATAACTTTTCTGGAATTGCAATTGACGCGGTATAAAATGGCGGATTCTGAAAACTGGAATCCGCTTGAATACTGGTATCGTCATGCACACGGGAAAGTAAATTCCAGTATTCGCTTCCTGAAACCCGATGAGAGTTTCAGGGCGCATGGAATTGAATTGGGCAATCATGGTGACAGAGGCCCCAACGGATCGCGCGGATACTTGCAAGGTTTTCGGGCGATTGGGGCAAGTATGGTAATCGGGCATTCTCACTCACCCGGAATTGCGGGCGCAGTGTATCAGGTTGGCGTCAGCGGCAATCTTGATATGGGTTACAATGTCGGACCGTCGTCATGGGCGCACGCGCATTGTGTCGTTTTTGACAATGGGACGCGGCAAATTGTTTTTGAGTAAAAAGAGTTTGACAGTGTACCGGAATCCCGGTACACTGTTTTACATGCACTAGGGTAGCACGCGCGACGGTCCTAATGCATTTCCATTCATGCGCGTAAAAGGAAAGTAGAAATGACAAGCGAAAGCAAAACCCCAAAGGCTCCTAACTACACAGACGAACAGGCGGCGGAATTGGTTGCAGCGTACTCGGCAGCGCCGAACGCGCAAACTGTCGAAACGTTTGCGCTGAAATTCGGGCGCAGTGTCCGAAGTATTACCGCGAAACTTGTCCGGGAAGGGGTTTATAAAAAACCGGAATATGTTGGCAAAACCGGGCAGAAACCCATTTTCAAAGAGGCGATCGTCCAGACGATTGCAGAGAAAATGGGTTTGACCGACCCTGAATCTGACAGTCTTGCGAAAGTTAACAAGTCGGCGCTTGAAAAGATTGCGAAACTAGTGGTATCCATCAGCGAGTAAGTAGACAAAACCCTAGCAGACCATCTGCTAGGGTTAACTTTCGAGGATCAAATCATGACAATCGTTTTTTCCGGATCGCATCGCGGACATTATCAATACCGCGTCATCGTGCGCGATGAGCGCAACATTTACTACCTGCAAGCTACAGAAACCGGATCATTCTGGGATAGCCGACACTTTCGCATCGGATCGGCGCTTTGTTCCGATTCCGACGAATTCGATCTGTATCATGGCCTTAATCTTGCGCGTATGCGTGCAATGGCAGGCCCAGTGCTCAACGCCGATACGGCGTTTGACCTTTTCATGATTCTTTCGCGCGACTGAAAAACCGGACACGGAAAACCGGGGCCATATGGCCCCGGTTTTTGTTGTTTTTTCGCAACACTGCGCCGCGCGGACGTCGCTTTCCCACAACTAACATTCTACGCGCGATTGTGCGCACTTGTCAAGCCCTTAGAGCGATGATATTTTTCTATTGCTAGAGAACTTCCGATAGGCTCAGGCTATCGACCCTGGGCTGGCCGGCCCCATAGCGAAAAGCTATCGGCCCCATAGGCTCCAACTATAATAGCGAAATGCTATGGGCGCAATAGTCGGGGCAGCTATAATGAACGGGTATTCAATAGATAGGCGTTCGCTATAATGAACGGGTATTCAATAGATAGGCGTTCGCTATAATGAACGGGTATTCAATAGAGGCTCGCTATGTAAGTAAGTGCTCACTTATAGCCACCGCCTATAATGAACGGGTATTCAATAGATAGGCGTTCGCTATAATGAACGGTCGTTCAATAGAGGCTCGCTATGGCCTCACTAACCAAAAGCAGGAGCAAATTCCTGCGCCTAGTGCAAAAACGAGTAGTGCAAAAATCATTACGAACAGGTACATGTACCTGGGCGCCTAGTGCAAAAGTCACATTTTTCTGCGCGTAGTACGCCTTCTCTCACAAAAATTTTACGGCGAAAAAGCTACGACAAATTTTCTCGCTAGAATTTCCTAAGCATCTTCCACACTCTAGCAAATCCTCATCATCATCTTTCACCTGCACATTTTTCTACAAGCTCAACAAAAATCTGCACATTTTTTTCTACAAGCGCAACAAAAACCTGCACATTTTTCTGCCGAAGGCAGTGGTTGCACGCCGTGGGGTCAATTTTGACCAAAATACTAGACAAATTTTGCACAGTATTTTAGTCAAAAGTGACTAAAAATCTCGGAATTTTGTGCGCGATGGCCAAGCTGGCTTCGAAATCGCGGTATTTCGTACGCGGGGTGTCGAAAATTTTGGCCGTCGAATAAAAATTATAATATCCCCCCATATGAAAAAATTTTAGCATGTGAAAAGTTTCATTAATGTGACCGAAGTATTTCTTCGTAAAGAAATTTTTCCTTGGCACCCCCGAGCGCACAGGACAGGGACCCGAGGTCCCAACCGGTGAGGTCAGGGAAAATATTAACCGGTGAGGTCAAAGAGAAAGTGAAAACCGATGAACAATATTTCCATTCTATCTCAAACAATAAACCCCCACCATAAAAATATTTTTCAAAGATCCTATCGAACTCTGGGCTATATCTCTACCTTCGAATCAAATCGCCCGCTAAATTTCGACGAAAATCGAGATAAGGTCGGCAGCAGCACCAAAAAGAACGGGGCAATCTCAAAGTAAAATTTATTTTAACCATTTTGAAAATTTTTTCCGACCTACTAGATTTTATCTAGTAACACTAACGACTAGTCTAATTTTGACGAGTCTATTTTGGACCCCCGCGCCTAGTAGTTCGTACCACCGACCAAATCTATTTCTGCGCCCCGGTCGACTTGAGGGAATATCTTAAAATTGCGCCGAATTTGCTTTATTTGAAAAAAGCGGTGACACAAAATTTTAACCCAAATATAGCCGACTAAATCTATTTCTGCGCCCTGGGCGACTTGAAAAACCGATTTTTATATAAAAATTTTTGCGCCGCGACCTATTACTGTAAAAAGCGGTTCGTACGCTGTCCAACCAGTCAAGACTCTTACTTTAAAAACTGTATAATACAGTTATTTTTCAGACCGATATTCTCTCTGCGAAGCAAAGTTTTGCTTATACCGACATTAAAATTTTTCTAGATTATAAACCCTTGGCTAGGGATATATCTTCGGGGTGAATCACCCGCTAAATTTCGACTAAAATTTAGATTCACTAGGCAAAGAAGCCAATAACAATGGGGCGGTTTTCTACTTTTTCTAATTTTATATTTTTGAAAATTTTCTAGAAACACAAAAATTTTTATCGTCATAGAGCCTCTAAGCTAGGGATATACTGCCTAGTCAAGTCGCCTGGTAAATTTCGGCTAAAATTTAGATTCACTAGGCAAAGAAGCCAATAACAATGGGGCGGTTTTCTACTTTTTCTAATTTTATATTTTGAAAATTTTCTAGAAACACAAAAATTTTTATCGTCGTCGAGTCAAATCGCCGACTAAAATTTAGATTCACTAGGCAATAACAATGGGGCGGTTTTCTACTTTTATATTTTGAAAATTTTTGACCTCCGGGCGCACAATTATCCGCCATCGGCGGAGGTCGGTGAGGCTAGAAAATCCTATTGGCTTATTGGCTAGAAAATCTTATTGGCTAGAAAATCCTATTGGCTAGAAAATCTTATTGGCTAGAAAATCCTATTGGCTTATTGGCTAGAGAATCTCATTGGCTAGAAAATCCTATTGGCTTATTGGCTAGAGAATCTCATTGGCTAGAGAATCTCATTGGCTTATTGGCTAGAAAATCCTATTGGCTAGAAAATCCTATTGGCTAGAAAATCCTATTGGCTAGAAAATCTTATTGGCTAGAAAATCCTATTGGCTAGAAAATCCTATTGGCTTATTGGCTAGAAAATCCTATTGGCTAGAGAACTTTATTGGCTAGAGAACTTTATTGGCTAGAGAACTTTATTGGGTAGAGAACTTTATTGGGTAGCCTCACCATTATCTGCCGAAGGCAGGATTTTGTGCAGCTTATACAACAAAAAACCTCCAAAGCTAGAGAGGCTTATATTATTTCTTTTACTAGAGAATCTCGCGGCGCTGGTGAGGTGGAAGGGGTTCTTGTCTTGCTTAGGTGTAGCGGGGTATTCGGTTTTCAATGAATATTCATTGTTTTTAACGTTATACTCTTAAAAGGTTTTAACCCGTTTAAACCGCTTTTTTCTTAAAATTTTTTACTTTTTTAACGTTATAATCACTTTTCCAGCCGTATCACCATTTGGTATTTAATTTTTTCTTTTTTCCTAGTTCTTCCCGTCCCAAAACAAAAGCTATGCAGCTTTTGTTTTGGTAGGGAAGAACTAATTCTTTTCATCCAAAACATTATTATACCATATTTCAAACCAAAAAGTCAAGGCGCGCAGAGTAATTTCATATGAGTTTTTAGAAAAATCTTAGCAAATGTTTTTGATCTTACCCCCGGGCCGGCAAGATGTCGGCCGAAGGCCGATAGCGTGCCGAACTGGGTGACAAAGCCTTTTAATAGCGTGCCGAACTGGGTGACAAAGCCTTTTAATAGCGTGCCGAACTGGGTGACAATCCTATTAAAATGCTTTGATGAAGTGAATAAATTTTTCTCAGAAATTCAATTCCAAAAATATTCTCTTGACTTTTTCTTGTCGGTCATGTATAATATAAAGATGGGTAAGACATGCAACTGAGTAGTGCAAAAAATTAAGAAGTTTTTGATTAAGGAGAAAAATGAATTTTAAGATTGCAGATTTTGCGACAGATACTGGCCATTTGTTAGGCGAGAAAGAAATACAGCTGCAAGTTCGGAAACACTGTAAAGAATTTTTTAGCTGGGTGTATAAGGTGATAGCTACTGTACCCATACAAGAGCCCGATGTTGAACTTTGGAAAGAAAAAGCCCCATTGCCTTTAAGACAGTTGGTGTATGGAGTATTCAATGATGATATTCCTCGAAGTTCTCTAGTAGATACTATAATTAAACATCCTGAGTGCTCTCCAGCTATTCCACCTATTTTGTATTCCTATAGAGAAAAATGGAAATACGAGGACTGGAATAAAAACAGAGCGTTAAAGATAGCTCTAGGTAAATATTTTCACGATTACTATGAATCATTTCTAGCAACGGATAAAAGGCTCCCTTGGATTGGTGTAGACTCAGTTCCTAGTACTAGAGAAATGATTCTAGCGCATAATTTCAGAGATTCCCGCTATAGCAAGCCGGATCAGAATGGCTTCTTCATAAAAAGGGTGGAAGGAGCAAAAGAGTGGAACGCAATACCTGGTAACTATCGAAGAGTATTGTGGCAAACCTGGGTTTTTAGTCCTAGACACAGAATACCTGGTATGCTACTAGATTTTAATAATTGGGATAACATCCCCACACCTTTATTTGAGGATAATTTATGGTAATTGAAGAATTCCTAGAACACCCAGCAGTATATGCTACAGGTAAGAAATTGGAAACAGAGAAGCTAGATGCTAGTTTTGCTAGTAAGGTTAAATTGTCAGGAGGCCATGAGGAGTTCTTTACTCTTTTTATGGAAGAAATTGGTAAGGTTCCTATCACAGAGCCAAATGTAACCCAATGGATTTCCCTAGCAGACCCTAGGTTGCACAGTCTGGTCAAATATGTAATGTCTAGGGCTACAAGGACCGACTTTTTCCCTCTAAGTAAGAAAGACGATTATCATGAACTGTACAGAGAAGCTGTACTGCCTATGCTGGCGTACCCAATGTACACAAAAGACCAGTGGGTGCTGAATACTGACCTTAAGCTATTTCTAGGAAAAAATAATACTTGTATTTATAATACCAAATACAATTCGATTCATTGGGATAGTCTTACAAAAACGCAGCAAGGAGACCACGCTAGACTTACTAGAGAATTCATTGAAGAATTTGAGGATTTATCTCTTAGTACTAAACAAGCGATGATGAAAGAATCTACTCAAGGTAAGGGGCTATTAACTTACACAATGGGTAAGGTTAGAAATACTATGGTAGATTTAGACTTAGAAGTGTGGAACACACAACCTCAAATGGTTCGTAGAATGCTATTGCAAACTTGGATTTTTGGGGAGCAATATCATTCCTTGATTCTAGACCCACTAGATTGGGATAGAATTCCAGAAGCTATCCCTTACCCTCATCCAAATGAATAGAACGAAACTAATTGAACTGGGCAGAGAACAAGGTATTCACTATAAAGAGGTAATTAAACTTCTAGGTGATAAATATACTTCTAGTAAATACGTAAATCGTGACGGCGAGTTACCTGCTACAAAACCAGAACTAATTAAAGCTATTGCTAGAAGCTTAGGATGTGAGTACTCTGAATTAGACGGGCTTGAAAAAGCTCCAAAGGACACAATTAAACTTTTACTGAAATTATTTGATCCGAAAGAATATAAGGATTTAACAGAACCATGAACTTATTTGAACTTTACGACGGCTCTTTGATCAGTGAGGCCCCGGCGTACGTAGCACGGAATTATATGGAGTTTTTTCCTTGGTGGTATGACAGAATTGCTGAGGTAGACATAGTATGAAAGAATGGATGTCAACAGATATTCTAGCAATTACTATGGATATTTTGTGGGACACGTACCGTACTAATTTACTAGGGTATGGCTGTACTCAAGTGGAGTACAGTAAAGCTGTTCCAGCTATTCTTCATGCGTATAAACGTATTGGTAAATGGGAATACTCTGATTGGTTTATCGAACCCGAGCTTAGGTTAGGACTTGGAAGAGACTTGGGGTTTTTAGTAAAATTAA